>Ga0307378_10005503_pt1 | contig 17632 bp, 13 predicted proteins | sample UN1MG_FD_202238 | JGI IMG/M metagenome (GOLD analysis project Ga0307378, IMG submission 202238) | Soil microbial communities from Risofladan, Vaasa, Finland - UN-1 | ecosystem: Environmental > Terrestrial > Soil > Coastal area > Acid sulfate soil | place: Finland: Risofladan, Vaasa | collected... | reverse complement strand
TGCCATCTGTGCTGAGTTGGGTATTAGTCAGAAGACCATCTACAACGTCCTTGATCGCAATGCTATGCAGGGGCGCCGGCATGCTATACATCATCCACACACGGACATTTTCGATACCATTAACACAGAAGAGAAAGCCTATTGGCTTGGTTTTCTTGCTGCAGATGGTCATCTAGCACAGTATCAGATTCAGCTCGAACTAGCGTCGAAGGACGCAAAACAGGTTCGGGATTTTGCTGAGTTTATGGGCGTACCAGAGAATGTAAGAACATACTCGCGGGGGTCAACGGCTGTGTGGGTTGGCTCTAAACATCTCGTGGAACAGGTATGTGCTTTTGATTACCATAGGTTAACCCCCGCGCTTGCAAAACATTTCTGGCGCGGTGTTGTTGACGGAGACGGTTCGGTTCGCTGGCAACGTGCAGTTACATCAAGACGAGGCGGCGACTGGGTTGTTGTCCTTGTAGGATCACAAACTATGGTCGCAGGCTTTCTGCAGTTCCTTGATGCCAACGGACTGAGACAGAATAGGTCGAAGTTGCAGCGCAGTATCTGGCGCGTTGACTATTTCGGACGGGAGGCCAGGCGGATCATCCGCTTGCTGTACCAGGATGCTATTGTGGCTCTTGAGCGCAAGCTCACAAGTGCGGTGGCTGCCATGGCTTTTGAATGTGAGGTAGCAGCATGAGCGCAAAGATTATTCGGGTTATCCAGGCCCAGCTTGATGCTGTGGATCTGGGCGGCGACGATGTGGCAACCTGGTGGAGGCTGTTCAATTTTGATGAGAAAACTGGCATCATCAAGATGATGGTTGCGCAGCCGAACATCATCCCGTTCCAGGGCGCGGACATCCTAGCCAAACTGATCTCCGGCGACCTTGACTGGAAGATCGGCGCGATGTTCTTCGAGTTCGAAAACACCGCCGGAGCGCCGGTCATCCCATCGCCACAGCGCAGCGAGGATATCAGCTACTATCTCAGCGACCTGCAGCTGGAGGCAACCAAGGACTATCTGCGCATCCCGCTCGTGGTCCCGCCGGCAGTCACGGCGTCGAGCAGCAGCTATGCCGGAAACCAGGCCACGTTCTTTGCCATCACTACCGGCATGGCTGGCATTCATGGTAAGGTGTTCGATCAGTCGGTGAACAGCAAGGTCTACGGCGTAGCACTGGCCGCCACACCGGACGTGACCGAGTATACGCAGGACAAGCTATTCAGCCGCTCATATGACGGATTCGTCCCGGTGCCCAAGGAAGATGGCTTTGCCATAGGCGCACAGTATCTCATTCGATTCAGGTAAGGAGTAGACCGATATGCCAACACCTTGGGAAAGCCTCATCGATCAGGTGGTCCCTGGTGAGTCTGTTTCTGCCGCGATAACCAACCGGCCAACCGGGCAGATTGCCAGACGCACGCAGTACCTCTACGATCGGCTGCTGGCGCTGGCGGCCGGCGAGGCACTCTTCGCCCACGACGTGACGCTTGAAGAGGACGCGCTTGTCGGGGATGTTGTCTACTTCGATGAGGTCACGTCCTCGTATCGCCGGGCACTAGCAGCGCTTGACTACAACATGACAGCAGGTTACTGGACCATCTCGGAGAGCTCGTATGTCGTCGGAATGGTCTACGAGAAGACGAGCAACACGACAGGGCATCTCGTGACCGGCGGGTTCCTGCGCAACTTCAGTCTGGCCGGAGCAATAGGCGACGACTACACGGTGGCCGGCGCCTACTATCTCTCGATGACACAGGCAGGCAAACTGACGTCTCTGCAGCCCCCTGTCGGGGTGTTTGTCCTTTACAACAGGGACGGAACCAGCTTCCACTTCGGCCCGACGCCGCGGGATGTCCTCGAAGATCACATCCACTACTGCTACGATCTCTTTGCTCAGCCAGCCGGGAGCCACAACTGCGTTGACATCGCTGATCCGGATGCCACACATAGAGTGATCAGTCCGGATCCGAGTCTGCCGGGTTGGTTGCCAGCCGACCATGAGAGTTTCAACGGAGTAGCGCCTGAGGGCGCGAAGTTCGGCTACAACATCGCACAGCACGATGACCTTCAGAAGGTGTGGCCGCCGTTGCCGGTCGGCAGCGTGTATATCGAGCGGAATAGCCGCGGCGTTGCGGTCAATACGCCGAACTGCCCGGTCGTTATCGTGGACACGAACGGCATATGGTGGATGCAGGACTGCTGGGGCGCGGCTCCTTGGCCGCCCGAGTATCCGGGATGCATTCCTGATTCATCAAGCTCTTCGTCGTCTGCGTCTGAGACATGTCCGTGCGAGATGGCCATGGAATATTTGCCTGGCCATGCTCAGCGCCTCGACGAGATGCACTTGCGACTATGGTTCGTCAAGATGGTCGCGAAGACTGACCAGACCGTGGTCACAGCATTGGACCCGTGCAACGAGAATGAGCCTATCCTAGTACTCGACTGCAACGGCGAACCGGCCTCGACCGGCAAACTGTGTCTTAGCTTCGACTGGAGCAAGCTCACCAAGCAGTATCCAGTGACTGGCTTTGGCGTCGTGAAGGATCTTGTCAGCGGCGTTATTCAGCGCGGGCCGGCCGTTACCGGGCTAAAGCCTGGCATCAAGGCACAGATTATCGGTGTCGGAGTCGAGAATGTTGACTGGGCATTTGATCCGACTACCAACATCTACAGAGGCGAGCTACAGATCGGGCTGGAGTCTCTCACTGAAGAATCGGAGGGCGGCACCGAGCTCGTGGCGCTTGACCAGGTGCGCAAGGACTATGACGATACGCTGAAGCGGCTCACACTCCACTACCCGGCAGGCTTCGAGAGCAGCATACGGGGACGCATCGCTTTGCCTCGCGTCAACTTCACAGATGCAGTGACGCCTGACGAACTGCTGCTCTACTTCTGGTTCTGGTTTGTCTCACGGCAGCCGGCTGGAGCCATACCTACACTCGCGGCTACGTACCGACGTTACCCGCGGCCGGCAAGCAGCGCGCCATTCACGGCATTGCCGGGGGTAGCCGCCGAAGCAGATATCGATGCTGGTGGCGTCTGGACACCGGGGCTCACGTTCAGTGCAGTGAGCCAGTACGGTGAAGCCACCACGCCGGCCGTGCAGGCCTACATTGGCGATATCATCGATTTCACGATTGGCTGGGACGGCGTGACGCCACCGGCCCTCTCGGATGGCTTCAGTATCATACGCATGGGCTATCGAGCGGAACTGGCTCCGTAGTTTCTCGCCGCGGTGGAAAAGTCTAGGGGGGCTGTTGTGGGACCGATTATCAATGCTGAGTGGCTCAACGCCAACGCCATGCGGCGCTATCCACTAAGCGAGGAAGCGTCGGTCAGAGATACAACTGATAGCTTCTCGATTCCTGACGATCTGTTCGTTGATATGGTATGGCCTGTTCATGCCACTCTGTCCACCGATCCATCGCTGTTTCATGTGCTGCAGCTGGCCGTCTTCGGAACTGGCATCAACGTGACACTCGCTTACAACGGCGAGATCGCGGCGACAGTCTCGGTGCCACTGGTAGGTTTTGTGCGCAATAGCACATACTTCATGCAGGGCGTCGGCGACTTTGTCGACATGACCGGTAAGGTGACGATCGGGTCATTGACTGCTGTTCTGGCGTCGGCTGGAGTCTATGCATTCAGTCCTGCGGCCGGACGTATCGAGGCGTCTGTGATCGTACCGGACATTCGCGGACTGACCGGCATTCGTGTGAAAACTGGCGAGTCGTATAGCGAGCCGATCCAGGGTGATGTGGCTTTCGAAGCTGGTGAGAACGTTCGGCTTGATGTAGCAACGGTGGGGGGCGTAACGGTCCTTACCATCAACGCCATTGACGGCGAAGGGACTATCGCCGACTGTGAGTGCGACAAGGATATTGCCGATCGTCCGGCGATCAAGACGATCAACGGTGTGCAGCCGGATGAGGTAGGCAATATCGAACTTGTAGGCGATGATTGTCTGGAGGTGGCACCGGCACCGGATGGTGCACCAGCGGGACTGCAAGAACACACGATAGCGCTGCGCGATGTCTGTTCGAAGCCGTGCTGTGGCTGTTCAGAATTGGAGGCGCTGGTAACCGATCAGCAACGCGTACGGGATGAGGTATACACACTGGTCAACGTGGCGTTCAAGCTTGAAGCTGAGATGTCTGCCATGGCGACAATCATTGCGGCATCGTCATAGCCTGAGGTGACCCATGGCTCCTGACTTCAACTGGCTTTCTAATAATCTTGATATCTCCTATCCGTTCGTGGCACCTTCGCCGATCGTAACGATCGGCGCCCCTGTTGATCTGGGCCACCTGGTGGCTGACGCTGTGCTCTACACCTCTGAAGAGACCGAGGCACGCTGGCGACTGGACGCGCTGGATCTGACGTTTGACTGGCCAAACCCACCGGCCCACGGGACAGTGACTGTCAGGAACGATGCCGGTTTCAACAGGCAATTTTTTGACAGCGAGTTTCATGCTTACAACTACGGGCGCTGGGTCGTGACAGAGTGGGTAGTCTCGCGCGAGACGTTTGATGGCTTCACCTCCTACGACTTTGTTCTCAGGCTTCTATGGTCGCGGGATGACATCGAGGGCTACGGCGGCATAGCGCTGGCTGCACCTGCACTTGATGCTTCCTGGTTTGAGCAGGCAGTGGTACACCAGGGGCCTGCGAGGGTACGCCGGACGTTCTTCAAAGCCGGGGTCTTCTTCGAACCGCTTGGCTCGGAACTGCTACTAGCAGGAGGATTCAACGTCGATCTTGGCGTCAAGACGACTGGCGATGATATCGGCTTCCGCGATGACGCTGCCGAGGTTGCCCCTACGCGGCCCGAGACAGTTCTACGGCTTGATGCCACACCGGGCGGAGGTATTGGTCGCTACCTTCGCTGCGCGCCTGCAGACTTGCTGCGTACGCTTAATGGGTTAGGCCCCACCGAGCAGGGTGACTTTCTACTGGATCCGCGGGAATGCTATAGGCTGGAGAAGCCTATCGAGGTTGGCCCAATCATCGGTGGTGACGAGGTAGACGAGACGGCCATGCTCTATCCACATCGAGTGGCGCTCATCAATAACTGTAAGGAGTGCTGCTCGTGCGAGGACTATGTTCTTGTCTACGAGAATTTGCAGCGGTTGTGGCTGCTGGCCCAGGGCGCGTCGAGGCGTATATACACTGTTTTGGACCAGTACAAGACGACACGCGCGCTGTTCCTCGTTAAGACTGGGGCTGGTAGTATCACGCTCAGCGCGGGCATGACGAGCAGTCGTTCGTTTACGCTTCATCTAAGCATCATCTTCGTGAACGGGACGGCCACGCCCGTCTCCGGGATCATCGCGTTTCCGGTCGAGGTTACTACTGCGCCAGCCGGGCTTATCGGCGAGTATATTGACAAGACGGGCATCTTCCGTGACGCGACTGGCACAACCAGACCATTGGATATTGACGGTTCGTGGCCCAGTTTTGCGGTAACAGCTGACGGTGTGATCATGCCGCCTGGCTCCATGGTAGCCTGGTCTGGCGCGTTCGCGGTCAAAAAGCACGTCAGTATTGCGCGGCCTGGCGCATCAGTCACAGCTACAGTCGTTGGCATAGTTAATGGTCAGCAGTACGGCGAGGCTGTTGTGACCAGTGAACTCAAAGCTGCCGAGGAGCGAGACTGATGGGTGAAGCAGTCTTCTCAGGTTGGCAGAACCGCAACGAGAACCGAAACTTCCCGCTACACGATCGGGCGACCAAACTGTCGGTCAGCGGTGTGAAGCTGCCGGATACGATTCTGGCGGACGCCCATATTGCACTGCCACAGTCAGCCGGCAGATTTGTTCTAGTGAGTTCCGTTGGCGTCTCGGAGTATCTGGTCAGTTTGACGTTTCTAGCGACCGAGGGCGATCCAATCAGCGGCGGTGCGCTTGGGGCATTCATCCCGATGGGGGTAATGACTGTCCAAAAGCCGGTAATACCCTATCGAAATTACCCCATTTCTCCAACATACCCAGGCTTCGGTGGTTGGGTTGCCTTCGGTAACGGTGTGGCTGAAACTGACAATCTGGCGCTACAGTTCATTGATCCCAAAGCAACCGTGCTGGCCTCAAAGATCGTTCGATCGTACAAGGACATCCCTGTGCAGTCACTGGGTAGGCTCGGTAGCGATCTGGCGCTCACTGGGCTGGTACATCTACAGGGCCAGCCTGGTCTGATCCGGATACGTAAGGTGGTTCGGACGATCGATGGTGTGAACAAGGAAGTTCTTGTTCTAGGACTAGATCTCGATAATGCAGCTGATCCGACGGCGTTACTGCTTAGTTTCGCTGGCCCATGCGGTCGTCCAGAGCAGCGAACCTGTCCGCCCGGCAAAGCCATTCTAACGATTAACGGGGTCTCGCCTGACTGTGCTGGTAACATAAGGATCCGCATCGTTGGTCTGGACGCGACGATAGTAGGCGTGGATGCCATCGATACGCTGGGCAATCTTGTTGCCAGCGGTAATATTGTTGATCTGCCAGTAGGGCTTGACGATGTCTGCGCGGCACTGAATCCAACCAGATTTGATCCGACCGACATCTGCTTGCCATCATCGTCGTCATCGTCATCGGATAGTTCCGAATCATCGCCATCGTCATCCTCGGTATCGTCGTCATCGCCATCGCCGTCACCAGAAGAGTATTGCGAGGACTTCGAGGGCGCGTCACCGTTCGACGTGCTGATACCTAAACAGGGCGACTGGCGTGTTGCAACGGTAGCGCATCTAGGCGAAACGTCGCAGCGTCTTATCAGCGAGCGTGGGCATTTCGGGCCACAGGTCATTATCCACGACTCGCTATATAAAGCAACCGATCCAAGCATACCCAGCGGCTATGATGTCGAGGCTACGATTAGGCCTATCACCGAAATTGGTAACGGACACGTGATCTTCGCCTACAAGAGCCTTGATGACTTCTGGTTTGCCGGCTTCAGCCTTAATGCCGTCTCTGACGTATCGGGTCTCTTATACGTCGGTAGGAAGTCAGCCGATAGAACTACAGCGCTGGACAACTGGCCGAGCGGCTTGAACTACGGCTATTTCTTCGCGAGGGCATTCCCGCCGTCAGCCGATCCAGGTGCTGTTGGCCCGGGAGGCGGTGCTCCGGTCAGTGACGACGGGCTGTTCAGTACCGACATCAGAGTGACAGTTACTGTGGAACCAATAGCGCTAGGTTCTTCGATCAATCTGGTCAAGGTCAGCTACGCCTGGAATGACGACCGGAGCCTAGGTATTCCGGCAGCACCGCCATTTGCCAGTTTCATCTTCACAGTCTCACCGTCTGATTCCGATTTGCGTGGCTACTGCGGCCTCGGCGTGGTAGGATCAGAGACAGAATTCGACGACTTCGGTATCGACTGTCCTGTGTGGCCGTCGTCGTCGTCGTCATCGTCGGCATAGGGACTGCAATATGGCGATCCTGTTCCCGGAGTGGCGCGACGAGACACGGCAGCTGAGCTATCCGTTCTCTGACGCTGCATCACGCACAAACGGCATCTTGGAGATTCCCAAGTGGCTTTTTCTTGACGGGCGGCTCTACCCGATAGGGGGCGGTGAACGGTTGTACCTGACTCGCGTAACGCGAGCGGCTGCGATCATCACGTTTGGTATTGGCTCTGTTGCAGCCGGCGAACTGGCTACGGTTAGCTATTCTGTGATAACGCCGCCTGCCAACAACGAACTTATCTTCACCGACGCGTACGGCAGACCAGCTGGTATGCTGCTGGCCGCTCCTAATTCGCTCGCTATATTCGGTGCTATTGGCCAAGGCACGTTCGCATTTACGGTCGACCAGACTGCATTCGCTGCAACAGTCGTAGTACCACAGTCGGATGCCGGTGTCCGCGGGATCATAACGGACGATGGTGATATCCTGACTGGCGATATCTGGCTTGTCGGCGAAGACGGTATTGTGATCCGTGAAGATAGCGGCGCAGTCAGGGTCGACATCATCGGTGATCCATTTGCCACGCGTGTGCTGTGCGCGGACGAGGAGCCGGCTGATGATCCGGGTGCCGGCGAGGACGAAGCTGTGCTGGATGCCTACTGCCCATTGAAGACGATCAACCAGTATGGCCCGGATCGCTATGGCCGTTTCGAGCTCGGTGTGGGCTCGGATCAGTCACTGACGAATATAATGCGCATTACACCGGAAAGTGCGGGCTCGCTACGTATCGAACTGCTCGGGCAGCGCCGCTTCCAAGGGATCTGAGATGGCTGAGCTTGACTGGCTAGAGGCAAATGATCTGCGTGCCTATCCGCTGATCGATGGCGATTTCTCGCTGAGCGGGGGGCTGACGCTACCGCGAAAGGGCCTGGTAGATGCCGGCTTCATGCTAGGGATCGATAGCTATTTTGAACCAGGGCAAGATTCAATCTATCTGTATAGCATAACCATAGGCTTAACAACCTTAACGCTCCGAGCACGCGCGGAGTACGCTGATGCAGAGCGCGACTTCTTGCGCTGCTATGAGTGGTGTTTCTCTTTCGCATTGCTAGCCGAGTTCGGAGAGACAGTGCATGCTGACGCTACACATATCGAAACGAGTCTACCAGCATCCGATCGTGGTCAGGGCTTCATTACGGTCGGCGATTTGTCAGAGTTGGCTGCATTGCCACTTGGCGAACATCTCTTGTTGAGCGCACCATCGTTCGAGCCAGCGCTGTCGCAGAGCCTTGTACGCTCGTTTGCCAAGAGTATTAACCTGGCAAACGGACCTAGGCCATGTCCTCCGATATGCGAGTGCGAGCCCAGCTCCAGTTCCAGCTCCGATTCCAGTTCCGATCCATCTTCTAGTGACAGTTCGAGTTCCAGCTCGCCATCAGGTGAATGTACCGATCCTGATCCCATCGAGCCAGACGGTGATGATCACGATGCAGCGTTGCCGGAAACTGTAGGTTTGACTGGCGCTATCAAACTGATGCCAGGCTACAACTGTGAGATCACAGTTGTTGCAGGACAGAACCTTGTTCAGATTGGTGCCGGTGTGAAGTCGGGCAAGGGTGCGCCCTGCAACGATTTACGTATAGACGAGACCGGGCAGGTGTGGGAGGATCTATGTGCTGCATGCGACGGGCCGATTTACACGCTGAATGGTATCGGTGCTGAGACAGAGCACTTTCAGCTGATCGGTGGTCCCAGTGTTGTAGTCACGCCGAATGCCGACGAACACGAGATCGTTATCTCGCTTGACGAAGAAGGCATATGTGAGGTTGACCTCTAATGGCTAGTAATTATTGGGGTCCGGCTGATAGTGTCTGGAGTGACGATAACCTCGTCACTGGCAACTGGTATGATTCTGCTGCCTTTGTAACCAGAGTGGCCAAACCAACCAATGCTGATGCCGTTTACTTCGTAGCTGGTTCTGGTGACTGTACGCTGGACGAGGATGCCGACTGTCTTGGGTTGGTCATGCCAGATTACACCGGTGTATTGGATTTCGCCGGTTATACTCTCAGTGGTAGTAGCGTGCTCAATATGAGCGGCGGTACTATCATCGATGGGCGCCTATACTGGAGCCTTACTGACTCCAAAACAGTGTATGGATCGGCCTCGCTGCTGACGGCAATCACTTTTCGAAATGCTGCATCTGCAGCTACCTATACTGCGACGCTGGTAGCGGGCTATTCACTAAATACGAAATTGCTACAGCTTGAATCGCCGGCTGGTCCGATTCAACTCTTGGCGCAATCTGACGCGAGTGCTTTGACAGTGACCGAACAGTTCATAGCAGTCGAGACGGCTGCTGTCATTCTTAATAACGGCAGTAACGCTATCTGGCTTTTCAACGGGTTGTTCGACTATAATGGTATTACTACTATTTACGGCCCACTCACTTTTGGCGGTACAGCCGATACGGACGTAACACTGCACGATACAAACACCTACGATTACAAAAGTATGGTCTGTACCGGCACAGGCGCCAGCCGGGTCACTGTAGCTTTCATTAACAACCCAACTAAGTATAGCTATCTGAATCTAGATACTATGCTGCTGTCAGGTAACGTCGAGGTTGATTTTGATAATGCTGATATCCGTATTGGCAACTACGGAATTGAAACTACGCTGACCACGATTCCAATCGGCAGCTACAAGTCCCGCTGGGAAACTGGCGCAGGTAACGACTTCCAGTTCAAAGGCATAGTTAACCTGAGCGATATTGAGTATATCAGCAATCATGGTGTTGTGGGTAGCTCCTTTCGATTCAGTTACGGAACACCTGCTGCAGTGTATATTGTCCCGCCAACTGACAATACAATCGTGTTGGATATCAACATGGTTGTCTGGGGTGTTGGTCCTGCAAAGATAGTATACATTGGTGTACCGGCCAGCACCGATCCATTGAAAATCAGTGGTACTCTGGAAATCGTTGGGCTTGTCGCGACCTGTCAGGTTGAGGTGCACCCACCAGGCAGTGAATTTGGCGACGTGTTGGTGCGCTGTCCGCTAACAGCAGGTGAAGCAGAACTGCATCTGGTTGGCGCCACCACTATCAATGGATCACTGACGCTTGATGGCTTTGCTGTCGCGTCCGGTAAGGCTTCGGTCTACTTCTATGCAGCTGATCATGCAATACACGGTGACTTCGTTACCGACAACTTGGCACATGTAGATCAGTCCGGTGCTGGCGGCTTCATCAGATGCTATGCTGGAACTGGTGACGGCAGGTTGTGCTCACTCGGGCTTGATACAACCGTAAGCCTGCTAGGTACGACGGAGTTTCGTTCGGAAGCGGGCGCTGGTGTTGCTGATTTCGAGTGGCATATTAACAATGCCGTAAACAAGACCGTACAGAATCTCTCATTCATTGCCGGTGCAGCGCCGCTCAATGTCAAGCTGACAGCCGCGGCAAGGTCATTTCTGATCTCTAACCAGTTGACTTTCAAAGGCAATGGCAATGCATGTGGCGTGCTTGAATCGCAAAACCTGGTGCGTATGCGTAGCGCGACTCCTGCCTCGCAGAGCACCATGCAACTCATGAATCCGGTCCTTGTTGCCAGTTGTGCTTTCACCAAGTTTACTGACTTCGGCATGGCCGGTCCGGCAAAGACTATCGAGGCGTTTGATGGCACGTGCATTGACGGCAGCGGAAACATTGTCAATATCGATTTCACCACGGTCGATGATTCATGGTATCCGTGCCCGCAAAACGCGGATTTCGAAGTTGATACTGGTGGTTCTCTACCCGACGCACAAGTACTGACGATTTCAAGACTGACAGGTTCCGGCCCACTAACGACCGCAACACGGCTGACCGGACTGCCTGCTTGGCTGACCGACAGCATAACGGGGTCGGGCGACGACCAGGAGATTACGTTACGGCCAACTACAACGGCTTTGGCGATTGGCATCTATACCGTCACGCTGAACTACGAAGTAGTGGGTACTATTGTAGAGATACGACCGGTTTATGTGACATACACTGTATTACCGGTTCCCGTGATCGAGCTAACGCCTGACAATCTCGCTTTCGCGTATCAGCGACCCGCAGGCGTACTACCTGGCTCGCAGACAGTCGATGTAACCAACCAGTACGAGGGCGAAGTAGATCCGCTCGATACAGTGCAGGTGACCGGCGTACCGTCATGGTTGACCATCACGGTTGGCGGTATCGGCGATGCTCAGACAATTGAAGCAGCGATCAGCGCGCCTGGTTTACTGCTGCCATTTGGTGTCTACACGGTGCAGTTGACGGTATCGGCGGCAAACGCTGGCCCGGTGCAGTTGACCGTGGTCTATACAGTGCAAGTGACCTTGCTGGTTATAGAGCCTGCGGAGCTCGCTTTCCAACTAGAATATGGCGAGTTGCTTCCTGAAGAGCAGTTCTTCCAGGTCAGTAATGGGGGCAATTTCGGGGTTCTTGATGGGGCCGTCTATACGCCAAATCAGACCTGGCTAAGCGTTATCGGCCGCGAATCGGGTAACGCACAGTTGGGCGAAGTGCACATACTGGCTGAGGCCCAAACGTTTGCTGTGGGTGTCTATGTTGCCCAGATCGCGGTCAGTGTTGCTAATGCTGAAGGTTCTCCGCAATACGTTGCAGTTACACTGACTGTACTGCCGCCACCAGCTCGCTTTGCGTTGTCTCCACCGTCTATCGAGTTTACACCAGATCAGGATTGGACGGTACCACCGGCACAGCAGGTTAACGTTGATACAACTGGCCACGGTGCATTCGCCTCGCCGGTTGTAGTGACCAATGTGCCAGACTGGTTACAGGTGACCGTCGATGACAGTGATCCGGACCACCAGATACTGACATTGATACCTATACTGATTCCGATAGACCCGGATGACTATTCAGCGATCTTGCTTGTGACAGGCGATACAGTAGCAGCACTGCTGGTGTCAATGACGTTGCCGGCATTCTTCCGGCGCCCTGGCTGTCAGATGGACTTCGTCCCCGCGATCGCGGGCACGATTGTTGAGGAGTGTGATGTACCACCTGCGCCGCTGCCAATTCCATCTAAGCCGGAGTTGTTGCCGCCACCGGTTCCAGCGCCTACGTATCCTATGTCCATCTCGATGTCAGGCCCACCTTGCATTGTGTGTACAGCCACGATAGAGTATGAGGACCAGGATGAAGTCGGCTACGGCAAGCCCAGGGTCATAATAGAGTGTGAGGATCACGGCTGTGACGGGGACAACCTGCCGGCTGGTATCTACGGTGATGAGCAAGGTTCCGGCGACATTAAAGAGGATAACAAGATTGTGACCGCGATCGAGATAGACGAGTGTGGACACATCTGTGGAATCTGGTTCGAGGATGATGACACCACGTCGGTATAGGAGCTGTACGGTATGACACGCTTGGTACAGTTCGAGGCTAACGCCGGATACTATTGGTTGCTGGAGGCAGCCATCAAGAGCTTCATGCGATTCAATCCTGGTTGGTCGGTCTATGTGTCGGATATAGGCTTGACGCCCGAACAGCGCGATGAGCTAGCGGCATTCGCTATCGTACGACCATACAAGGCTGACGACAACACTAGGTGGCCCAGCAGCATGGCGCGTGTACAGACCATGCTGGATATTGGTAAGGACTACGATCTGTTTCTGCATCTCGACGCCGATACGCTCACGTTTGGCAGTATCGATTCGTTAGCTACAGCTTTTGCTGCTGCACCAGTGGATATGGCCGCCACACCCGGTATTCCGAACTGGCGACACGTGATCGTACGGGATGTCGTACGGCCGCTGATACCCAACTTCAACGCGTGGCTGGATCAGCCCGGTCACAACGCCGGCTTTCTGTTGAGTCGTGGCAATATAACCAGCCGTCTGGCATCAGATATTTTGGAACTGCGTACTCGGCTGTCCGGCGTACTGACAAATCACGATGAAGCACCCATTGCTATCCTGGTGGGCGCCGGCAAATACAGCATGATGACAATCGATCGTGCCTACAACTGTACTGATGTCCTGTGCGCCGAGACTAACCCGGCCCTCTTCAATCCGCCACTGATGGCCGGTGGCAGTCCTATTGTCATTGCGCATATACCTGCACACAAGAATGCAATATTTCAATTGGACGGCTCCCGCAGTAGTGCGAGCTTATGGTGGCGTCAGATGCTGGCGCGATATCGGGATGAGCCATGGCCGAAGTAGATAGCCGTGTAACAATCATCCCTGTGGAGCAGGCAGCACTTGCTGCGGTAACGACTCGCTATGTTGCCTTCGAGCATCCTTACGAGGATAGGCCAGGCCGTTATGTTCGTCAGGCAGATGCCCTGGATATACGCGATGAGGCTCATTTCTGGGCAATTGGCGATGTATGGCCGGCAGGCAGCATTCGGCCATATAAGCGACAAAGCTTCATGGCATTCATACGCGGTTTTGTTTCCGATCGTAGTATCTGTACTCGGCATGTGTGGCCTGAGACGGCACTATATCGAACGACCGTGTTGCAGCATTGCAATCTTGATCCAAGGATGATCTACAGGCCGGCAGCTGGCGCCTGGTCTCGATTCTATGAGATGACCGCCAAGATTGCCACACGTGGTGTAGTACTAATGACTGAACCTATCATCGTCGTTCCTGACCGACTGGTACCCGAGCATACGGCTATCATTCCAACAATCCCGGCTTGCGATCGCGAGCTGGATGTCAGTATCGTGATTGCCGTTGATGGTTTTTCACCATCAGTAGTTGCATCGCTGCGGTCACTGGCCGCGCAGACAGGCCCTGCGACTCGTGAGGTCATCATGGCCTTTTGTAGGCCCGGACGGGTACCGTCGGATGCGTTGGATCATGATCGATTGATCACGCTAAATATTCCGGGTACGCGAGCACAGGCGTTGAATGCCGCCATTCAACGGGCACGGGGTGAACATATAGTCATTTGGGATCTAAGTTGCGCGTCGCCTGTACATCGACTGGCCAGGCAGTTGGCGGCGAAGGCTGATCTAGTGGGTGGCAATTTGATCATCGACAAGCCAACATCGGCTGATAATATCCTGCCCTACTCGCACACCAACTTTTCAGGGCGCAGCTGGTTCGAGCCAGGTACCATGATGGTCCGGCGCAGTTGCTTTGAGCAACTGGGCGGGTTTGATGAGGCACTGCCGGTCCGGCACGAGGCTGAGTTCCAGCTGCGCGCGTTGGGCGACAAGAGCTTGTCGTTTGCTAAACTGGCAACGCCGCTTGCCGTTCGTATACCGGGCGAGACATGTTCGGAGGAGGCATCGTATGGGCTCTACTGCAATCTGGTCATGCGAGATATCATGATGTATTTCTTCAGACGCGACGGGACACACGCTTGGGTAGACACCTCGGAGGTCGCGCCATGATCGTGAAGGCTATACGCCCGAACGCCGAGCCGGCAGCACGTGGTTCAGCCAGCGCGATGGCGATCCTGCGAGATCCGCGTGTCCAGTATTTCGATCAGGCCGGTAACATGCAGTATAGGCTGCCTGCGCCTGGCACAGGCATCCCTATCACCGTGGTTGTTACCGTGGACGAGATGTTCCATGTCGAGGACATGCTGCGCTGCCTGACACGTCAGCGTTATGACAGCTGGGAAATATTGATCGTCTGTACGGATCCGGTAATTAAGCCGGAGTTGCTACAGCTGGTTACCGGCTACCGACCGTACCTACCGCTGCTTCGAGTATTCGTTACGGCCAAGCAGGGTAGTCTTGCTGACGCGTTGAACGCGGCGAACCAGAATGTCACGACCGAGTACTGGTGCCGGCTCGACGCAGCCGATTTCATGCACACGGCTGCGCTCCGTGTTGTTGCTGCGGCTATCCAGGAGCAGGCAGCTGATTGCTACTATACCTGCCGATACAACATGTACGAGAATGCTATTGTACGGCCAAAGGTGATGCTGGCGCTGGGCACGCACAGCAAGATATGGTCGGGCGAGATTTTTCCGTTCAGCCCATTGCTGACCTACAAGAACTCGACTATTATCCAGCTTGGCGGATTCAAGACATTTGACAACTATCCGGAGGACGCGACGTGGATCATGGCCTACAAAATGTTGGCAAGCGGCCTGGTGTTTTACCGCGTGGGCGCTGCTATCTACTTCAAACGAGATCGGCTGGTGACAGCCAAGACGCGGGAGAAAGTCAGCCCAGTGGAATATCGAGCAGCACTGCTCGCGTTGCACTGGCCAGAGCATGCACTGGAAATCAGCGATGAGAAAACTGCTGATTAGGAATTCCCAGTCGCCAGGGGACGTGGTCGTGTTATCGGCCATGATTCGTGATCTGCACAAGTGTCATCCCGGGCTATTCGAGACGGCCGTATCAACGTCTGACGGCGCAGAGCATGTCTTCTATGAGAATCCTCACGTCCCGGCGATCTTCATGAAGCGACGCAGCCCGCCTACGGACTATACGCAGTTCGTTGCTCACTACCCGCTCATCAGGTCAAGCAATCAGCAGCGCAAGCACTTCTTGTGGGGATTCATTGAGGACATCAACAAGCGGATGCATCTCAATGTAAGACTGACCAAGTTCAGACCAGATCTCTACCTATCTCCTGCTGAGCAAGCAAGTCCTCCGTTCCCGCAGCCCTACTGGGTCTTCCTATCGGGCGGCAAGAGCGACTTCAAGACGAAGATATGGGATCAGACTTACTGGCAGGAAGTTATCTGGCGTACGGCTGATCGGATCAAGTGGATCCAGTGCGGTGGCGGCAGCAGCAATCACATTCATCATACGCCGAAGGACGGCGTTTTCGCTAACATTGTGGCACAGACGAAACTCCGGGACTTCATCAAGCTAATATATCACGCCGAAGGGGTGGCCTGTGTTGTCACAGCGGCCATGCATATTGCTGCGGCTTTCAACAAACCATGTGTTGTCATTGCCGGTGGCCGTGAGCCCTGGTGGTGGGAGGCGTACACACACGAAAACAGGCTCGTCAATATGCGCGTCGGTGATCCAACCTGGAAACCGCCGGTCAACGATGACTTCGTTGCGCACAAGTTTCTCCACACCATCGGGCAACTATCGTGCTGCCAGGCACATGGTTGCTGGAAGAAGAAGGTAACGGATGGCCGGATGGGAGATCGTTGCCAGTATCCTGTTAATCAAAACGGGATGAGCATACCGAAATGCAAAGCGATGATCACGCCGGACATGGTTGTTGGCGCCATCGACGACTACTTCCGTGAGGGCGTTATAGTACGCACTGATACGCCACTGGTCGCCGGGGCACTGGACAACGTGGCCTACTGTCTCTATGCCGAAGGCGCGCCTGCTGAGTGGGTAGCCGAACGGCAGGCAGAGCTACCCGACGCGCTCGTTTTCAATCACGGAACGTCCCGCGGTCAAGCGCTAGCCAGCGCGTTAGACAGCCAGAAAGACTGGATTGTCTGGCTGGAACACGGTGTCGAACTGCACGCCAACTGGCGTATTGCCATGCGTTTTCGACACGACAAGCCAAGCGTCATTGGCCGTATCCATCGTGCAGCGAATGGTAAGCTTTACCCCTACCCAGGTTTCTTTGCCGTCCATCGAAAACTGCTAACACGCTCGGATGCCTTCGTCGATGCTTTCGCAGGTATCCCAGCGGAACAGTTCCAGCGCCTGGGGGACTATGTGACACTGTCTACCGCGTCTAGACCGGTAGACTGAAGTATGTTGGCTTAGTGCGTTACTATAATATGGAGGTCCACTGCCATCGACACGACATGTTGCTTGCAGCGGGCAGAGCATACGGAGTTGGTTGTCGACGAGACACTCGCTCTGGAGCTGCTGATGGACATGCTGCTCTACGAGCGAGTACCGGATCTTCAACCCTTGCGCAGGCTGGTGCTGACGGCGTATGGTCGGCTATATCGGCTTTACAGGGATGGACCGGTCGACGATAGTATGGTGCGCAGTTGGTACAAGGAGCTAGCTGATCATTTCTTCCGTTTTGTTGGTATGCTGGTTCGAGCCGGCCGCGTTGAGAACCTGCGGGTGTTGAAGCAGTTACTGCAGGATCGGCATAGACTGTACGTTAAGACGCTCATAGTGCCATGTCCGGGCATGGGACGTGTAGAGCTGTAACTTTCTCGCCGAGTTGGAAAAGATTGAGGGGGAGCTGTGACCAGGAGTGTTAAACTGACTGATCAGGTGCTGCTTGGTCTGGCTCGCACTGTTAACTTCCGAACCCGTTTTGCATCATTC
>Ga0307378_10005501_pt1 | contig 17633 bp, 13 predicted proteins | sample UN1MG_FD_202238 | JGI IMG/M metagenome (GOLD analysis project Ga0307378, IMG submission 202238) | Soil microbial communities from Risofladan, Vaasa, Finland - UN-1 | ecosystem: Environmental > Terrestrial > Soil > Coastal area > Acid sulfate soil | place: Finland: Risofladan, Vaasa | collected... | reverse complement strand
CCGGGGTAGGACATGTGGAGGACGAGCGCACCGCCCGGCTTCAAATGCTCGAACGAGCGGCGCAGGAACGCGAGCTGGTCTTCGATCGTTGCGCAATGGGCGAATCCGTTGAAGCCGCAAAAGATGCGGGCATAACACCGGCCCATCGTGAAATCCCGCATATCCGCGACGTCGGCCCGGACGGCGAACCCGCTCGACCCGGCCTTCTCCTTCAAACGGGCGATCATCGCCGGGCTCGCATCGAACCCGTCGATCTCGAAGCCGGCTTTGACGATCGGGAAGAGGAGGCGGCCCGTGCCGCAAGCGGCCTCGAGCACCGGGCCTCCGGCGGCCCTGGCGACATCGACCCAATACGGGATATCGAAGTCGAGCGTATCGAAGAGCAGGTCGTAGAGATCGGGGGCGTCGTAGGGGGAGGGATTCGGTTGACCGTTCATGGGGTCTCCTTTCTCCGGGCGGGGAGCCCGTCTCTACCCGAACATCATAGAAAAAACCGGCCCCGCAGGCAAAGATTATCTCTGCCGAAACGTTGTCCGATTACGGACAGTCCGGTCACAACTTGCGGACGGGTACCACGAAGTCCGGACCCAATATCCGGCCGGTCCGTTGGGCTTCCAATACCTTTCCTGACCGTATGAATGGGCCTATCCCCTGATAAATTTCTTATCTACATCGGGAATCCTAGCGCCGGGGGAATTGGCCTGTATTTTGCTCCTTTGACGGTGTGGTCGGAATCTAGATTCTTACTTTGGAGAAGCCAATGAAAAAAATACTCCTGATCGTGCTCGGGGCCGCCATTTGGCTGGGTTCTGCTTCCGCCCAGAAAGCGTTCATTCCTTTCGACGCCGGGCACTGGAACCTCGGGAACGCCCGGGTCGTAGAGCAGGCGGGCCGTCAGGCCGTCACCGGGCTGGCCGTCCTCAAGGACGTCGATTTCGAGGATGGCGTCATCGAATTCAACGTCTGGGCGCCCGACGTCCGACTGACCGGCGGCCGGGCCTACCCGGGAGTCATCTTCCGGATGCAGTCGCCCGAGCAGGCCGAGAGGCTCTATATCCGCCCCCACCGCGCCGGCCTTTACGCCGACGCCATCCAGTACACGCCCGTCTTCAACGGCGTCGCCGGCTGGCAACTCTACAGCGGCGCCGGTTTCACCAACACGCTCCAGTTCCCGTTCAACGTGTGGGTCCCCGTCCGCATCGAAGTGGCCGGTCGCCGGGCGCGCGTTTTCGTCGGGAAATCGGGCGCCCCGGCCCTCGTCGTCGACGACCTCAAACACGGCCTGAGCAAAGGAGCCATAGCCCTCTACGGCGAGGGAGCCGCCTTTTTCTCCAACTTCCGGTATGAGCTGGGCAAAATCCCGGAATTCCCTCCGCCCCCGCCGGTCGACGCCGTTCCCGGCGTCTCCGAAGCCTGGCGGACGCCGCGGGTCTTCCGCATGCCCGAATCCGCGGCCTACGACCCCGTCCGGAATTCCATCTATGTCTCGATCTATGACGCCACGACCCCCAGCCGGGGGCAGGGGCGGCAGACGATCGTCAGGCTCTCACCCGACGGGAGATCCGTCGAGCCGGCCTGGATCACGGGCCTGAACAATCCGACGGGACTGGCCGTCCACGGGGACAGACTCTATGCGGTGGAACGCGCGGCCCTGGCCGAGATCGACATCCCGTCTGGCAAAGTCATCGCCCGTCACGCTCTACCCGCCCCCGTTTTTCCTAACGACGCCGCCGCGGATCCGGTTTCGGGACATGTCTTCATCTCCGATTCGGGCAAGAACACGATCTACCGTTTCGACGGCGCCAAGGTCGAGCCCTGGCTCACCGGAGCGGACATCCCCCAGCCCAACGGCCTTCTCGTTCACGGCGGGCTCCTCATCGTCGGGACAACCGGCGACGGCGCGCTGAAAGCTGTCGACATCGCGACCAAGAGCGTGAGCCTGCTGGCCCGGCTGGGGACGGGCATCGTCGACGGCGTCGCCCTCGATGGCGACGGCAACTATCTCGTCTCCCATAACCAAGGACGGCTCTTCCGGGTGATGCCGTCGGGGGTCGTCACCAAGATCCTGGACACGACGACCGTCCAAATGAACCTGGCGGATTTCACGGTCATTCCCGGCCCGAGTCTGCTGGTGGCCCCCACTTACGCGGACGGCCGGGTCGTGGCCTTCACGCTCAAGTGAACATCATCCGAACGTCATCCGCGGTGTTTCGCATCAGGCTCAAGGCTAGTCGGCAGCCTGCGACTTTGCAACCTTGCGGCCCGGAACCATGTCTTTAATAGAGAGCGGGGCGCCGCCGGTCACCTTCTTGAGGGAGAAGTCCAATGTTCAAGAATTATCTGATCACGAGCTGGAGGAACATCCTGAGATCGAAGGGTTTTTCCTCCCTCAACATCGTCGGCCTGGCCGTCGGCCTGACCGTATGTTTTCTGATTCTCCTCTATGTCCGGGCCGAAACGAGCTATGACGCGTATCACGCCTACGCCGACCGGACCTATCGGATCCAAAACGCCTGGCTCAACGCGGACGGCTCGATCCAAGGGGAGTTCGCGACCCTGGCCCCCTCCTATGGCCTGCTTCTGCGAAATGACTTTCCGGAAATCGAACGGCTCGCCAGGATCTGGGGACCGGGAGGGACGGTGCTCAAGGTCGGCGACCAGGTCTTCACGGAAGAGCGTCTCTTCTTCGCCGAGCCCGAGATTTTCGATATCCTGTCTCTCCCTCTTGTCCAGGGCGACCCGGCCACGGCGCTCAACGACATCGGAAGCATCGTCCTCTCCCGGACCATGGCCGTGAAATATTTCGGAGCCGAGAATCCCATGGGCCGAAGCCTCATCCTCCCGGGCTTTGGCAACCGCGGCCTGCGGGTGACGGGGGTCATGGAAGACGCCCCCCCGAATACTCACCTGCACCTCGATTTCCTGGCGTCCTATATCACCTTGAAGGGCCTCTCCGGAACAGGGGACAGCGATTATTTCCTCGGCACGCGGAACTTTTCCGACAACGTAACGGGGATCTACGCCAGACTATCGACACGCGACGGAGGACCGGCGCTCCAGGCCAGGATGCCCGCCTTCCTCGACAAGCACTTTCCGGCCCGGACCGACGATCAGGGACGCCTGGTCAAGGCGAGCGATTCCCGGACCCTTCATTTCCAGAAAGTCAAGGACATCCACCTCTATTCTCATACCCGTTCCGATTTCGAGCCTGGCGGCGACATCCGCTATGTCCGGCTCTTCACGGTCATCGCCTTCTTCATCCTGGCCATCGCCTGCGTCAATTTCATCAACCTGTCCACCGCCCACGGCGTCAAGCGGGCCAAGGAAGTCGGGCTCCGCAAGGTCGTGGGCGCCGCCCGGCGTACGCTCGCCGTCCAGTTCCTGGGCGAATCGTTCTTCGTGACGTTTATCGCCCTCCTCCTGGCCACGGGTTTGGTGGTCCTCGCCCTCCCCGCCTTCGGCCGGTTCACCGGTCACGTGATGGGATTCGGCCGCATCCTCTCGCCGGCCAACCTGTTCGTCTTCGCCGCCGGTTTCCTCCTGACGGGCCTGGCCGCCGGGATCTACCCGGCACTTTACTTGGCCTCCTTCCGGCCATCGAACATCCTCCGCGGCGATCTGACCCGGGGGGCGGGCGGGACCGCCCTGCGCAGGTACCTCGTAGTTTTTCAGTTCGCCATTTCCATCGCCCTCATCTTTTCCGTGACGGTCATCTCCCGCCAGACGCGCTTCATGCGAACGGCCGACCTCGGCTACGACCGCGACAACATCATCTGCGTGCCGGTCGAGAGGAGCGTCTCCACCCGCTGGACGGACATGAAAAATGACCTCCTCCGGGAAAAGGCCATCCTGGCCGCGACCCTGTCCAAGCGCGCGCCCGCGGGCCGCCTTCTCGACGCCCCGGGATTCTGGACCGAGGTCGACGGGGCCAAGGTTCAGAACTCCTTTAGCATGCCCCACAACCGGGTCGAGCACGACTTCTTTAGGACCTACGGCATGACCCTCGTCGCCGGCCGCGACTTTTCCATCGACATGCCCACCGATGCCGCGGAGGCCTTTGTCCTCAACGAGACGGCCGTCAAGCGCCTGGGCTTCAAGAGCGCGGAGGCGGCGATCGGCGCGAATTTCGGGACCATCGCCCCGAACAGGACGGGCCGGGTCATCGGTGTCGTCCGCGATTTCAACTACGAGTCCCTCCATCGCCCCATCATCCCCATCGTGACCTACATCCTCCCCGGCCAGTCCAACACCCTGTCCTTGCGGATCGCCCCGGGCTCACTCGACAAGGTCGTCCGGCACGTCCAATCGGTCTTCGACCAGTTCAATCCGGCCGGCCCGGTCAAATACGATTTCCTGAACGAACGCCTGGCGGCGCTCTACCGCAACGAGGAGAGGACGATGAAGATGTTTTTCGCCTTCAGCCTCCTGGCCGTCGCCGTGGGCTGTCTCGGGCTTTTCGGCCTGGCCGCCTATTCGGCCGAACGCCGGACGAAAGAGATCGGCGTGCGCAAGGTCCTCGGGGCCTCGGCGCCGGCCATCGCCGGCCTCCTCTCCCGCGAGTTCACAAAATGGGTCATCATTGCCAACCTCATTGCTTGGCCCGTGGCCTATCTCGGCATGCGGCAGTGGCTGCAGAACTTCGCCTACAGGGTCCCGGTCGGGATCCTGCCGTTCATCCTCTCCGCCGCGCTGGCATTGATCATCGCCTTGATCACGGTCGGCTACCAGGCCGTGCGGACCGCCGTCTCCAACCCCGTAGAGTCCCTGCGCTACCAATAAATACAGCCCGGATCAACGGCCGTAGCGCGGGCTCGCCCCGCTGTGCTAACATGTTCGGGTCAACCACCCGGGTGAATGGAGGTCCTCATGAGCCTCCCCATTTTTCAAGTCGACGCTTTCGCCGACGAGCCGTTCAAGGGCAATCCGGCCGGGGTTTGCCTGCTCCCGGCGCCGGCCGACGCGGCCTGGATGCAGAGCGTGGCCGCCGAGATGAACGTGGCCGAAACGGCCTTTCCGCTGGCCGAGGGCGACGGCTTCCGCCTGCGCTGGTTCACGCCCAAGGTCGAAGTGAAATTGTGCGGCCACGCCACTCTGGCCACGGCCCATATTCTCTGGGAAACCGGGATCCTCGGCCCGGACCGTGAGGCGCGCTTCCAGACGCTGAGCGGGCTCTTGACGGCGCGGCGCGACGGCGCCCTCATCGAACTCGATTTCCCGGCCCGGCCGCCGCTCCCCAAGCCGCCGGAATGGGCCGACGCGGTCGTCGGGGCCCTGGGCATCAAGCCCGTCTATATCGGGATGAGCGCCGAGGACGTCCTCTTCGAGGCGGCCGACGAAGACGCCGTGCGTTCCATCAAGCCGGACTTCGCGACGCTCCGTTCTCTCCCGGCACGCGGCGTCATCGTCACCAGCCGCGCCTCCGACAAGCGCTTCGATTTCGTTTCGCGCTTTTTCGCCCCGGCGGTCGGGGTCGACGAGGACCCGGTGACCGGATCATCCCACACCGTCCTCGTGCCCTATTGGGCCGGCCGGCTGGGGAGAACATCATTCACGGCCTTCCAGGCCTCGGCGCGCGGGGGCGTCCTCTATCTCCGTCTCGACGGCGAGCGGGTCCGGATCGCCGGCAGCGCAGTGACGGTCATCCGGGGGGAAATCCTCGTCTGAGCCTATCACGAAGCCCATCGTAAGGCGGCGATGGATATCGCCAAGCCTAAGATGGGTTTCATTCAAGGAACCGCGACGGTGACGGACGTCGGTTTGAGGACCCTCGCCAAGCCCTTCGGGTCGAGTCCGACGAGAAAACCGCGCTTGCCGCCGTTGATGTAAATTCTCGGAAGTTCCAGGATGGTCTCTTCGATATAGACAGGCATCGCCTTACGCATTCCGAAGGGCGAAGTGCCGCCGACCATGTAGCCGGAATGTCTCTCGGCGGTTTCCGGGGCGCAAGGCTGGACCGTCTTGACACCTCGCACTCGGGCGAGTTCTTTTGTCGAGACCTCGCGGTCGCCATGCATGAGGACGACGAGCGGCTTCTTGGCGTCGTCTTCCATGATCAGGGTCTTGATGACGGCGTGCTCGTCGACGCCGAATTCACGGGCGAAGCTGGCCGTGCCGCCGCGTTCGATATAGGTGTAGGGATGTTCCGTGAAGTCGACGCCCGCCTGTCTGAGCACCCGTACCGCCGGCGTCATCGGCGTTTTGTCGCGGCTCATGCCCGGGGGGCCTCGGGTTCGGCGTGGACGAGGACCTGCTCGATCGCCGGGATGTCCCTCTTCAGGGCTTCCTCGATCCGCGAGGACAACCGGTGGGCCTCGATGACGGGCAGGTTTTTGTCGAATCCGCAGTGAAGGGAAACCGCGAACCGGTCGCCCTGCCGCCGGATGAGGATGTTGTGACAGCAGGCCCGGCCGGCGACGGAGTTCGTGATCTTCCTCACCCGCTCGACGAGCGCTCCCTCCCCCGCCGTGACATCCAGACCGCTGCCGATGCCCGTCCCCCGCGATTCGATGTGGGTGTTGACGCGCTTGATCGCCGGGATGGCTCCCCGGAGGTCCTCTTCGATGTGGCTGGCCAGGTCGTGGGCTTGGTGGAGAAGGAGATGGTCGTCCACCTCGAGGTGGAGGTCGACGTGGATCTCGCCGCGGTCCTCATGGATGCCGATGTTGTGGACCGGGCCCTGATTCCTCTCGGCGATCGTCCGGATTCGCCTGGCCATCGTTTCCCGGGCGCTCTCGCGGGGGTCCGTATGGATGACGACGTCCGAGCCGGGGACGATGGCCTGGATCCGGGCCTCGACGTCCTCGGCGATGGCGTGGGTCCGCTCGAACGACAGCGTTCGGTCGACCTCGATCGTCATGTCGACGAAGATGACGGCCCCCGACCGGCGGAGACGGACCTTGCCGACGGTGATGACGCCTTCGACTCCATCCGCGGCCGCGGCGATCTTTTCCTTCAGGCCTTCGGGAGCGCGGTCGAGCAGGACGTCGATCGTCCGTTTCCCCATCCGGTAGCTGACGAAAAGGACGATGAAGGCGACGCCCAAGGCGGCGACAGCGTCGGCCCGGTTGAGGACTCCGGCGTGCCCGGGAAGGATCTTCTTTCCGAGCCAAACGAGGACAAGCCCGCCGAGGACGACAGCGGAGCTCCAGATGTCGGTCGAAAAATGGAGGGCGTCGGCCTCGAGGGCCTGGCTCTGGTGTTTCTTCGCGGCCCGGTAGAGCATCTTGGAGCGGCTGACGTCGACGGCGATGGAGACGATGATGACGAGAAAGGCCCAAAGGCTGGGGTCGACCTCGACGGCGCGAAAGAAGATCCGATGGACGGCTTCATAGATGATCCAGGCGCATGTGAGGAAGAGGAGTACGGTCTCGATGAGGGCCGAGAAGTTCTCGACCTTGCCGTGGCCGTAAGGGTGCGCTTCGTCGGCGGGCCGGTCCGAAACGCTGACCGCGACGAAAGTGACGAGCGCGGCGACGAGGTCGAGGCCCGAGTGGGCGGCTTCGGCCAGAAGCCCGAGCGACCCGCTGAGGAGGCCGACGGCGAGCTTCATCCCCGTCAGGCCCAGAGCGGCGAGGACGGAATTCCCGGCCGCCGTCCGTTTCTCCCTGTGGGTCAGTTCGACGGCCGTCGGTTCTTCGGTGGGCATAGTTTTTAGTTATCCCGGCAGGACGATATGTTATCACGGCCCCGGGCCGGTGACAATCCCCGGGTCGGGCCCGACGACGCGGGCTACTGAGGCTTGCGCCGCCAGGCCGGATTCTGGTATTCTTCGAGTTAGAAGGGTATACCGCCCAAGGAGGGTTCAATGAAAAAGCTGACAGCTTTCGTCGGCCTCGTCCTCATCGCCTCTTTCGCGTCGGCCCAGACGGCGACCTATTTCCAGGGGTCGCTCGACGGCGCCATCGCCCAAGCCAAGAAAGAGGGTAAGCTCGTCCTCGTCGACTTCTTCCAAAAAGGTGGCTGAGGGAACTGCGAACTGCTGGTCCAGCAGTTTTACGAAAACACCAAATATGCCGCTTTCCTCAACCAGAATTTCGTCCTCTATCGCGCCACCCGCGGCGACAAGGCCGGGGAGGCCGTATTCGAGAAGTATGGGGTGTCGGCGACGCCGACAGCCCTGATCCTCGACAAGGACGGGAGCGAGATCGACTGGCTCGCGAGCTACACGCCTCCGGCCGACACGTTCCTCGAAAGGCTCCAAAGATCGCTCCGGGGCGAGGATACCTACCGGTCTCTGTCCGCTCTCTATGCCAAGGACCCGAAGAACGTCGCAACGGCCTTCAAGCTGGCCCTGAAATTCGACGAGAAGCTTTCGACCCAGGCCAAGGCCACGGACTTCTATAGACAGGTCGTCGCCCTCGATCCGGAGGGCAAGGCCGGGACATACGCCGTCCGTTATCCCAAGGCCGTGGTGCCATACACGGAATACGCCGAGTACATCCTCGCCCGGAAAGTCGCCCTCGGCCAGAAGCCCGACCCGGCGCCCATGCGGGCCTTCATCGCCAAGTACGCCGCAAGCCCTCTTGTCAAGAGCGCCTACAGCTACCTCGGCTATTACTATGGATACCAGGCGCCCAAGGAAGAGGCGACGAAATTCTTCGAAGAATACACGTCCAAGTACCCCGAAGATCCCGCCGTCCTGGGCTCCTACGTCCGCCGCATCATCCAGGACAAGGGGCCGCTCGACAGGGGCCTGGCCCTCGCCGAGAAGATCAAGGAGCTGACCTCCTACAATCCCGCCCCCTACGACAACGAACAACTCGCCCAGCTCTACGCCCTTAGGGGCGACACCGACAAGGTCAAGGAGGCTTTCGGCCCGGACTTCATCAATAACCAGGTCACTTCCATGGCCTACCTGATGGCCAGCTACACGTATTTCTGGCTCGACCGGAACGAGAACCTGGAGAGTGCCGAAGAGATGATCGAGACGGCCCGGCGGCTCCAGCCGGACCTTGAGTATATTCTCCGGACCGCGGCCCAACTCTACCAGCAGACCGGCAAACTCGAAAAAGCGCTGGACGCCTACGGGCCGGCTTATGCCGCCAAGGTCGCCGACAAGCCCAGCTCTCTCTACAGCTATGCGTACTTTTGGAACCGCGCCGGGGCGAACACGGAGAGCGCTCTCGAAGCCCTGGGGATATCCAACGCGGCCGAGCCGGCCTATTACAAGTTCGACCTCCTCGCCCAGATCCTCCTCAAGCGGAAGAACTACCCCGAGGCCCTGAAGGCCGCGGAGCAGGCGGTGGCCATGGCCCGGGAGTTGGCCAAAAAACGGCCCGGCTTCCCGACCAAGACCTATGAGGACCGTCTCAAACAGGTCCAGGAGGCTATGGCCAAGGGCAAAGCGGACGAGATCAAGAAGTAGCGCAACCTTCGGCTTCGCCGCGGCGTATATAGAAATGAGGGTGGCGGATTGTAATCCGCCGCCGGATGCGCTATGCTAACCCGGACGATATATTTCATCCCATAGGAGGGCTGCATGAAGAAATTCGCCGCCGTCGTCGGCCTCCTCCTCGTCGCCACATTCGCCGCCGCCCAGACGGCCACGGTCCTTTCGGGCCCCTTCGACGAGGCGCTGGCCAAAGCCAAGAAAGAGAACAAACTCATCCTCATCGATTTTTACTCGAGTGGCTGAGGGGGCTGCAAACTGCTGGTTCAGCAGTTCTACAACAACCCCAAATACGCCGATTTCCTCAACAAGAACGTCATCCTCTACCGCGCCACGCGCGGCGACACGAACGGCGACGCCGTTTACACAAAGTTCAACATCAACGCGACGCCCACGGAGCTCTTCGTCGACAAGGACGGTAAGGAGGTCGACTGGATCGTCGGCTACAGCCCTCCCGCCGACAAGTTCCTGGAAAAGGTCCGGAAGTCGGTCTCCGGCGTCGACACCTACCTCGCCCTGAGCGAGCGCTACGCCAAGGAACCGGCGAACATCGAAGTCGTCTTCAAGCTGGCCGATAAGTGCGGCAGCCGCTACTCGCCCCCGATGGAGACGAAGTCCAAGGAGCTCTACGAGAAGGTCATCGCCCTCGATCCCGAGGGAAAACAGGGCTCCCATACTTACGAATACTACAAGGCCACCGTCCCTTACACCCAGGCCGCTGAATTCGAGATCGGCCAGGCGGCGGCGCAAGGGCGCAAGCCCGACCCGGCCCCGCTCCAGGCCTACCTCAAGAAATACCCCGCCAGCCCGCTGGTCAAGGCCGTCTACACCAACCTCGGCTACTACTACGGATACCAGGCCTCCAAAGAAGACGCCGGTAAATTCTTCGAGGAATATACGGCCAAGTATCCCGACGACAAGGACGCACTCGGCGGCTACGTCGAACGCATCATCCGGGACAAGGAGCCCGTCGACAAGGGCATCACGCTCGCCGAAAAGCTCAAGGAGATCGCCGGCTATCCGCAGAACCCGGAGTACCAGAGTAACCTGGCCCAGCTCTACGTTCTCAAGGGCGACCCGGCCAAGGCCGAAGAGGAGTACGGCAAGGACTACATCGACGGCTATGTCTCGAACGCCGTCTACGCCCTGACCGGCTACGCGAATTTCTGGCTGGGGCAGAACAAGAACCTCGAGAGCGTCGAGGCCATGGCCGAACTGGCCGCCAAGCTGAAACCCGACCAGTCCTACACGCTCTCCCAGGTCGCCGGCATCTATTCCAAGCTCAAGAAGACCGACAAAGCCCTGGCCATCTACGGGCCGGAATTCGCCAAAAAGAACTGGGGCGACCAAGGGATTCTTGCGAGTTACGCCTCCTTCTGGAACCGGCAAGAGAATAACCTCGATAGCGCGCTCGGCGCCGCCCGGAGGTCCGTGGAACTGACCTCCGACTATTACAACAATTACGTTCTCGGCCAGATCCTCTTCAAGCAGAAAAAATACGCCGAGGCGCTCAAGGCCGCCGAGAGGTCCGTCGAGCTGGTCAAGCCCATGGCCGCCAAGTATGAGGGCTTCCCCGTCCAGCAGTACGAGAAGCTCGTCAAGGACATCAAGGACGCCATGGCCAAGGAGAAAGGCGGAGAGGTCAAGAAGTAGCCGCCAGTATTGTTCACGACCGGGCCGGTCCCCCAAGGACCGGCCCTTTTTTTCGTTCTTCTCCCAATATTTAGGGAAAGACCTCTTTTTTTCTCCTCGCCGGGGAATGCCGCCCGGGCGGTATTCCGCTGAGTTGAACTCATTCTGACTTTCATCTATAGTGCCTATAGGCGGCCAGAGATGAAAAAAGCGGCCTGTTTGCTTCTGACACTCGGCCCGCTCGTCTTCCTCCTCTCCTTCGGACAAACCGTCACGGCTCCTTCCCAGTCCCTCGACGATCGCGTCCGGGTATTCCTCGCCTCCCAGAAAGACCAGTGGCGCGAGGAGAACGTCACCGAGGCCGACGGCCGGTTCCTCTACGACCTCATCCTTAAACGCGGCTACAGGCGCGCTCTCGAAATAGGGACGTCCACGGGACACTCGGGCATCTGGCAGGCCTGGGCCCTGAGCAAGACCGGCGGCTCGCTCATCACCGTCGAGATCGAGGAATTCCGGCACCTTTTGGCCGTCCGGAATTTCAAGGCCTCCGGGCTCGACGGCACCATCGACGCCCGGCTGGCCGACGCCCACAAGCTCGTCGAGGAGCTGCCGGGGCCGTTCGACTTCGTCTTCATCGACGCCGACAAGAACTGGACGCTGAATTATTTCAAGGCCCTTCTGCCCAAGCTCGCCTCCGGCGGATGTTTCGCCGTCCACGGCGTTTCGAGCCTCGGCTACATGAAGGGCATCCGGGACTTCCTGGATTATGTCCGGAGCCTCGACTTCATGGAAACGACGGTCGAAACGCCATCGGCCAGCGGGATCTCCCTCAGCTTCCGCAAAAAGAGCCCGGCTTGACCCGCGGCCCCATCCCTCATAATATCCCCCATCCGGACAGGAGGAACCCATGAAAAACTCGAAGGCCGTGCGCCTGGCCCTCGCGGCCGCCATCGTCCTGGGCTTGACCGGGAGCCAGCCGCTCGCGTCCTGGGACGGCCCCACCCCGGGCCAGGTCCTCGAAGGCCTGAAGTTCATCGGCCGGAGTTTTCAGCGATGAGCGCCCGTTTCCGCGATCGGCTCCTCCGGGGCGACCGGCTCATCGGCACCCTGCTCAGCCTGCCCTCGCCGGAGCTGGTCGAGATCGCCTCCGATGCCGGTTTCGACTGGCTCTTCCTCGATATGGAGCATGGCGCCTTGGAGGCCCGTGACATCCTGCGCCTGGTCCAGGCGGCGCGCGAGCCCTGCGCCCCGCTCGTCCGGGTCCCGGAAAACCGGGAAATGTGGATCAAGAAGGCCCTCGACACCGGCGCGGCGGGCATCATCGTCCCCCACGTGAACTCCGCCGAGGACGCCACCCGGGCCGTCCACTGGAGCAAATATCCGCCGGAAGGCGGCCGCAGCGTCGGCTTCAGCCGCTCCAACCGTTACGGAACACGCTTCCAGGAGAGCGTCGAGTCGGCCAACGTGGAGACCGTCGTCATCGCCCAGGTCGAGCACATCGACGGAGTCCGGGCCATCGAAGCCATCCTGGACGTCTCCGGCGTGGACGCGGTCTTCATCGGCCCTTACGACCTTTCGGCCAGCCTGGGCAAGCCCGGCCGGATCCAGGACCCCGATGTCCGCGAGGCCCTCCGAGCGGTCGCGGCCGCGTGCGCCCAAAGGAATGTCCCGGCCGGGATCTTCGCCGTTGACATTCCAGGCGCCCTCAAGGCCCTCGATGAAGGCTACCGCCTCGTCTGCTCGGGCATCGACGTCGGACTTTTCTCCCAGGCGGCGGCCGCGATAATCAGGGGTCTCAAACCAAGAAACCCTTGACAGGCCTTAGTTTATATACTAGATTTTGTATGGATGCGTATGGAGTCCTACAAAATTTGGTGTTGGGGTCTGGCCTCTGAGCCTCCAGTCTTTTCCGCGTCCCCACCCATCGGCCGACTAAAGGAGTTCGTGCATTCCCAGGAGGCAGGGCCCTAGATGGCGCGAGAGCAGATGGAAAAGTCAGCCGCGGGCGCCCAGCCCGTCGTTCTCGTCGTCGACGACGACCTCGCCTATCTCGAGAAACTGCAGCGGGCCCTGCGGGACATCTACGCCGTGTACACGACGACGAGCGGCATCGAGGCCATCCATCTGATCAAGGCCCTCACCGAGGTCAACGTCCTCGTCGTCAACGAAGACCTGCCCCGGATGAAGGGCACGGAGCTCCTCCGTTTCCTCAACGAGCTTTTCAAGAACTCCGATGCCATCATCAAGATCGTCCTGACCGAATCCGCTTCGAACGGATCACTCATCGACTTGGCCAGTTACGGCCGCATCGACTGCTGCCTGGCCAAGCCGGCCGACCCGGCCGCCATCCGGCGAAAGATCGGCTTCCTCCTCGCCCAACGGTCACGCGAGAAGCGCTCCTCCATGCGGGTCACCCTCGACAGCACCAAGGGCATTCGCATCGAGACCAGTCCGTTGGGCGAGGCCAAGCTGGTCAATCTCAGTGAGAACGGCATGTTCTTCAAGACCCTGTCGTCCTTGCCCGAGGGCTCGGCCGTCCCCCTGAACATCTCGCTTCCCGACGGCCGGCAATACATGGTGAACGGCCGGGTCGTCCGCCAGGACATCGACCAGGGCGGGGTCGGTGTCGAATTCGAATCCCTGGACGACACGAGCCGCCTGTCGCTCCTTCAGTTCATGTCGGACTACGTCGCCATCCGGGACCTCGTCGAGCTCAAGCTTCGCTACCCGTTCCTCCGGACCGACGAGATGGTCCTGTTCACGGACTCGGTCAAGATCGAATCGCTCATGCGCGAAGCCCTGGCCCGCAAGATCGAGGTCGCCGCCGTCCCGGCCCGCTCCGGCAACCCCGAGATCCTGACCTTCGCCGACATCCAGCCGCCCTCCGTGTGCCACCTTTCGGGAGAGAAACTCGACGTCAAGTTCAAAACTTCCGACCTCCTCTTCGTCTCGTACCAGATCGGCTATGCGACCTACAATTTCGAGACCATGATCTCCCGGATCTTCCCGGACGGCCGGACACTCGTCTGCCTCTATCCACGGGTCATGTTCTACTCGGAAAAGCGGGCCGAAAAAAGGATCAGCCCGGCTGGCGATCTGCGCGTCGAGATCCCCCTGCCGTCCCCGTTCGACCGAAAGCTCCGCGGCCACATCACCGACATCAGCCCGAACGGGATGAGCTTCGTCGCCAACGGGGAAGCGCCGACCCTCCTCAAGGGCACTCCGCTCGAATCCATGGCCATCTGCGACGGCGAAAAACTTCTCTGGGAGGAGACCGGCGAGGTCCGCCACGTTGGCCTCGCCGAGGAGGGCGAAGGCCGGGGATTGAAGTACGGGGTCCAGTTCGGCATCGGGCGGATGAGCATCCAATCGGTCCATGCCCCCGACCCGGATTTCGCCCGACAAGGCGAGGATATCCTGGACGTCGCCTCGGCAAAGAGCGCCATCGGCCTGCCGACGGACTTCGCCAGGAAGGACCTCATGACGCCCCGGGTCATCCGCCTGGAGAACCGGCGTAGCGAGGAGATCGTCGGCCTACTCAACTCGTCTCTGCCGCTTGATGAGAAGCCGGTCCCCATAGTCCTCATCCCACCGGCTTTCGGGAAAACCAAGGAAGTACTGTTCGGCCTGGCCCTGACGCTCATCCAGAATTTTAGGGCTCTGGGAAAACCCGTGGTCGTCATCCGTTACGACGGGATCCGGAGAAAGGGGGAGAGCCACAAGGACCCGGAAGCTTCCGAACCGCCTTGGGAAACGTTGAACTCCAGCACAAGCCAGGGCGCCGACGATCTGAAAGCTGTCCTTGACTGGCTCCTCATCAATCCCAAACTCAGAGCAAGTTCGGTCATCCTGGTCTCGTTTTCCTTGGCCGCCCTGGAAGCCCGAGTGGTCCTGAGAGATGCGGGCTACCGGAAGAGAATCGACTACTGGATCTCCTGCATGGGCGCGCTCGAATTCAGGGACATGATGAACCGGATCAATTGCGGTCTAGATCTTCTCGAGCAGCATCAAATCGGCATCAATCTGGACGTCTATCCCATTCTGGGCAACTTCATCCGACACGAGCCCTACGCGGCCGATATCATCGCAAACGGCGTCGGGACGCTCGAACAGGCCCGCGAAGACATGCGTCATCTCGACCTGCCGATCACCTGGATCTACGGCCAGCACGACAACTGGGTCAAGGCCGAGTTCATCCGGGATGTCATGAGCGTCCAGGTCGACGCCCTGCGCGAAGTCATCTCGGTCCCGATCGGGCACACTGCCCGGACGTCCAGAGAAGCTCTCCGGATGTTCGGCACGATCACCTCCCTGATCCACCGGTTCCTCCACAAGGAGCTCGTCCAGCCGGCCCTACCGAGCCGGAAAGATATGGAACTCATGCGCCGGGCCGAGAAGGACCGGCTCCCGCCCCGCAACCTAAAGAACCGGAAAAGCTACTGGCACCATTATCTCGTCGGAGAGGGGAATCTCCTTGGTTTCGATATCATGGCCATGTCCGACGACTACCAGCAGTTGATGCACGACCAATTCGTCGCCCTGGAACTGAAGCGGGCCGACAGGCTGCTCGACCTCGGGGGCGGGACGGGGAATTTCGTCGAGCATCTCCTCGTCGGCGGCGGCGATCTGCCGGCACAGGTCACCATCGCCGACCTCGTCCCCGACGCCATGAAGCAGGCCAGGCAGAAGCTCGTATCTCAATACAATCTCGGCGAAAAGCTGGATCGGTTCGACTTTCTGGCCCTCGACCTCGAGATGAGCCGTTTTCTCGCCGTCCGCCGCTTTATCGACGGCGAGATCGGGACGTTCGAGGAAATGGCCGACAAGGTCGAGAACCTGACCCTCGAAAGCGCGATCAAGATCCAGGAGGACTACTCCCCCCGCCTCCACCGGATCCTCCGGGGCGAGCGGATCACTCCAGCCCTTGACGACTGGCTGAAGACGCGTTTTGACCTCCACGAATGCCGAATCATCACCGACTTCAACCTGGCCGCCCGGTACGTCCTGCGCCTGGCTTCGGCAAAGCCGGTCTTCCGGAGGCTCATTCTCCCCGGGACGCTGGAGAACACGTTCCATCTGCCAATCAAGCCGGGGTGTTATAATAAGATCCTCATGAGCCTCGTTCTGTCCTACATCTTCAATCCCGCCGAAACGCTCCGGGAGGTCCGGCGCGTCATCGATCCGGGAGGCATCCTGGTGCTGTCGAGCATGCGGCCCGACACCGACGCTTCCGGACCGTTCACCAGGCTCCTCAATAAGATCGAAGCTATGCCCGAGGGGGCGTTGCCGTCCAATTGGCCAAAATCCCGCCTCCTTGACTCCCTCCGATCGTTCCTCAACGACGCCCAGGCACTGACGGAACTCGAAGAAGCCGGAACCTTCGATTTCTTCGACCCGGAAAAACTGGATCGCCTGCTGGATGAGGCCGGATGGGTCAGCTTAAGAAAAATCCCGAGCTACGGCGATCCGCCGCAAGGCTACGTCGTCGTAGCCAAGCCGAGAACACCATATGACTAAGACGCAAAGCCCGGAATTCGAATTCGAAGAACGCCTTTATCAGGATTATGCCCTCAAAAGCAGAGCCCGGCTCATCATCATTCTCAGCGCCATTATGTATGCCTCGTTCATCGTCCTCGATAAGGTCCATGCTCCTAAGGAACTTTTCCATCTCTTCTTGTTCGTCAGGATGGGAGTCCTGGCCGCCCATCTCTTCCTTTTCCTGTTGCTAGGCCGGATGACGACCAACCGCGCCTATGCGAAGATCGTCATCGCCGTTGGTTTTTTTGATATCATCGGTATTGCCGTCATGATCTACCTCCTAGGCGGATTCGTATCAGCCTATGTCCAGGGACTCTCGATCATCATCATGGGTTCGGTCATTGCCCTGCCACTCTCCTTTCGCGATTCGAGCCTGGTGTTCTTCTTGATCTGGGTCAGTTATGTCATTCCCAGTGTTCTGAACTTGCCGCGCGGAACAAGCAGTTGGCCGGATATCATCACGAATCTGTTTTTTCTGACGTCACTTCTGGTCATCGGAGGCATCGGATCGTATTTCATGGACAAGCTCCGGCGCCGCGAGCTCCGGAGCCGCCTCCAGCTCGAGGAGACGACCGCCCAGCTCCAGGAGTCGAACGTCAAGCTCAAGAGCCTCGACGAGCTCAAGACGCAGTTCTTCGCCAACGTCAACCACGAGCTGAGGACGCCCCTCACGCTGATGCTGGCCCCGCTCAAGGCCGTCCTCGAAGGCCGGATGGGGAAATTGTCGCCCGCGCTCCTGGACACCATGGAGACCATGCAGCGCAACGGCTACAAGCTGCTCAAGCTCATCAACAACCTCCTCGACCTGAACAAGCTCGAGGAAGGGAAGATGCGGCTCAAGCTTAAGAACGTCAACCTCGTCGAGTTCATCCCGCCGCTTCTCGCCTCGGCCAAGCCCATGGCCGACCAGAAAAAGATCCGGCTCTACTGCCAGAATCCCCCCCATCCCGTCGAACTGACCCTCGACCCGGACCAGTTCGAAAAGGTCGTCTTCAACCTCCTTTCGAACGCCCTCAAGTTCACGAACAAGGGCGGCAAGATCACGGTCTACGTCGAAGAGCAGGACGATACCGTG
>Ga0307378_10005500_pt1 | contig 17637 bp, 13 predicted proteins | sample UN1MG_FD_202238 | JGI IMG/M metagenome (GOLD analysis project Ga0307378, IMG submission 202238) | Soil microbial communities from Risofladan, Vaasa, Finland - UN-1 | ecosystem: Environmental > Terrestrial > Soil > Coastal area > Acid sulfate soil | place: Finland: Risofladan, Vaasa | collected... | reverse complement strand
TTACGGAAAAGTAAGCGCTAAAGCAGGCCAGGCATCATTGGATTATATTTATAAGGGGATAGATTTAGCTATGAAAGGATTAGTAGATGCGGTAGTGACCGGACCTATTCATAAAGAAGCAATCAAAGCAGCCGGCTCACCTTATCCAGGCCATACTGAAATATTTGCATCTCATACCAAAACCAAAGACTATGCCATGATGTTAGCAGACAAAAATTTAAGGGTAATTCATGTTTCTACACATGTTTCCTTACGTCAGGCCTGTGATTTAGTAAAAAAGGAGAGAGTTTTAACGGTTATTCATTTGTCAGATAAAGTATTGAAAGATTTAGGAATTAAAAATCCAAAAATTGGAGTAGCCGGATTAAATCCTCATGCCGGAGAGGGAGGACTTTTTGGCAAAGAAGAAATTGAAGAAATAATTCCCGCGATAGTTCAAGCTAAAAAAGAAGGAATAGATGTTGAGGGACCGATTCCTCCAGATACGATATTTTCTAAGGTTATAGGTGGACAATATAATATTGCAGTAGTAATGTATCATGACCAAGGACATATACCTATGAAGGTTATTGGATTTAAATATAATAAAGAAACTAATAAATGGTCAACAATGAGTGGAGTAAACGTTACGGTTGGCCTGCCAATTATCAGGACTTCGGTTGATCATGGAGTCGCTTTTGGAAAAGCCGGAGAGGGTAGAGCTAATGAAGAGAGTATGGTAGAGGCTATTCAGCTGGCGGCAAAGTTTGCAAAACAGAAAGAAACAAATAGAGTTGTAAAATTAGAAGATTTAGATAGATATTTTTAACTTGCGAGAACATGGTAGCTTAGAGATACAATGAATGTAATATTGGACGAAAAGAAGATGAATATTATAATAAAAAGGAGTTTGATAGTGATAAACAAAAGCGTTAAAGAATTAAAAAAGATAGTAACTTTGATATTTATTAAAGCAGGCGCATCAAAATTGGTTGCTTCCAGAGTAGCTGAACATCTAGTTGGAGCGAATTTGGTTGGAGTGGATTCTCACGGAATAATTCGTATACCACTTTATATAGAATGGATAAAAGATGGAACAATAAATTTAAATGCAAAAATGGAGATAATAAAAGAAACAAATTTAATGGCTTTAATAGATGGACATCATGCATTTGGTCAAGTGGTGGCTGATGAGGCAAGCAATATTGCAATTAATAAAACAAAAAAGCATGGGATGAGCTTAGTTTCAGTTCGGAATTCTTCACACATTGGCCGTTTAGGGGAATATGCTGAAAAAATCGCAAAAAATGATTTAGTTTGTGTAATTATGGCCAATGCACAGGGAGCTGGGCAACTGGTAGCTCCTTGGGGTGGCAAACAAAGGCGTCTATCAGCTAACCCAATTGCTTGGGGGATACCAACAGGACAAAAAAGAAGGCCATTTATTCTTGATATCTCAACATCAATAGTAGCTGAAGGTAAAATTATTTTATATAAAAATTTGAATAAAAACATTCCTGAGGGATGGGTAATAGATTTCCAGGGAAAATCAACTACCAACCCTAGTGATTTATATGGTCCTCCCGAAGGTAGTATTTTGCCTATGGCAGGGCATAAAGGTTTTGGGCTTAGCATGGTTGTTGATATATTAGCTGGAGCATTAAGTGGAGGAGGGTGTAGTAGAGAAAGTGTTAAAAAATTCTATAATTGTTTTACAATAATCTCAATAGATCCTACTCAAATTTGCTCTTATGATAATTTCATAGAATCTGTAAACCAATTAATTGAATATGTTAAATCTTCAGCCCCCATTAAAGAAGGTGATGGGATATTAATACCTAACGAGTTAGAAAATAGAAGAAGAAAAGAGGGATTAGCAGAAGGAATAGTTATTGATGATAAAATATGGAATACAATATTAGACGTCTCAAGAGATCTAGGAGTAAATTTGGAAGGATATATGTAAATTTTATGCTAAAATATTTGCCAAAAATAATAAATCCACAATTTAATGACCTTTTGCATATATTCTAAAAATTTCAGAGGTAACTTTATTGAAGTGTTAACAAATGTAAATAAAAATCTGATATTCAAGTGTATTTATGAGCCATACTTAAGATAAAAATTATTGTTTTTTTTCTGTTAGTTAAATTTCAAAAGTGGACTTTTTAAATTTCAAAAGTGGACTAAATTAAGCTAAAAAATTTGCTAATTACAATTTAAAATGAATTATATTAATTTTATTAAGGTAAATGCATTTAATTTTATTGGTAAGTGAGAAATAAGCTTTCTATTTTATTAATCTATATTCATATTACAAAATCAATGATGAGCAAAAAGGAGGTGAAATAACACTTTAATTTTGCTTATGATTTTGTAGAAACAGAGAACAAAAATCAAGAAAGATTAAGTAGTATTAATTTGTGACCACGTCTTAAAATTAGGACAGATTAAAGGAGGATATTAAAATGAAAGTAAAGAAAAATCTTACAATTGTATTACTTGTTTTACTTATGACTATAATATGTACATTAGCAAATACATATGCTGCTACCTATCCTGAAAAAACTATTCAGATAATAGTTGCTAAACCACCAGGTGGAGGAGCTGATCTTTCTACTAGAATGATTGCAGCAGCATTAGAGAAACAACTTGGGTCATCTGTTGTTGTCTTGAATAGAGAAGGAGGACAATGTGTCATTGGTACTAATGAAGTGGCGAAGGCAAAACCTGACGGTTATACTTTATCTTGTATTGCTTATAATGAAATTGCTTATATGATTGTTAACGGTGAAAATGTAGAGTTTACTCAAGATAGTTTTGATTATATTTTTAGTATCAATATTAGAGGGCATGTCTTAGCTACAAAGAAGGATAGTCAGTTTGACTCTTTAGATAAACTACTTGAATATGCAAAAGATCACCCAAAAGAAATTACCATTGGTATACCGGGAGAAGGTTGTGGAGATATTCCCTGGATGTTAATGGATGCAGCTGGAGTTGAATTAACTATAGTAAATTGTCAGACTGGTGCTCCATTATACGCAAATTTGCTTGGTGGACATATTGAAGTAGGAACAATAGGAGCTCAGTTTTATGATAGACTTATTGATGAAAATTGCCACGTTTTAGCACAGACAGTTGAAAGGGAATATGGAGTTACTAATGTTCCTACATTTTCTGAATTAGGTATTGATGGAGTGTGGTGGAACACTAAACAGGTACTTATGGCTCCTGCAGGTACTCCACAGGAAGTTATTGATATTCTTGTTGATGCTATGGATAAATCTTTTGAAGATGGTAGTATGGTAGAAATGCTTGAAAATGCTGGTGAAACCCCAATGTATCAAAAAGGGGAAGAGCTAGAAATAAGCATGGCTAAATACTTTAACGAAAAAATTCCTCAGCTAATGGAAATAAAAGAGAGAAAGAATAAATAATAATATTTAATATGGAAAATATGGAAGAGTCCACCAATATGATTAGCATGTCCAATTTATTTTTGACATAATTATCATAATTATGATAACCTTCCTTTGCAAAGGGTCAGATAACTTAAAGCTTTTTGAGGGTCATCATGATTCTAGTTATCTACTCCATTGGTCTAATGCTCTTTGAAAATCAAAAGGATGATCCCAGTGCTGAGGCTAGATGAAATCTTCTTTTAATGTTCTCTTCACGCGTTCGGTATCGGCATTGTCTTGGGATTATACCAGCTGGTAAAGATCTGTTTGATACCCAGACTAGCACAGGCTTTCATATAAGATAAGAAAAGAAAGTCGGTTGACAGCCGTTAATCAGCAACCAGATAAAGGGGGTTGGTAGAGACTTTTCTTTGAATCCTTCCGGGAAACTTTTCTGTACAGCTTGTTTAAAAGCTTAGTGCTAGTCTGTACTTTTGTATTGCAAGAACAGCCGTTAGCTATGATCTCCTTGGTATACAAGTCAAGTACAATAGTCAAATAATACCGGCACTAAAAACAAAGCTTGATTTTGGGATATCCGTTCTACGGATATGAATTGGAAAAAGAGCCTTAGGTTTATAATAGATGCTCTTCGTTTGTCCTAGTATATTTTCTTATTTATCAGAAGAGGCCGTTTCCCCTCATCAGCCGGCAGATGCGCTTCTTCTTATTCACAATAACTCTCTTTCAGTAGTAGCCAGCAGTAACGCCAATGCTTTGCAAAAGACCAAAAACTTTCTATGGAGTTAATATGATTAAAAACTTTCGGAATGCCTTTCTTCATTACCACAAACAAGGATTTCCTCGAATTTTAAGAAAGGTATAGGTAAACCAGTCATCGGTTTAGCATAGACTCACTGCTTAGGTATTGTTTGTAATTTTGTAATAAGGGTTACATGATCTCTTAGGCTCTGGATTATATAACAAAAGTAATTACTTTTCTGTTTTCCCGATTCTGCTCAACAACGTTTGCTAAGTCTAGGTTTTTTGCTAAAAAATATTGTTTCTTTTATCTTAATCTCGACGATCTTAACATGCTAAAATATTTCTGGATGATCAAATACCTATATCATAAATAATTAAAGGGGAAAGTTGATGAATAAAATATATTTATATGAAAAGGCCAAAGAAAAAGGAGTAAAATGGCTATTAGCGCAAAATAATGGAGATGGCTCTTATGGCCCAGTAGAAAAAGGTATGCATTATTTTCGAGTTCCTTGGGCTTTAGCAGTTTCAGGACATACAGCAGAAGCAGTTGCAAATATAGAGTGGATAAAAAAAAATATGTGGACAGAGGATAGTGATTTTAATGGAAAATATCCACGCCCACATGGAAAGCATGATGGTGCCTTTTATATTTATCCGAATGCAGCACTGATTTATGGAGCACATATGTTAAGGCAATTTGATATCTCTATTCCAGGCATGGAGTTTTTAATAAAAAACTACCATGATAATGAAAATGGTGGTTTTTATAATAATATAGATGAAGCTGGTCCTAGTGGAGAGAAAGAAATGTGTAACAATAGTCAAGGAGGATTAAGTGCTCTTATGACTGGAAATATTGAGATAGCAAAAAAAGTTGCACTTTTTTTAAAAAATGTATACGATGCACAGCCTGAACTTCCTGATCGTTTATATATTTACTATTCTACTGAAAAAGGATTGATTACTGATTTTAGCAATAAAGAATCGGGAGCAAAAAAAACTTATGTAATAGAAGCACAAGAACCTGGGCAAATGTATTTTGCGCCTGGGATAGCAACAGCTTTTTTAGTTCGGTTATATATGGTTACAAAAAATAAAGAATATCTTGAATTAGCGGAAAAGTATTTAGAATTTTCTATGGGTTGTACTGAAAGACAATTTGAAGTGCCTCAGGTTCGTAAAACTGGTTGGGGTTCAGCATTGTTATATCAGGTAACAAAGAAAGAAATATATAAGGAATGGGCTATCAGGGTAGGAGATTATATGGTAGTTTCTCAGTTTGATGGTGGATATTGGGAGCAGAAAGAACCTCATAAACAACTTGAATGGACTTTGAGAGCAACTGCTGAATCAATTGTTCATTTGGATACAATTATTGGTGCTTTATCAACGTAATAAGAAATATAATATGGAACATAAAGAAATATATAATTCCCCGAACCTCCAATTGTTTTAGTTATAGCTCTTATAGGTGTCCGGTAAAGCGGAGGAGTTTTACGTCCAATATAGAGGAGAGAAGTAATTATGTCAATTCTTGCTGGAACTGTTTTAGAAAATATTTTTAGTATTTATACTATGTTTTCTATGATTTTAGGTTGCACTCTAGGCATAATTTTTGGTGCAATTCCAGGATTAAATGGAGGAATAGGTTGTGCTATCTTGATACCGTTTACATTTACTATGACACCATTACATGGATTACTTTTATTAGGCGGTATGTACATGGGGTCTACGTATGGGGGATCGATTTCTTCTATTCTAATAAATGTACCTGGAACTGCCGAAGCATATTGCACAGGCCTTGAAGGGTATCCGCTAGCAAAAAATGGAAGAGGCAAAGAGGCAATGTATTTAGCTGCCATATCAAGTGTATTTGGAGGTATTGTAGGAGTTTTAGCTTTGATTTTTTTTACCCCAATTCTTTCTAGAATATCTCTTAAATTTGGACCTCCTGAAATGTTTCTAGTTACAATAATGGGACTTACAGTTGTAGGGAGCTTGACTGGTAAGAATGTATTAAAAGGAATTTTTGCTGCTGCATTTGGAATTTTTCTTGGGATGGTTGGAGTTGATCTTTTATCTGGTGTATATAGATTTACATTTGGAATTCCAATTTTAAGCATGGGAATAAATTTGATTGCAGTAGTGTTGGGTCTTTTTGCTATCTCTGAAATGCTAATACAGACAAGAAGTATTTCAAATAAAAGAAAACATAGTATTATAAATGAGAGTATTGTTGATTTAGGTAATATAAAATTAATAACTGTTTTTAGAAATATATTTATTAAACCAATATTAATAATTAAAACAAGCATTTTAGGGACTATTATTGGTATTATACCTGGTACAGGTGCGCTAATAGCTTCATTTGTCGCTTATGCAGAAGTAAAAAGAACATACAAAAGTGAAAAATTTGGAGTAGGAAATACAAAGGGTATTATTGCCGTGGAAAGTGCTAATAATGCGGCTGTTGGTGGTTCACTTGTACCAACATTGTCACTTGGAATTCCAGGTTCACTTTCTTCTGCAATTATGTATGGTGCTATGGTAATACATGGATTGGCAGTGGGACCTAGGCTTTTTTCTGAACAACCTGTGTTTGCGTATAGTTTTGTTTATGGGATGTTGATAATAGTAATAATAATGGGTTTAATAGCATTTATTTTTGCACCAATATTTTCTTTAATATTAAGGGTAGATCTTAAATATATAATACCTATGGTTATACTCTTTTCACTTACTGGCTCATATGCCATGAGGAATAGCATTTTTGATGTCATTGTTACCATAATATTTGGTTTTTTAGGTTTGTTATTGGATGAATTTGAAATACCTAAACCTCCGATAATTCTTGGTTTAATTTTAGGAAAATTAATTGAAAATAACTTTAGACTTTCTATGACTATAGCTGGGGCAACAAACACTCCAGTGATTTTATATATTATAAAGCGGCCAACGTCAATAATAATTATTGTGCTTTTTGTATTTTTAATATATGCAAATTTAAAAGCCCTTGATATAAGTTTTAAGAAAAGTAAATAATATTGTAATCTAAAGGAGACAAGAATAATGAAAAAACCCAATATTATTTTTATTATATCTGACCAGCACAATTATAAAGTATCAGGTTTTATGGGAAATAAATTTGTGAAAACACCAAATATGGATAAGCTAGCTAAAAAAGGTGTTTCTATGACAAAATGTTATTGTAATTCCCCACTTTGTATTCCAAGTAGATCTTCAATGCTATCAGGATTGTTACCCTCCAAAACAGGGATATTCAATAATATGCAGTGTTTACCTAGTGATAGGGCTACGTTTGTTCACTCATTATCAGTAGCTGGTTATGATACTGTTTTGAGCGGAAGAATGCACTTTAATGGGCCAGATCAGAGGCATGGGTTTGAAAAAAGACTTGTAGGCGATATAACTCCAAGCTTTCCGGGCTATGATAATTTTCCTAAGATGTTTGAAGAACTCAAAGGTACACCACATCAGTCTAGAGAAGCTATTGAGAAATCAGGTAGTGGAAGTTCGGCAGTGTATAAATTCGATACTGCTGTAACAGAGGCTGCCTGTAGATACATTATTAATCGTGAAGATAAACGACCGTTATTTATGGTTGTTGGTATGTTTTCTCCGCATTGCCCCTATGTAGCACATAAAGAATGGTATGATTATTATTACAATCTTTTACCCACCACAGAAGTTGTTAATAATGAATATAAGAAAACTCTTCATCCTGCAATTCAGAAATGGATTAAGCTTAGAGGTGTGGATAATATTACAAATGAAGAATTCAGACGTGTACTTGCAGCTTACTATGCCTTGGTAACATTCTTGGACATAAATATAGGGAAAATAGTGGATGTTATTGAGAAAACATTTGATTTAGATAACACTGTTATAATTTATGGTTCAGATCACGGTGATAGTTTATGTGAACATGGATTATTCTGGAAAACAAATTTGTATGAAGGTTCTTCTAGAGTGCCTTTAATATTCTCATGGAAAGGAGTATTCAAGGAAAATTATAAATATAGTGGTCTTACAAGTTTAGTTGACATAGCACCAACACTGTTGGATATTGCCCATGCAAGAAAACTGCCTGTTATGGATGGTGAAAGTTTTTTCATATCATTAAAAACAGGTGAAGATATTTCAAAAGACAGGAGCATAATATCACAACTTGGAGATATAAAAGGAGATTATCCATCTGCTATGATTAGAAGAGGTGAATACAAACTTGTTGTACATTATGGTTATGAAAAACCTCAATTATTTAATTTATCCGAAGATCCAAATGAACTAAATGATTTAGGTGCTGACTCTCAGTATTCAGAGATAGTAAAATTATTAAAAGATGAACTTTTTAGTTATTGGGATCCTGATAAGGCTTATAGGGATGTTAATATATCAATGGAGCATTATAAACTACTTAAGGATTGGGTTGGCAAAGTTGGTTGGACACCTTTAGAAGAGTGGGAAACCAAGAAGGGTGATAATTATCTTGATAAATGAGTTTTATTTATGTAAAAAAATCAATAATCTATAAATTTTCAAATTTTTATATTATTCAACTGTGAAGAACAATAAATACAAGAAACGGAATATACATTAATTTTCTTAAAGTCAATACTTTTTGTTTTGTTATTTCATATTTTTTAATAATTTTTTATTTTTGTCTAGTACTTATAGTAAAAAACCTGTATGCGGGCGGGTTGTTTACTTAATATCTTTTCCCAATATAGTAAATACTAGATAAAATAATAAAAAGAAATAATATTAATATGGACATGAATGAAGAACGGCTTAAACGATTTGTCGGCGAGATTTAATTAAACTATCTAAAGAAGCATTAAAATGTAGAGCACACAAGAGTATTTAATAAAAAAAGAAATCTTTATTTATTAAAATTTGTACAATCAAAAAGGAAGAAATATTTTGAAATGAATAATAAATATTCTGACTTTATAATGAAAAAGGATTTTATTTATGGTGTATTAATTATTGTCTTTTCCTTTATAGTTTATTTAAATTCAATTAATGGTAAATTTGATATTATGATTTTTCCAAGGATAATTGCTTTTTTAATATTTTGTTTGGGAATAGCTGCTTTTTTACAGTCCTTCAAAAAGGATAATAATAAATCAAAAAGAAAAACAAATTATTACTTCATGGAGTTATGTATTTGTACTTTTATGATATTAATAATGTTCTTTGTTAATGTAATAGGATTCTATACATCTATTTTTTTAATATGCTGTGTCATATATGGGATGTTAGAATATCTAGCTGGCAATAAAGGAATGAAATCAATTATTAATATATTGTTGTTTTCTTTTTTAGCAACTTTTTGTTTATTTTTGATTTTTAATAGATTGTTAAATATTATTACCCCAGTTGGGTATATGATATAGTCATTTTTAAATTTTTTACATATGAATTTGCAGTTGTTTTGTAAAAGTTGAGGTAAAATATAATTCTACATATGGGGCTTATACTGAAAGCAATTGGAGTTTTTAAGAATAATTAAAAATTTTTATAATATTTTTAATCGGGCGTAAACATTCTACCTCATAAATGTGCGTAGTTTACATGTCTACTAGAATTTATATATTTTTTTATTATAACAGTTTGTCTAATCTTCAATAAATTCACCGACTTGTATTTTTGCAACAATTTCTCTAAACCTATTCACTGTATAAGTAAAAAAATCCTTATAGGCCGGACAAAGATAATTAAGCTGTGGCTTACCATCAATAATTGGTTCACACCAACGACGACATCCTCCTCGACATAAAGGAAACCAGGGACATTCACGGCAAGCCGGATCAATATAAGTGGGAGATTGAATGAACTGTTGGGCAAGTGGTGAATTGAATAACTGAGAAAAAGATTGTTCTTTTATGTTTCCCAGATACCATTGATCAATAACATAAAAGTCACATGGATATACCCCACCATCAGCTTCAAGATAGTGTAAAATTTTAGTAGGTGTTTTTAGAGTAATTACTTGCTAAGGAGTCATCAAAAAAGGTAGACTTATCTCAAAAGAATAGAACAAAGAAAAAGAAGAAACATTCTTTTTCTAAAAAAGGAGGTAAATCTACCTTGTGAAGTTTGGTCAGTAAGTAGCTTTTATTGTATTGGTAATGGAATAGAAAGAAATAGAGTTGAATTTACTCGAAAAGTGATAGAAAGGAAGATAATTTATCCAGATGAACTTAACAGAAGAAAGTAAAGTATATAAAATGGTTTTTATGGTGTTTCTTAATCAGGAACCCATAGCTTTAGAGGTTTCACATTTAATAGAAAAAATGTTCCCCTAGTTAGAAAAACAAAATTTAACCAATATTGCTCTATACGAAACATTAATGAGGAAATATCAAATAAAAATACCCCGTGTTAGAGAGACTTTTGAGCCCATCCTAATTAATGAATCTGATTCTGAAAAACTTAATATTCCAATAAATTCTTTAGGTCTTTTAGTAAAAAGAACAGCCTGGACCAGTGACAGGATATTTGAATTTCGGATGACTATTATTCCAAAAGATAAATGCCAATATTCGGTAGAATTTACCTAATTGGATAAATTTAAAAGTAACGGAGAGGAAATGATTTTAATAAGAAAGATTGAACGGTTTATTGTAAATTAAAGGACAACTTACAAATTTTTAGGTATTTTTTTATTCTATAATTTTAAATAGGAGTTTAACAGATGAAGAACGTTATTTTGTTAACCATAGATACTTTAAGGAAAGATGTTTTAGGGTGTTATGGAAACCAAAATAAGCTAACCCCCTTTATAGATTCTTTGCAGAATAAATCTATTAAATTTACAAATGCCCAATCTACCGGTCCTTATACCCAAGCTTCCTTTCCTGGTATTCTTACATCTTCTTATTATCTTGAATATGGTAGGCAAAAAAAGTGCTCACCAAAAAGAACTCTCATTTCAGAAGTACTAAAAAAATCTGGAATTACTACTGCTGGTTTTCATTCTAATCCCTACCTTTGTGGTTATTTTGGGTGGAACAGAGGCTGGGATGTTTTTTATGATTCTATGCAGGATGAGGTAAGTGATAAAATTCCTTACATTAAGGGAGATGGTATTAATCGTAAAGTGGACCAATGGCTATCTTCCTATATTGAAGATGACCATTATCGTCCATTCTTTTTATGGACACATTATATGGATGTACACGAACCTTATATTCCCGCAAGAGAATATCTAAATAAAGTAGACCCCTCGATTAATCTTTCTGAAGACGACATGTTAGACCTGTTCAAAGAAATAATACTTAAGAGGGATATATCTGACCAAAAAACAGTAAAACTTTTAAAAAAGCTTTATGATGCAGGAGTACGTGAAACTGATGATTATGTTAAAAACTTTTTTAAAATATTGGAAAAATATGGAGTTTTAAAAGATTCAGTGGTTATTATCACTACTGATCACGGAGATGAATTTGGCGAACATCATGGTCTCTCTCATGATGGTAAAATGTATGCTGAACTTATTAACTCTCCTTTGCTTATTTATTATTACAATTGCACTCAAGAAGTAGGTGATAATCTTGTTAGCAATATTGATATTCCTCCTACTATCCTTTACCTCTTTGGTCTCGAACCATCAGAAGCATTTAAAGGACATTCTTTTCTCCCCTTAGAAAATTATCCTCAGAAAAGGGCTTTTGGTGAAGCGATTGGTAAAACGAGTAATCAGGAAAAGGAAACAGACCAACCGATATATTTTTACCGGGAAAATGATTTGAAAATAATCTACCAAGAAAGTGATAAAAGTTGGGAAATGTATAACCTCAATGAAGATCCCCAAGAGTTAAATAACTTAATTAATATCTCAGATAAGAGCAAAGATATGAAGAAAAAAATAATGTCTCAGATAACCAGATAACCATATAAGATAAGAAATAAAAAACAAAAAGGAGATTTAAAATGAGCAAAGAAACAAAAGAAAGAAATGTAGAACTAATCGAAAAATCAAAAGAAGTAGTGCGTGACGCTTTTGAGAAATACGATCCTGCAAAATGTGCCATTACCTGGACTGGTGGAAAAGACAGTACGACCAATCTTTGGATTATTCGTCAAGTATGCATAGAGGAAAATATCGGACTCCCTCAAGTTATCACTATCGATGAAGGTGACGCCTTTCCCGAAATAACCGATTTTTTAGTTACTATCTCTAAAAAATGGCATATAGACCTGAAGTGGTTATGTAATTTTGATATGCTTAAATCTTGCCAGAGCCATTTGGGCAACGATATCCAGGTAAAAGATTTGGATGAACGCAATCAAGCTGAACTCAAACGTATTGAATTTAATCTAAAATCATTTCCCTTTGAAGCGGAATCCTATGCAGGTAATCATCTAATGAAGACAGTAGTGCTTAATAAATTTATTGAGGAAAGTAATACCGAGCTCTTATTCATGGCTCTTCGTAGAGATGAGCAAGCAGCAAGGAAAGAAGATGAATATTTTACTCATCATGAAGCCGGGCATCTGATGCCGGAACATACCAGGGTTTCCCCCATCTTGCATTTTACCGAAAGGGATATCTGGGATAACACCCATTTACATAATCTTCCTTATTGCCCCCTCTACAAGATAGGTTATCGTTCCTTAGGAGCAAGAACTAGTTCTAATCCGGGAGAAGTCGGTGTCCCTGCCTGGGAACAAGATATAGAAAACGTTCCTGAAAGAGCGGGTAGAAGGCAAGACAAGGAAAAGGCCATGGAAAGATTACGAAAGTTAGGTTATATGTAAATAGATTAAAAATAAAGAAGGAGAGGTAAATATGAAAAAGAGAAACATCATTATCATCAGTCTGGACGAAGTTCGTCCTGATCATTTAAGCTGTTATGGCTACCAAAAGATAAATACTCCAGCCATTGATCGAGTAGCTAAAGAAGGAGTAAGGTTTGAAACCTGTATTACTTCTGCTGATTTTACTCCCATTGCTATGGGCTCAGTAATTACTGGTAAATATCCTAATAAACATGGAATGAGAGATCCTTATTCTTATTTAACTGGACCATCAATTAGCGGCATATTAAAGAAAAATGGTTATAAGACGGCTGGATTTGTTGGTAATGGTTTGTTATCCAAAAATCATGGTTTTGCAGAAGGTTTTGATTTCTGGAATGAGACTTCTAAAGAGACCAGCTGGTTAGAGATTGTATATCCAGGCGCTGAGAGCGAAGAGATGTTTTACGAGGGAAATTACTGGGTAGAAGAATTCTTCAAATGGTTGAAAGAGAACTATCAAGAGAAATTCTTTATCTGGGGACATCTTTATGAGACCCATGAAGGTTCGGCATATTCACTCATTAAAAAAGGATTAATAAAAGAAGGAGAACTTCCTGAATTTAGTTACTATGACGCCAAGATTAAAATGGCTGATGAAAAATTAATAAATAGATTAATCGTTACTTTAAAAGAATTAGACATATACGAAAATACTACTTTAGTAGTAATGAGTGATCATGGCACTAATCTGGGTGAACACTCTGCAAAGGATATCCCATGGCGAAAACAAGGAATAAAATATCCGCAACACACTACAATGTATGATCATGATCTAAAAGTGGCTATGATTATAAAAGGAGAAGATCTACCTAAAAGAAAAGTCATTAAAGATATGGTGCGTTCTATTGATTTAGTTCCTACCTTATTGGATTTAACTGGTTTACCTACTAAAGAATATGATTTTGATGGTCAAAGTATGTTGTCGGTAATTAATAAGAACGAAACAAGAGACGAAGTCTATTCCGAAGACTTATTTGAGTCAAGGGGAGAGGGGGCTTTACAATCTTTTAGGACCAAAGATTTCAAGTTCATACGTAATTTAACTTTAGGAACCGAAGGATATTATGACTTAAACAATGATCCCCAAGAGCAACAAAACCTTATTCAAGAAACCGATAGAGAAAAATTAACCACCATAAGGAAAAAGATGAACGTTTTTCTTAAAACTAAAGTTGCTTCTGGAAAAGAATTTTCTCAAAAAGAAAAGGAAGTTATTAACCAAAGATTAAGAGCACTTGGATATATTGAATGAGACTACTCCTAAATTAAGTAGTGTAATCTAAAGGATGCTTTAGGCAAAGCTCGCACTAAGTAACATCATTTACATATAAGGCCGGACAATCTAGATGAGGTTATTTTTTACAAAAATTTCATACTACCAATAAAGTGATTTGGTAGATGTAGTAGATATGTGGAGTGAAGGCTATTATTAATTCTTGCTAAGGGAGTCTATCCTATATTATGTCATAAGTCAGCAGAGGCTATTGGTATGAAACAACGAGTTGGTATTGCACGTGCATATGCAAATAGACCTGATATCATGTTACTGGATGAGCCTTTTGGTCAGCTTGACGCACAAACTCGTATGTTTATGGAAAAAGAGATTATGCGTATGTGGAATCAGGAAAAGAAAACAGTTTGTTTTGTAACAAACAATGTTGACGAGGCTGTATTTCTTGCTGATCGGATTATTAGTCTTGAAGGTAAATTGTCTGGTAGGGTGAGTAGTATTTATAATGTTGATCTTCAAAGACCTAGAGAGTTTACTGAAATACCTTTTATAGAATTGAGGGAAAAAATAAAAAACGATATGCAATTAGTTCTCTAAATTTTTATTTAAGTATATTTTATTAGGTCTGGCCTCTGGATTACGGTTAACTAAGACCTCTGTGAGACCTTGAATTATTTGCTCTATCTCCCTACAGGTGAACTGAGAGCAGATCCAGATAACAAAACAAGTAATCTTTTTTATTTAGCTTGCCTCCTTTTTGAGGTAGATCTCTTAAATCCTACTAAAAAAAAGGGGGAGTAAGTCAATTTCACTAAAACATTGTATGATCGTGATCTAAAAGTAACTATGATTATAAAAAGTGAAGGGTTACCTCAAGGGATAGTCAATGAATTACTTTGCGACAAGCCGCAGGGTCATTCATTTGGTTAAAAGTATATTGTCACTAATCGAGAAGAACGTTAAAAGAAACGAGGCCTATTACGAAAACTTATTTAAGGTAATAGGAGAATGGGCTTTGCAATCCTTGGGAACTAAGAACTTTAAATTTATAAGGAATCTAACCTTAGGGTGAGAAGAATGCTATGACTTGATCAATGATTGCCAAGAGTAAAAAACCTTATTCAAAAAACCGATAAAGAAAAATTAATCACTATAAGAAAAAGATGAACGTTTTTCTTAAACCCAAAGTTGTTTCTTGAAAAGAATTTTCTCAGAAAGAAACTATTGATCAAAGACTAAGGGGGTTAGGGTACATCCAATAGGAGAAGAAAAAAAGTAAAATAACAAGATAGAATCATTTTTGGTTAAAAGTCTAGAATAATTTGATACTATCTACTTTTATTTCTTTTACGTTATTAAATTAAGAAAGGAAGATAAAAATGAAATATATTGGACATGGTGGCAAAGAAATAACAGAAAGAATATTGCCACCAAATGAAGCAAAGGAACGAATTAAAGGATTAAAACGGGTTTCAGTTACTGACCGAGTGGCAAGAGAATGTATTGACCTTGCTTATGGGTTTTTTGCACCCCTACAAGGTTTTATGGGGAAAGCGGAGGTAGAATCGGTCTGCAAGGGAATGACCTTAATTGATGGTACACTTTGGCCTATTCCTATAATATTTGATATTGATGGTGAAGAAATAAAAGAAAAGGGAATAAAAGAAAAAGACGTCATCCTTCTTACTTATCATGATCATGCTCTGGCGATATTAGAGGTAGAAGAAATATTTAATTACCATAAATTAGATCTGGAACAGGCAGTATTAGGCACCACTGATTTAAAACATCCGGGAGTAAAAATGTATAATGAGTTAAAAGATACTTTTATTAGCGGGAAAGTCACCTTAGTAAGTAAGATAAAATTTAATCCGCCTTTTGACCAATTCTGGTATACCACAAAACAATTGCGAGAAATATTTGTTGAAAAAGGTTGGGAAAGGATAGTGGCCCATCAAACTAGAAATGTACCGCATACTGGCCATGAATGGCTAATGAAAGGAGCTTGGTTTTCTGCTAATGGAGACCTTCCGGTAGAAAAAATAAAAACAGGAATATTAGTCAGTTGTATAATTGGGCCAAAACGCCTTGGCGATTATATAGATGAAGCTATCCTTTTAGGTCATCAAAAATTACATGATGCAAAGTATTTTAGAGATGATATCCATCTGGTTTCCTTTGTCCTGTGGGATATGCGTTATGCCGGACCAAAAGAAGCCATCTTGCATGCTATTATTAGAAACAATTTAGGATGTACCCACCATATGTTTGGTAGAGACCATGCAGGGGTAGGTAGTTATTATGACCCCTATGATGCCCACCGGATATTTGATCAAATTCCCGAAGGGAGCCTAAATATAAAACCAGTTCGTATTTTAGAATGGTGGTATTGCCCCATATGTGGCGAAGTAACTTATTCTGGTTTATGCGGGCACGTAAAAGAAAGACAACCATTTAGTGGAACAATGATTCGAAGCATAATACAGGATAAGGTAAAACCCACCAAACTTATTATGAGACCAGAAGTGTTCGATATAATGCTGGAAAGTGCTGATAAGTATGGTTTTGGCTCTCCATTTTGCACCAAAGAATATCTGAACAAGAGACAACCGGTATTTGAACTTCCTGTATTATAAAAACGGTAATAAAAAATTTTATAAAACTAGTTAAGGAGATTCAAACGAATTATACCAAACTAAAAATGTATCCTATTAATATATGGATTAACGAAGAAAGAAATGAAAAACTATGCCAGGTTGAAATAAATAATTTAGCTAAAGATGTATTAGCAGGTATGAAGGTCCTCCAATTGCAATGTACTGAGAAACAAAAAGATAAAATTTTAAAACTCTACCCAATGGCCAAGTTTGATAGCGCTACTACCAAAAGCATTGAATTGCTTCCTCCCGAAGTAAAAGGTAAAATGTTTGATTTAGTAATTGAAAAGAAGAGTATAGAAGTTATAGATGATTTTTTAAATAGTATGGCGAATTAAAATAAAAATATGTATTTAAAAATATTGGTCAATAACAATTTGAATTAATTCAGTTGATTTAAAAATATATTGCAAAATTAAAGAAAATTAATATAGCAGTATATTTTTATTAACCCGAAGGGCATAATACCACGGGCTTGCCCGTGGATATCTAGTGCGCCTGGCATGGGTAATAGCTTGGCAGTGAAAGTCTGCTATGGGGTTGGCAGTTGCAACCATTAGCTTAAGACAAGGGTGTCCATCGCGAGGTGGAATCTGAAGGAAGTCGGAGGCAAAACCCTGGCCTGAGGAACACGAACTACATATAAGGCCATACAATCTGGATGAGTTTGCTAGTCAAAACAAAATCCGATACTGCCAAAAGATTGCATGGTAGATGTAGCAGGTAGATGGGGTGAAGGCTATTATTCTTACCCAGGGAGGTCTGACCT
>Ga0307378_10005498_pt1 | contig 17641 bp, 14 predicted proteins | sample UN1MG_FD_202238 | JGI IMG/M metagenome (GOLD analysis project Ga0307378, IMG submission 202238) | Soil microbial communities from Risofladan, Vaasa, Finland - UN-1 | ecosystem: Environmental > Terrestrial > Soil > Coastal area > Acid sulfate soil | place: Finland: Risofladan, Vaasa | collected... | reverse complement strand
GTCAGAAACTGCGCCCGTTTCTGGCACATTTGGGCAAAGATGACTTGATGGTCATGCGAGGGTTCCTCGAAGACGGGAAAGTTACGCCGGTAATCGACCGGAGCTACCTGTTGAGTGATGTCCCGGAGGCAATCCGGTATCTGGAAGAAGGACACGCGCGCGGTAAAGTCGTCATCACCATGTGATAAACTAAACTCCACTCAGATCACGGCGGGTGGCCCTGACGCCCTCGTCAGGGCTCGCCTTGGCCACGTTGCCACCTACTGAGTGCCGGGTGCCCGCGATATCTGAACTGTGTGCCACTGACGTTCGTCAGTGAGTGACGCACTGACCAAGGGGCGTGTTGAGAAAGTGCTGTTTCGCCCCTCCGGGGCTTGGTCCTTTGGATCGTCCTCTGATCCCAGGGCTCACGCCCTGGGCTAAGCTCTTGTCACACCGCGCATCTGTTCTCGACCGGGACACGGCTTGCACGTCCGCCGTCGGCCTCGTCGGTACCGCGTGAGGTTTTTCAACAGGCCCCAAGGTCAGTGGCACACACTCGTCCGGGCCACCCAGCCGGACAGAATCCTCACCTCCCGTGGGAGGAGGCCAGGTCGTTCAACATTGGCAGCCTGCGGAGGGAGGCCGACCTGACGAGCAGACCGGGGCGCCCACGATCCGGCTCTTGATTCGCGGTGAAGATCATGAGCCCGATCGAACAGGCGTGCCGGATGGCATGTCGCCCAATGGAACCGGATCCTCCTCTGTAAACCATTGCTCAACAGGATGGGCGTTCCGAAGTTCCTTGCTTATTGATGCATCGCATGACTGCGCGTCAGCTGCTCGGCATCTAAAGCGCGCGGTTCGCAACACCTGGTCTTGGTCAAGAATGAACTCAATCACACTTGCCTCGCCGCCTCGTAGAATGACGGCTTTCTGCCATCCTCCGCGGATTAGGTCGGTCCTTACATTACTGTTCTCAAACCTGTAATACCCCTTCATACTGTTACCTTGGGGACTGCCCGCAATAGCAGCGACAGCAGATCGATGTGCATTCAAGATCATTGCAACCTCGGGATTGCCTCGGTCTTCGTCGGAAACAAGAAAAAGAAGACGGATCTTCACACCCCTCTCCGCGAGCAGTCGCAGCATCGAGACGAAGCGGCCGTTGATGCCGAGATTCTCACCACTCCACAACTTTGGCACTCCCCTAATGAGGAGGTTGTCCCCCTCTTGGAGAATGGAGAGGTAGCGGCATAGGTTCGCTACAAGCGTCTCGTGGTCGCCCCCGAGATCGAGGATTCTATGCATCATATCCTCGATCCGGTTGGCCATCATATTGAGCTCCAACTCGACCAACGAAGCGAAGAAGTGGTCCCCGTCCTTTCTCAGTTCAGTTGTTGCCTTGCTGACACGACTGAGAGCGTCCCGTAAGCTGGAGCGAGTCGTCTCCTCGGCAAGCGCAAACGAGAATGTCCGCATTTCGCACAGAAGCGCATCAGCATGTGCAATCCGTCTGTACTTATCGTATCGTAAGCAGCGCGCGATCATGTCTGCCACAGCGCAGTTTCCCGAGTAGAGGCACGGATTCGCCATGCGGATTCCTTCGACAATTCTGTTCTTCAATACATCGTCGTCTGCAATCGGCAAGGCGGGCTCCTGTCCTGTCGCCATGTAGTACAGGATTCCCCCGAGAGAGAAGATGTCTGAGCGGCGGCCCTCACGCGGAATGCTGGCACGCCTCTCAGGAGCGCAATAGGGGTTTGACTCCTGTCCTCCGCAAGCGAATCGCGCGTACGTGCACTCACGAAAGAGGGCCCCACCGAAGTCGACGAGCACGGGCTCATCGTCTCGCATGACGACGTTCTTGGGCCACAGGTCGCCATGGATTAGACTCTGACGGTGCACGGTCCGGACGGTCGCTACGAGTCTCTCCGCGAGTGCAAAGAAGTCAGAGGAGTCAGGGATCCCGTTGAACCTGCCAAGATCGTCAGGAAAACGCTTCTTGAGGTAGCGGGGCAACTGCAAACCATCGATAAATTCCTCCACGATGAATCGTGCCAGATGCGTCTGCCCACGAAGATCGAGGATGTAATCGCCACAGTCCAACACATGGGCGGTGTTCTCGATCCCGCCCAGACGGGCCAAGGCGCTAAATGCGCGCTCGAAGGAGTTGTTGGTCTTCTGCAGACGGGCGATTATGTCGCCAAGTTCGCGCCCCAGTTCAAGCCGGGGCAGTTTGACGAGGACTAATTGGCCTGCCGTGAGTTCTGCCCCATCGTATCTTGCAGGCCGGATTGGCTCAATCACCCTCGCGAGGTAGGGCACTGCGAAGGCGCCCGGCTCAAGTCTCTTGAGCAACTCATAGGTCGCCGCGTGGCCCTCGACGTGACAGGTGTTGCGTTCCATCTCCCACTGATTCACTAGATCACCTCCGTGTATACATCGAGTGACTCTGTCCGGGAAATCCGGCGGGAGTGCGGGTACGACCACTTCGTGATTCGCCCTTTCCAGGACCTCTCGCAGGTGCTGTACCGCGCGGAGATTCTCCGCGCGTCTTTCATGCAACCGCGACGGTGATCCCAAGCACGACGCAATCCCTCGGCCTCCGGAGCCGTTCCGACGGAGCCGACTCGTTCTTCCTGTAGAGGAGTGACGCGTGTCCTTGTTCATATCCCCTCCGGGTAATTCCTCTTTATCACTCTTGAGAGCTGCCTACGGGCAGAATACAAAGACGAACGGATCTCAGACACGTTGCAGCTCAGAATCTCAGCGGCGCACGAGGCCGGTATTCCGTCAAGATCACAAAGAGCGAACACCTCGCGCTGACGTTGGGTAAGCGCCCGTGTAGAAGAGACAATGATCCGGCGTAATTCACGGCGTTCAGCGACCTCGTCAGGCAGGGGATATGGATCTGGCAGCGATGACAGCAGATCGCCATCCTGAGGGCCTTGCGGGTTACGCTTCCTTCTCCGTACGCGGTCTAATGACAGGTTTACAGTGACTCTGACGAGCCACGAGGATAACTTCCGGATGTTGTCTATTCTGTTCTTAAGGACAGAACCTCTTTGAAAGAGAATCAGGAAGCTCTCTTGGACAACATCCTGAGCGTCCTGTGTGTTTGTCAGAATCTTGTATGCAACCGAATGAAGTCGAGGACCGAAGAGCTGCACACAGCGTGTGAACGCGTCCCCATCCCCCTCGCAGATCTGGTAGAGGAGAGTGAGCTTCCGTTCTCTTACCCGTGCTTCCTGCATCAGGCTGCCCTCTGGTCTGGCCGCGTGCTGCCCTCCAATTAGTAAAACGATCTCGGGTTACCATTTGCGCCTCTAATCCTGTCAAAAAGCCTGACGCATCCAGCATCAGGCTTGTTGGTGTTGAGTCTCTTCAGTACTCCCCCGGCAGCAGGACCGTGGTTGCCGACCGGTCGGCTTCGGTGATGATCCAGAACTTGACCTGTCCTCGGACAAGTAGGCAGAGAGGAGTCTTGTACCCTCTTGGAGGGCCTGCTTGTTGGCATTCCAGTCCTCGGGACAGAGGTCGCCCCAGTCCCCGTCCGCATGCCGCCTCAGGGCGCTGAGCACGTCCCTCTGGCTCAGAGCTTCTCGGGCGCCGGAAGTGATGAGGATCGTCCCTAGAGAGAACGAGGGTGAGGAAGCAGCCGTAACCGGACCATTCGAGTCACACATAGTCCTCCATTCCGGGGCTCCGCGTCCAAGCCGTTGCCCCACATGAGAGTGTTCGGGTTGTTGTAGAGAGTTCAGGTTGTTCAGGCAGACTCTGTGGTCTCCGAGCGGGCGGGTGGCCCTGACGCCCTCGTCAGGGCTCGCCTTGGTCACGTTGCTGCCCATTGGGTGCAACGTCGATGGCATCGATTCTCAACGGCACATCACGCCTCCCCGAACGAGCACGGGCACTGGCGCCCATAGAGCACACCCGTGTCGCTCGTGGGCAAACTCAGGCGAATCCCGCAGGCACATGTGAGCGAACTCATCCGCGAGAAACTGCCGCCGGTGGAAGCACGAAAGCGTCAGAAGATGCGCGTGGGCGGGATCGTTGAAGAAGCGTCGCTTCATGGGAAGGAAGTTGCCCATGCGAGAGGAATGACGCAATCACTTCGAAACGGAACACGAGCCAAGCGAGCCCTGACGAGGGCGTCAGGGCCACCCAGCCGCAGGCACATGCGAGCGAACTCATTCGTGAGAAGCTGCCGCCGGTGGAGGCACGAGGGCGTCAGGGCCACCCAGCCGCACAGCAGAGCTGTGCGGTACCCGGTGTGGCACCCAGCTCTGAATCCACCCGAGACCGTCTCTTAACTAACTCGCAGAATCTGTCCGAACTCAACTGGCAGGGAACAGTCAGTCCGTCCAGTCGATCCCTCCTGGATTCACGTAGTACTGCGGATCGCGCTCACCATCTACTAAGAACGGCATCGGGATATCAACGAGAGTGCAGGTACTCACCTCGAGAGCAACGAGACGCATAGGCCCAATTTCTCCCCGTTTGGCGACATGGACTAGTATCCAATCCCCATCAGGTGACCAACACAGGTCAAACGGACGTTGGCTACGCATCTCACAAAGCAGTTCGAATTCGACGAATCCCGGAGCTTCACAGATGTAAATACCGCCGGATTTATCTTCCCAACCGACCGCAGCAAGTAGACGACCATCCGGTGAAAAGGACGCGCTGCGTAGGCGTGCACCGCCCCCCCTGGCGGGCACGAGGATCTCCTTCCTGTCACGATCGTAAATGTGAACATCCTCCCCATCGGAGTAGCCAAGGAACCTTTCATCGTGTGATACAGAAAGGATAGTGTAGAGTCCGAATTCCTGCTCACGGACGACCGTCACATTGCCCAGTGAATCCACCGCGACAAGATCAATCCACTTGGAATTCCCCTCCTCGAGCATGACCCGTACACGACCCTCTGCCCAAGCTGGCAACCCGAGTGAGTCGGGATCGACCGACCAGTCAGGAAGGCCCCGGTCAATCTCATAGCCCAAAACAACATAGAGCGTCTTCGACGCTTTCCCAAAGCAGAATTCGAAGGCTGTTATCCGAACGCCAGGCGCCTTGTGTCCCACCAACACTCCCCCACTGTCTCGAACGAAGACCAGCTCGTGACCCGCACCTGGATGCCGCCAAATCCCATCCGGCAAGACCCGAGTAACGGTGCCCGTTGTACGATCTAGGCGGCACAAGCCTTGGAACTGCGTACGTCTCTCACCACTGAAGTACACGATATCTGCGCTCACCCCCCATACGGGCCCAGGTCCTGCGTGGAAAGGGACAGTCCCGGGTCCATTCGTCACTACCTCTACTTCACGGCCGGGAAGGTGCAATATACAGAGACGCGGTTTCTCGAGACCTTTAACGGTGCTACTAACAAAAAGTATGTCACCATCCAACGGATTCGTCTCCAGATATCCAGCACCATTTTTCAACTCGAAGCCATACAGGTGCACAACAATCACCAAACACCCGACAAACACAGTTACCAGGACAATTCCTCCTGACCTGACTAGATTTCTCATCGCTCTACACCCCGTCTCCGCTAACACGCTCTGGCAAGCTGACACTATTGTCGTAGACCTGCTCTATGCCCATACTCTTCTCATAGGATGATTACCAGCATTTCGGCATCGCTCAACTCAGAAGAATGGCCATTCTCTAATTGCAGACGGCGTCCAGTCGCAGCTACGGTCCTGCCTCGTATACATCTGGCCAAGGTGTCGGTGGCATTACGGGACCGTAGATCATATTCATCAGTTCCCACGCCGGGTGCCGGGGATCTATCTGAGTTGTGTGCCACCGACGTTCGTCGGTGCGTCACGCACTGACAAATGTCAGTGCCACACATCGTCACGGACCATTGACCCTCTCTTCAATCGACGCACAGCTACTTCAGTCGGGATAAGCTATGCCCTTTGTTCCGGAGATTCAAGTCGATTTGTGAGATGTGCTCGCGGACGGATATTTTCGCACAGCAGAGCTGTGCGGTACCCCAACACTTGCCAAGAGAGTGGGCGTATGCAATACGCCCCTACGATCGCCTATGTCTTCCGCAGCGCGATCCCCAACTCCTCCCACTGGCTCTCGTCGATCTCGGCGGGGGAGCCGTCCATGAGGGACTGGGCCTGGGTGGTCTTGGGGAAGGCGATCACTTCGCGCAGGGAGGCGGAGTTGGTCATGACTGCCACGACGCGGTCGAAGCCGAGGGCGATGCCGGCGTGGGGTGGGGCGCCGTAGTCGAGGGCGTCGAGGAGGAAACCGAACATGTGACGCGCGCGCTCGTTGTCGATCCCGAGCGCATTCAGGATCAACTGCTGGATGTCGGACCGGTGGTTTCGCATCCCGCCCGAGGCGAGCTCGATGCCGTTTAGCACGAGATCGTACTGGTGGGCGCGGATCGATTCCCACGGGTGATTCGGATCGCCGAGCGGGAGGTCGGTCTTGAATCCGGCGTGGAGCTTGTCGAGGTCTTCAGAATACGGGTGCACGACGATATTGTGCATCGCCTCGTAACGTCCCGAATCCGGACTGTACTCAAAGAGTGGGAATTCGTGCACCCAGGCGAACGCATAGCGGCCGGTGTCTACCAAGTTGAGGTCTTTGGCCAACCGAATACGGAGTTGGCCGAGCGCTTTCCGGCAGGTCTTCACGTCGGCGGCGACCATGAACACCGCGTCGCCGACCTGCACCCCGCTCGCGCCGGTGATCCGGTCGAGTTCCTCGGGCGCGAGGAACTTGGCGATCGGTGATTTGACCCCGCCTTCGGCGTAGAGGATGTGAGCGAGACCGGCGGCGCCGGCGTCCTTGACGACCGTCTCTAAATCGCTGATCTGTTTGCGCGACAGTCCCGCCATACCCGGCGCGCGAATCCCGGCGACGCGTCCGCCCTTTTCGATTGTCTCGGAGAACACCCGGAAACCGGATCCCGCGACCGCCTCGTTCAGATTGACGATCGGCAGATCGTAACGCAGGTCGGGTTTGTCGATCCCATAGGTGTCCATCGCCTCGTTGTAGGTCAGACGGACAAATGGCGTGCGCACCTCGACGCCGAGGACTTCTTTCCAGACGTACTGCATCATCCCTTCGACGACTTCGAAGATATCGTCGGGGGTGACGAACGCCATCTCCATGTCGATCTGGGTGTGTTCGGGCTGGCGGTCGGCGCGCAGGTCTTCGTCGCGGAGGCAGCGGGCGAGCTGGAAGTAGCGGTCGAAACCGGCGATCATCAGAATCTGTTTCATGAGCTGCGGCGACTGCGGCAGCGCGTAGAACCGACCCTTGTGAACTCGCGACGGCACCACATAGTCGCGTGCACCCTCCGGCGTCGAGCGCATCAGCAGCGGCGTTTCGATCTCGTAGAACGCCTGGCCGTCGAGGTAGTCGCGCACCGCTTTCGCTGCCCGGTGGCGGGTGTGCATGTTGCGCTGCAGCGTGTCGCGTCGCAAATCGAGATAACGGTACTTGAGACGCAAATCCTCGGATGCCTTGGTGTCGTCGACAATCTCAAACGGCGGCGTCTTCGATTCGTTCAGAACGACCAGCCGCGCCACCGCCACCTCGATTTCACCGGTGGGGAGATTGGGGTTGGCGGTGTCGCCGGGACGGGGCTGGACCGTTCCCTCGATTCCGATGACGGTTTCTGCGCGCAGGGCCGCCGCGATTTCCATCGTGGGCGCGTCGACCGTTTGCGGGTTGAAGACGATCTGGGTGATGCCGTAGCGATCGCGCAGGTCGATAAACAAGAGCCCGCCCAAATTGCGTTCGCGGGCGACCCAGCCGTTGAGACGCACGGTTTGGCCGGTGTGTTCACGGCGCAGTGCGCCGCATGTATGTGTGCGTTTGATCGATGCGATCGGCAGCATGAGCGTTCTATCCTTCAGTTCTGGGCTTGTTGAAGAACTAAATGTGTATGCCAGGCGCCCTCGCCTGGCGTCCACTCAGTTACGTCGTGTCTTCCGGATGCTCCAACATCGGATTATCAACTTAAGCTTGCCTTTCAGCAGGCCTTTCTGAAGAGATCGGCCGTCCAATCCTTTGGGTCAGCGGGAATCTCGGTTTGCTCGGAACGGTCCATCAGACGGAGCACGTATTGCCCACGTGCGATTTCATCGTCGCCGACGATCAGGACGCGCCGTGCGCCCAACCGGTTCGCTTCCTTCATCTGTGCCTTCAACCCCCGTCCCATGAAATCGCGGTCGGCCGAGATGTTCAGTGCCCGCAGGGCGGCCAGGATGACGGGTGTGAGTGCCGCCGCTTGCGCGCCGAGGGCGCAGACGAAAACATCGAGGCGTTCGGCGGCCGATCCGGCCTGTTCATCCTGAGCGATGACTGCCAGAATCCGTTCAATCCCGGCGGCGAAACCGACCGCCGGTGTGGGCGGGCCGCCGTACAACTCGACCAACCCGTCGTAGCGCCCGCCGCCCAACAGGGCATCCTGCGCACCGAGCTTGTCGGTCTTGAATTCGAATGTCGTGCGCGTGTAGTAATCGAGCCCGCGCACCATGCGCACGTCGACGGCATAGGGGATGCCGAGTCGTTCGAGTCCGTCGCGCACGACGGCAAAGTGGTCGCGATCTTCCGGGGTGAGGAAGGCGTCGATCGTCGGCGCGTCTTTCACCGGTTTCGCGCAGGGTTCTTTCTTGCAGTCAAAGACGCGCAGGGGATTGGTTTCCGTGCGTCGTTTGCAGTCCTCGCAGAGTGCCTGGCTGACGGCCGGGGACTTCAGAAAGTCCCGTAACGCCGCGTTGTGCGCACGACGGGAATCGGCGGCGCCGATCGAATTCATGACCAGACGGACGTCGGTGATGCCGAGGTCCGCCAGCGAGGCGGCTCCGAGGGCAATCAGTTCGATGTCAGCCTCGGGTCCGCCGGGGCCGATCATCTCGGCACCGTACTGATGGAACTGCCGGTACCGTCCCTGCTGTGGGCGCTCGGCGCGGAACATCGGCCCGATGTAGAACAGCTTCCAGGTGGGACGCCGGGCGCTGAGGCTGGCTTCGAGGTAGGCGCGCACGACCGACGGGGTCCCCTCGGGTCGGAGCGTGATCGACCGGTTCCCCCGGTCGGTGAAGGTGTACATCTCCTTCTGGACGATGTCGGTCGAGGCGCCGGTCCCTTTGTCGAAGAGGGGGGTCGGCTCCATGATCGGCACCCGGATCTCACCGAACCCGAACCGTCGCATGGTGGCGCGGATGGTGTTCTCGGCGGTGACCCAGCGGGCGCTCTCCTCCGGCAGGAGGTCGGCGGTGCCCAGGAGTCGTTGGAATTCGTTATCGACCGCTGCCATTGTTCCCTACCCGTGTATCGCAGTTGACGGCGTCCATGAAGGCAACCCGGCGCCCTGCGGCGCGTCAGGGAAACTTGTATGCAGGTGTCCCTCCCTGTCAATCCGTAAAACGCAGGAGCACGCCGATCCTCCATGTGCGATTTTTCATTCACATTTTTCCCTGACCGCGCGTATTCCTTATTGGAAGACATCACCACCGTCGGAGTCCAGTAAGAGATCTTCCATACGGTTCGTCCTGGCAGGCGCGCACAGCGTGGGCCCGCCGGGATACGGGATCAACCGTAGAAACCGGAGGTGCGTCATGTCCAAAGGCCTGCGGCGATCAAAAACTTGCTGGCATCCTCTGTCCCTTCAACAGTTGGCGCCGAATCAACTCGTCGGGGTCGTCAATGGGATCCTCTCGGGTCGCTTGACGCTGGTATCCTACATGCTTCACCACCCTCCCGATGTCGCGACCGGTCCTGCAGGTGCGACCCATTCGGCTGAGGGTTCCTGACGTTACGACGGGGACGCAGCGCCCAAACAGGAGATAGCGGGCACGCCGATGCGGAGGCGCGCCGGGGCGACTGGCGTCTCCGGTCGCGGTAGGGCGGGGGGTGACGTGCAGTGGGCAAGATGACACCGCCGCCGTCCCCCGTCGCTGCCGGGCCTCGGTTTGGCGCAGAGCGCGGGGGCTTCCTCCACGTGGCATATTCTAAGTTGCGAGGGAAGAATTCCTTGTTTCAGGGCTGAGGGGCGCATAGTTTTTCACGCTTCGTGCTTTGCGCGGGGCAGATTGGGTGACCGGGGAGCGCCGCGCCGTGTCCCATGTGGCCGGTCGCGCGAACTGCGGATTGTCCCTTATGTCGACCACCCCGACGCGCAGCCACGCTCTGGTGATTTGGCGTCTGGTCGCAGCCGCCACACTCCTCTACACTTTCCTCGTTTCGATCGGCCTGATCGGCAAGGCGTTCAAGCTGTTCGGCAAGGGGTTCGCCGAGACGCTGCTGTCGAGTACCGCCGACCCGGTGGTGGGGCTTTTCATCGGTATTCTGGCAACAGCCATTGTGCAGTCATCCTCGACCACGACCTCGATTGTCGTCGGATTGGTGGGTGGCGGCGCGATGGATGTTGGCAGCGCCGTTCCGATCATCATGGGGGCCAACATCGGCACCACGGTCACCAATGCGATCGTTTCGGTCGGGCATATCGGGCGGCCCTTGGAGTTCCGGCGGGCGTTCGCCGCCGCTACCGTCCATGATTTCTTCAACCTGATCGCCGTGGCCATCTTCTTTCCACTCGAGCAGTTCTTCGGGTTCCTGGAGCGCGGCGCATATTTCCTGGGAGATCTCTTTGTCGGTCTGGGGGGACTGACCGTGTCGTCACCCCTCAAACTGCTGACCAGACCGGCGATCGACGGCCTCGTGGCGCTGGCCGGCGGGCGCGCCTGGATCGTTCTCGTTCTCGCGCTCGTCTTCTTGTTTGCATCATTGACCTGGATGGTGAAAATCCTTCGCAGCCTGGTCCTGAGTCGCATCGAGACGTTTTTCGGCCGGACGGTATTCAAGACTCCGCTGCGTGCCCTGCTGCTGGGTCTTCTCGTCACCGCCGCCGTGCAGTCGTCGTCAATCACCACTTCCGTGATTGTTCCCTTGGCGGCAGCCGGAGTGTTGACGCTCGAGCAGGTTTTTCCGTATACTCTTGGGTCGAACATCGGCACCACGGTGACGGCGATTCTGGCGTCGATGGCGACCGGAGAACCTGCGGCCGTGGTCGTGGCGTTGGTGCACCTGCTGTTTAACATTCTGGGGACTGTTGTTGTCTGGCCGATACGGCGGCTGCCGCTTTATCTGGCGCGCTGGTTGGCGACGCTGGCCATGCGGTCGCGGCTCCTACCGGTCGTTTTCATTGGAGTGGCGTTTTTCGGGATACCCCTCCTGGTGTATTGGCTGTTCTAAGTCGGATCGAGGAGTGCTGCCATGTTTCGTCTGATACGGGAGCTGTTTCGCGGCGAGAGCCTTCTGGACCAGTCGTTCGAGGAGACCATTGCCATACTGGTGGTGGCCAAGGGCATGATGTCGGCGGCGGCTCGCTCGCTGCGGGAATCCGATCGGGGCGAGGTCGACATGGACGTCCACAAGGCCGATATACAAATCAACAAGTACCAGCGCGAAATACGTCGCAATATCCTCACCCACCTGTCGGTGTCGCACGCAACCGATCTGACCGCCGCCCTGGTTCTGACGTCGATCATCATCGACGTGGAACGTCTCGGTGACTACACCAAGAACATCGTGGAACTGGCGCAGGCGCATCCCCGCCGCCTCGAAGCCGGCATGTATGAGGAGGATGTGCGGCGTCTGGAGGAACGGGTTCGCGCGGGCTATGACGATGTCCGGAATGCCATCGATGAATCCGATGCGGAAGCGGCCCGCACGTTCATGAGTTCCCACCACGAATACGCGGTGCTGGCTGACCAGATTATCGAGTCTCTCATCGGTGCCGATGACAAGCTGGACAAGGGCTCGGCGGTGACGGTTGCGTTGTATGTTCGCTACCTTAAGCGGATCGAAGCGCATCTGAATAACATCATCACCTCAGTGGTTAATCCCTTTCCGCGCATTGGCTACCGCAGCAAGCGCCCGCCCGAAGGCGACGCCTCAGGCGCCCCGCCGACCTCATAACCGCGCTTGACAAAAGGGGCGTTAGACCGGGTCATTCGCACTGGTCGGGCGCCGGCAAAGGCGTAGTTTATAGTCCTGATTGAGGGTGAGGGGGATCGGTCGTGATGAAGACGGATGCATCGGGGATAGGCAGTTGGATCGTGGCGATTCTGCTGCTCGTCTGCGTGGCCGCTGCCCTGGTACCGGCGGCTGTGTCGGCCCAGAGCACCGACGACGCGGCCACCGCCGGCGCGCCGGCAGATGATGCCGGGTGGGGGGAAATGACCCCCGAGCGGCGCCGGGAGGCACTTGCCTATTCCCACACCAGGGACGTCTTCTACTTCGTGACCACGGTCTACACGGCGGTGGTGCTGCTGGTGATCCTGTACACCGGATTGTCCGCCCGTCTCCTGGTATGGGCCGAGCGGCTCGCGCGACAGCGCTTTGCCGGCATGATCATCTATCTGGCCATGTTCATCGTCCTGATGGGTGTCATGGCGTTCCCTTTCGAGTACTACCTGGGATTCCATCTTGAACACGCCTACGGGCTGTCCCACCAGTCATTCGGGGCCTGGATGGGCGACCAATTGAAGGGGCTGGCGGTCTTGCTCGTTCTGCTCACGATCGTGGTCGGGATTCTCTATGCCCTTCTCCGGCGGCGTCCCCGTACGTGGTGGCTCTGGTTTGGGGCCGCCTCGGTGCCGCTTCTTATCATCCTCGTCATCCTTGCACCGATCGTGATCACGCCGCTTTTCTACGACGTAACCGAGATGGAAAACACGCCTTTGAAAGCGCAGATTCTGTCGCTGGCGTCCGCCTCGGGGATCGACGAATCGCGCGTTTTCGTGATGGATGCGTCGAAAAACACGAACAGACTCAATGCGTACGTGACCGGCCTGAGAGGCACCAAGCGCATCGTCCTCTACGACAATTTGATTGCACACATGGCGCCGGAGGAAGTGTTGTTCGTGGTTGGGCATGAGATGGGACACTATCTGAAGCATCACATCTGGTTGGGCCTGGGTGTGGCCGTGATGCTGATCTTCATCTTCGGTTATCTGGCGCATCGTCTCATGGGCGGGATCATTCACGCGCATCGGAAGCGACTCGGTTTTGACAGGCCCTCCAGTTTTGCCAGTCTGCCGCTTTTCTACCTGGCAGCGATCATCTTCGGGTTCGTCTTCTCACCGGTTCAAAACGCGGTTTCGCGGAGTTTCGAGCGTAGCGCCGATGCGTTCGGAATGGTGATGACGGGTGACGGTGAGGCGGCCGCGCGCGCGTTCGAGAAGTTGGCCGATGTCAACCTCTCCAATCCCGATCCGTCGCTGTTCATCAAGCTCTGGCGCTACGACCATCCGCCGCTGAGCGAGCGGGTGCGCTTTGTGCGGGCCGCAGGCGGCGGGCAGGGCGGCGCGGGTGGCGCGACGGGTGCCGACCGCGATTCGCTGCGGTTCGACGGTGAGTAACATCTCTCGAACATCCGGCAGTTGACGTTCGGCGGAGAGAACGCGGGAGCCTGCCTTAACGTCCCGGGTGACCGCCTTATGGGCGCCCGACGGCGAGCGGATTATCTAAGCCGACGATTCCGACGGCTTCCCGATGTTAAACCGTGACGGGACGAAGCTCGTTTGGTGCTCCAGCCGATTCAACAGCCGCCCCGGCGGAACAATACGTTTATCGCCGACTGGACGGATTGACCGGGCGTCACGTCGTACCCCGCGACACCAAACCGTTCCTCCCATCCTCTTCCGGGAACACCAGGAGGTCGGATGGGTCTACCCGGCAGGTGATCGTCTGGCCGGGTGCCGGAGGCGGTGATGACAACGGCCAGTGGGCCGTCCAGGTGCCGTCATTGCCGTGGGCGGCGATGATGAGGTAGCAGTGTTCCGTCTCACGGACGGCATGGACCTTCAAGCGGCTGAGGTTGGTCGTGTCCGGCGATTCAGCCGCCGGGGCCAGCGCGGACGGTCGAAACAGGGCGACCGCCTGCGCACCCGTGCACGGCAACTCCGTGGCGGTATCTGACAGTCTCCCGTGCCATTCGCGATCGGATATGGCGATCCGTACGCGGCTTCCGTCGACGGCCGTGAGTTCCCCCCGCATCGCGTTCGCATACCCGAGAAACTCGGCTGCTTCCCGATCGCAGGGTGCACGCACGAGCTCCCGGGGACGCCCCGTCTGGCGCAGAATCCCTTGGAACAGGAGCCCGATGCGATCACATACTGCGAAGGCCTCGCCGCGGTCATGGGTGACCAGGATGGTCGGCAACCGTGTCTCGGCCACGAACTCGACCAGATCGGCGCGCAGGCGGGCGCGCAAGGGTGGGTCGAGATCGGAAAAGGGCTCGTCGAGAAAGAGCGCCCGCGGGGCAAAGGCGATCGCACGGGCGAGCGCGACACGCTGACTCTGTCCGCCGGAGAGGTCTCGCACCGGCCGATCGGCCAGATCCGCGAGGTGTACGCGTGACAGGGCCCAGTCGACGCGGCGACCTATCTGCGCGGACGGCCAACGGCGCGCGCGGCAGGGAAAGGCGACGTTGTCGAAGACCGTTGCCCAATCGAAAAGCCGGAATTCCTGGTAGACGTTGCCGAAGCGGCGATCACGGGGTTTGGTGTCGCTGAGATTCTCCTCCCCGTAGTGAACCGTTCCCGTGGCCGGCATCGTGCCGGTCAGCGCGGCGAGTATGGTCGTCTTCCCGGCGCCGGAAGGTCCGAGGATGCCGAAGATCTCACCCGGTGCGACCGTGAACCCGACTCTCCGCAGCGCTGTCCTCGCGCCGTAGCTGGCGCAAAGATCGCGGACATGCAGCGCGGCGGGGCGGGCGTTATCCGGAAATGATGCCATGTCGGTCTCTCCCCCCGCGCCGTGGGGGGGCGTCGATGCGGCGCGTTGGTCGTGTCCGGCGCGCGCAGGTTGCGCTGCCGTTTGCTCGCCTGCACGCGTATATTGGCCGATACAAGATCGGGGGTGGAGTCGATCTCCCCCGGCTCCCGGGCTCTATGATAAGACGATTGTCGAACTTGGTGATTCTTCAATTTGCGGCGACGGCGATTGCCGTCGCGCCCGTGGTCCAGGCGCAGCCGACAGCGGCACCGGACGCGAAGGTCACTGTTGAAGCACGCGTTGCGGTCGACTCGAGCGGGTGTCCGACGGCGGTCGAACTGTGGCTGTTGGGAACGTCTGATTCGATCGCCGGGGTTGAGGCGGCGATGGCTTGGGACCGGCCCGATGTCGCGTACTTCATTGAGGCACAGCCAACAGTGCCAAAGGCCGATTCCACACGATCACCCGAGGATTCGCTGGCATCCCTCTTCATGCCGGAGGGGAAAACCGCGGTTCTTGAGATCGAAGGGGGGCTTCTGGCCGACTGGGGTCTGCATCAGGCGCGTCTACGGACGAAGACAGATGTCAAGGTCATCGCCGTGGCCGATTTTCTCCGAGCCGGCGGCGCAACGCCGATTCCGGGTGGGGCGACCGGTCTGCTCTTTCGCCTGCCGGTGGCCTTGCACCAAACCCCGATCGGTGCGCCAACCCCGGATTCGGCAGTACTCTACTTTGAACCCGGCCAGTTTCATATCTCCAACATGCGCGGCGATCTCCTTGATGTTGTTCCCCCACAACCGGTTATGCTGCGTGTAGCGGGATGTCCGGCTCTGCGACCGCGCCGGTGACCACACCTGCCGGTGAGACGCAGTGCGTTATGGTGCAACGGGATACAACCGCCCTCGTGATGTTCGTTCCGGGGCGTCATCACATATAGTGAAATCACGTGCTTAGTCGGGGCAGATCCCCGGTGGCGGACCGACCGTCGAATCGGAGCACGTGACTGCTGGTGGGGTTCGGTGATATCGGTCGAGAGGCGGCCGGGGCAGAATGTTCCACACGTGACGCTGAGTGGGAATCTGGTCTTGCCCCTTGACAATTTCCCAGTCAGACGTTAGACTTGTGATGGTGGCGTTAGGTGGTAGTACAAAGGAGCGCCCCCAAGGAGCCATCTGCATATTTTCCGCATGAGTTTTTTGTAAGAGGTCGGTTTGTTGTCTGTCGTGAGCCAGTTCTGCCGGCCTTGAAACGTCAAATAGGAGATGCTCTCGAAGCGACAGCGCGTGGTTTGTCGAGCTGTTTCCGCCTGTGATTTGGCTTGGATCACTCGAGTGGGGCGGTCGGTAGTTCGATAAACGTATAAGGACGCTGGTCAGCAAGGCGTGGGACCGCCTTGACGAGTGTGCATCGCAGCCTCCCGTTGCGGAGGATCGGTGTGTGACTCGCGTGCCGTGTGCCGTCGGGCGCGCCGCGCGTGGCCGCTGGCGCAACGAGGGTGTCCCGAATGACCAAGGAGTTGTCCATGCCGTGCGTTCACATCCAGCGGGCGGTCCTCGCCTCCGTTCTGCTGATAGTCGGACTGCTTTTCTCCGGCGCCGACCGGGCCTCGGCCCAGGATATGGATACGATCATCCACGTCGACACCTTCCTGATCGTCGATGTGGCCGACACGCTCGGTTCTCCCGGCCACGCGGTGCCGGTCTCGGTGTTCCTGCAGAACCTGTCCGACTCGATTAGCGCCTATCAGGTTTCTATCACGCTGTCGCGTCCCGACCTGATGGAATTCACGGCCGACACGACGATCGATACCTGCTATACCTGCATCGACTCCGCGTGCACGATCATTGACACGAGCCTCTGCACGTTGGAGCTCGTCCCCTCCTCCGTGCAGGGCACACTGGCGGAGAACTGGGATTTAACCTCCGCCACCACGCTGGGCGGGCTCAACATTCAGTTGCTGGGGATCGCCGACATCGATGCCGACGAGTTTCCCCTGCCCATTCTGCCTTATGCCAGCGGCGTGCTGGTGAAGGTCATCGGACGCGTGAATTGCGGCGTGGAGGATACGGTTCTCGACCGGACGATCGGTCTCAACCTCAACTCGGTGGGGACTTTTTTCTCGACGAAGGGTGCCCTGACCATACCCTCATCGGACACCACCTATTGGGATTACGACACCGTCCTCGTTATCGTCGAGGAGGGTACTGTCTTCGACTCCCTGGTCATCTACAAACCGGTCGCCAAACTGGTGGGTGGTTCCATTACTGTTCCGTTCACCGTGAAAGGCGACCTGAACCACGATGGTGTCTTCAACGTTCTCGACGTGGTGATGATGGTCGGCACTGCGTTTCGCGGGAGCGATTACCCCTGCCCCCCGAGCGTCGGTGACGTGAACTGCGACGGCGTCATCAACGTATTCGACGTTGTGCTGTTGGTGAATCACGTATTTCGTGGCGGTCCACAGCCGATCTGTTGACCGGTGGGGGTCTCTTTCCCCGCTCCCCGTGTCTCGTGTCCCGGACTCCTGCGGGGGAGTCTGGCATGGTCCCGTCTCCTGCAGACAGGGTAAGTGTATGTGTCTGGTGGACGTGCGGCACGACGTTCCGGGGTGTCGCCGCCGCGCGTGGGGCACTTCACGCCGGGAACAGCCGCGCAAGTTTCGTGTTGACAGTATGGAGGGGGAGATGTATGTTGTCACTGGTCGTTGAACACGTGCGGTCAATCACAGGTGGTACGGATGCACCTTCTCTATGTCTGTTCAGGGGGTTCGGGAGCGCCGTATTGTGCCTTGAGTGATACAAGACCCTCGGGAGAGCAGCCCTCTATGGCCCAGGTAGTGTCTCCACACATGCCCTACATGCAGTAACGGAAGGTTGTTCTCCCCCTATTTGGCAGA
>Ga0307378_10005497_pt1 | contig 17641 bp, 15 predicted proteins | sample UN1MG_FD_202238 | JGI IMG/M metagenome (GOLD analysis project Ga0307378, IMG submission 202238) | Soil microbial communities from Risofladan, Vaasa, Finland - UN-1 | ecosystem: Environmental > Terrestrial > Soil > Coastal area > Acid sulfate soil | place: Finland: Risofladan, Vaasa | collected... | reverse complement strand
GGCCCCCTCTCCCTTCTAGGGAGCGGCTCGCCGACGGGTCGGGGTGAGGGTAAGGGGCAGGGAACGTAAATAAAGCGGCCCACGGTCTCCCTCTCCCTCCGGGAGAGGGGATGGGGGTGAGGGCCACCTTATGAAAAAGCGGGCCGACCTGAAGGTCGGCCCCTACGTCATTGCAATTCGCGGCGGCCCGCAGAGGACTCGTCCTACGGGGCCGCCCTACGTCATCGCAGGCGCGGATAAAGGGTGCGACGGCCCCCTCTCCCTTCTAGGGAGCGGCTCGCCGACGGGTCGGGGTGAGGGTAAGGGGCAGGGAACGTAAATAAAGCGGCCCACGGTCTCCCTCTCCCTGTGGGAGAGGGACAAAGGGTGAGGGCTTCCTTATAAAAACGGGCCGACCTGAACGGCGCGCCGTCGGTCGGCCCCTACGTCATCGCAACCCGCGTGGAACGGGCCGGACGGTGCCGCCGCCCCCTATCAGCTTCCCCCGCCGGCCAGCGCGGCCATCTCCCCCCGCAATAGGGCGAACTCCTTGGAGTACTCCAGGAGCCTCGCCGATCCCTCGAAGTCGAAGTGGGCCTCGCTCACCGCATGGTAGAAGGCCGAGAGCTCGCCCATCATCTCCTCGAACTGGTCCAGGGTCAGGTTTTCGAAGGGCTCGCCCCCCACCCCCACCCTCTCCGCCGCCCGGATGCAGTTTTCGTAGAAGGGGCGCCAGGGGACCTCGTCGTAGTAGGTCATGTAAACCGGCTCCACGGAACCGGCCATCCCGGCGCGGAGCGATTCGTCCTCCCCCGCGGCCAGCAACCGTTGCCGGTGGATGAAGAGGCTGAGGCTGAGGGCGGTGAAGTTGTTCAGCACGTTCGTCCCGGCTCCCGGGGGGCCGAAATCCTCCGCTCCGGGGAGCGGTTCGGGCGGGTTCGGCATCGCCGCCGCCGCCATGTATTGCCCGGCCCGACCGTCGGAGAAGAGGTCCAGGAGCCGTTCGAGGTACTCCGCGTCGCGGGTGACGAGGTCTCCGATGACCGAGATGCGGACCCGGGGAAGCTCGCTCTTCAGGAGCCGGACGACGGCCTTGGGCTCCGAGAGCATCCGCTCCAGCTCGTCCCCGGCGTCCCGGACGCGGCGGAGGATGAGGTAGCCCATCTCGGCCTCGCCGGTCTCGCCCCGCCAGACCGCGTCCAGAACGCCGTCCAGGGCCGGGGTGCCCAGGTTTTCCAGCACCTCCACCGAGGCCGCCAGGGTGGTCTCGTCCTCGGGGTGCCCCTGAAGCACGGCCAGGATGGCCGGCACCGCCTCGTCCCCCATCGCGGTCAGGCGTCCGATGGCGGTGTTGCGGACCCGCGAGTCGTCGTCGGCCAGCCCCAGCGCCGTGTAATCTATGAGCCCCCGGTCGGCGAACTCCTCCACCGCGGACATGCGCTCGCGCCAGTCGCCCGCGCGGAGGTCCTCGGCGAGGTCCTCGATGGAGCGGGTGCATCCGGAGAAAACGAGGGCCGCCGAAACGGCCAAGAGCATGCTATACCGCATTTTTCTCCTCCACGGTTCCGGCGTCGCGCGCCCAGAGGTGGTAGATGACGGCCAGCGGCGCGAACTCCACCAGGGTCCGCAGGCCCCAGAAGGCGGCCATCCAGATGCCGTCGGGCATCGGAAGCCAGGCCGACGAGATGCCGGCGACCAGGGTCCCCAGGAGCAGTCCCAGGACGGGCGACCAGACGGTCCGCCCCCAGGCGGTGGCGGCGGCCGACAGGCACCAGCCCACTACCGCCGCCTCGGCCCCCTCGAAGAGCACCCGGCTCACCGGCGCCCAGGCGCCCAGCCACCCCGGGAAGACCAGCGCCGCCAGGACCATGATAAAACCGGCGCCCAGCGTCCCGGCCACCGTGCCGCTCAGGTAACCCAGCGGACGGCGGACGGAGCGCGGATTCACCAGGCCGAAGACCACGAGGGCCGCCGCGTAGCGCAGCAGGTGGGCGAGCCAGACCCCAGCGACGACGCCCACCGGGGCACCGCCGGCGAAGAGGGTGAAGAGGGCTGGCACCAGCGCCGCCGGCGCCCCCCACGCGAGCGCCCTGGGGACCAGCCCCGGAACGGGTACGCGGGGCGATCCCTCCTCGGGCCGTTGCTGTGCGGGAAAAGTCTCCATCGGCGGGTGGGTGGTCAACCGGATGTGGTTGGGGAATCCGACGGCTCCGCGGCGGCGTCGCCCCGCGGCCGGTGGCGCCACCAGATGACGGCCACGACGGGCAGGTAGCCGGCCACCAGGGTGAGCCCCTGATCGAAGATGTCGCGGGTCTCCCGGACCTCGACCGGGGCGGTGAAGTGGTAGAAGGCGGTGACCACGGCGCAGGCCGCCAGGAATCCGGCCCAGAAGAGAACCGCCCTTCCCTTGGCCAGGTTCCAGCCGACCCCCGTCGCCAGGCCCAGGAAGGTCCCCACGAAGAGGAAGAGGAAGACCTGCTGGCCGCTGAAGGGCACGAGACCGGTGAACCGGGAGAAGAGCCAGCTCACCACGTACCCGGCGAACCCGCCCAGGGCCAGGCTCACCCCGAGGGCGGTGGGGATGTGCTTGAATCGGACGATGAAGCTGGGGAAGAGGGCCTGGGCGAGGGCGAAGAAGGCGAGGTTTCCCAGCCAGTCGCCCGCGAGGTAGATAACGCCGCGGAACTGTACGCCGAAGGCGAGGTCCACGCCGCACTGGAGGATGACGGAGGCCAGCGCCGCCGTCGCACCCCGCCAGAGATACCCCGGCCACTGACGAACCAAACCCGTTTTTTCAGCCATCCTACCCGCCGGCGATGGCCATGGCCGTGACGATCGAGAGGTACTTGGTCATGGCGTCGTCGGCCCGGCTGGGGAGGACCACCGGCGCGGCGGCCCCCACGATGACCGCCCCGGCCCGGGCCCCGGAGAAGTGGATGAGGCACTTGTAGAGGATGTTGGCCGACTCGATGTCGGGGCACAGAAGGACGTCGGCGTCCCCGGCCACCTCGCTCTCGATGCCCTTGATTCTGGCCGACTCCCTGGAGACGGCGTTGTCGAAGGCCAGCGGCCCGTCCACGATGCAGTCGCCGAGCTGTCCGCGCCGGGCCATCACCGTGAGCGCCGCGGCGTCGCCGGTGGCGGGCATGTCGGGCAGGTTCACCTTCTCCACCGCCGCCAGGACCGCCACCTTGGGCCGCCCGACCCCCAGGATCCGGGCCACGTCCACGGCGTTGCGGATGATGTCCGCCTTCTCGGCCAGGGTCGGGGCGATGTTGAACGCGGCGTCGGTCAGGAACAAAAGCTTGTGGTAGGCCGGGACGGCGGCGACCATCACGTGGGACAAAAGGCGCCCGGTGCGCAGGCCGTTGTCCTCGTTCAGGACGGCCCGCAGGTAGGCCTTGCTCGCGACCGACCCCTTCATCAGGACGTCGGAGCGGCCCCCGCCGACCAGTGAGGCGGCGGTCCCGGCGGCGTCGGCGCTCGCCACCATCTCGAAGGGCTCCAGGTCCACGCCGAGGTTGGCGGCGTTGGCCTCGATGGCGGCCGGGTCCCCCACGAGGGTCGCCTCGGCCAGCCCCTCCCGGTGGGCCCGGTCCACCGCCTCGAGGGCCGTGGGGTCGTCGGCGCCCGCCAGCGCGATCCGCCGCGACGGCTCGTCCTTCACCCGCTGGATGAGCCCGGTGAAATGGTCCTCGGTCATGGGGACGCTGCGCCCACCCGCGTCGGGTCAGGTTCCCATCGCTCGGCCGATGCCTCTGCCCGCTCCCGCCGCGCCCCGCCGTGAATCACGTACTTATCCAAGTCACTCTACCTTTTTTAGTCGGCCGTCCGGGGCCGTCATTCCAGCTTCAACTGCCCGCCCGATTTTCCGATTTTCCCCGCGTGGCGCAGGAGGTCCAGCCGCCCGACCAGAGGGTAATCCAGCCTGCTCCGCCCCTCCAAGAGGGCGTCCACCTGCAGCACCTGAATCCTCGGGTAGTCGCGCTGCATCAATTCGCTGTGATAAAACCCCGCCCCGGCGGCCTCGCGGTGAATCTCCGACCGCTCCCCCGCCCGGTACAGCAAGATAAGCGCGCCGAAGTCCGCCTTCTCCCGCTCCATCACGCCGCGCAGGTCGCGCACGTGGCTCACCTTCGGCTTCAAGTCGCTCTTGACCTGGACGATGATTTTCCGCGTCGTCAGGGTTTTTTCGGTCTTGCCGTCGCGGAAGAAGAGGACGCCGTCAATGCCTCGGTCGCCGCCGCCCTTCTTCTCCGGGTCGCCGAGGGGGCGGGCGTGGACCAAAGACAGGGCCCAAAGCTCGAACTCCTTGCGCGGCATGTCCGTGCGCTGGGCCAGCTCGCGGGCCGAGTCCCAGTCGCGCGGCTCGCCGTGGACCTCGTAGGTTGCTTCCTCCCCGAAGTGATCCGCGAGGCGGCTCTTTATCAGGTTAATCGCCAGGTAGGTTATATCAATGCCGATCCAGCGGCGGTCGAGGGCCTGGGCGGCGGCGATGGTGGTGCCGCAGCCGCAGAAGGGGTCGAGCACCACGTCGCCCTCGTTAGAGGAGACGTTTATAATTCGCTCTAGCAGCGCCTGGGGCTTTTGAGTTTGATAACCGAGGCGTTCCCGTGCAACGGCATTAACAGGAAATATATCAACCCAAACATCATCAACCGGCACTCCGGGGGCCTCCTCTAAGTACATTTTATATCGGTACTTACCTCCTGAAGTAACTATTAATTTACCTTCTTGACGTAATTGCTCTAATTTATCTTTCGAATAGGTTTTTAATTGTGCATCTTTATAAAGTCCTTTTTTATCTTCCTGATTGAATCTCTCTTTTATATACTCATTTGAATATGGGATATAGTTCTGATTAAAAACAAAGTTGCTTACCTTAGAGTAGAAATAAATAATATCGTGATCGCTACCATACCGATTTGCAACCTTCTTACTGCTACTTGAAGTTGTTCTTTTCCAACATATTTCATTTATAAAATTTTTCGATCCGAACACCGCATCCATAACTAGCTTCAAATAGTGACTAGCATTGGGGTCGCAGTGGAGGTAGATGCTCCCCGTGGGTTTCAGCACCCGCCGCAGCTCCACCAGCCTCGGCGCCATCATCACCAGGTACGCGAACATGTCGTTGTGCCCCAGGAACCTTTCGAAGCCCTGCAATAAATCAACGAGCGCCGGGGGCGCCTTATCCCCCGTGACCAGCTCGTGGTACGCCCGGGCGGAGTTCTCGTCCCAGTGCCAGAAATCGGTGAACGCCTGGAACTGCGACGCCGACGGCGTCCCGTCCACCTCCTTGAACAGCACGTTGTAATCGGCCTTGGAGTTGAAGGGCGGATCGAGGTAGACGAGGTCCACCGACTCGTCGCCGATGTGCCGCCGCATGACGTCCAGGTTGTCCCCGAAAAAGAGCTTGTTGGTCCAGTCGGTCAAGGAAGCCCCACCCCCTTCCCCTTGCGCGGCACGTAGCTGTGCGCCAGGGACGCGATGGCTTTGATCCTGCGCTCGCCCAGCCGCATCGCCGCCTCCACGGTGGAGATGCCATCCTCGGAGGCCAGGGCGAAGACCTCCCGGAGGAGGTCCGGGATCTGTCTCATCTTGGCGAAGACCCACTGGTCGGGGTGATTCTCCAGCTCCCCGACGACGCTGATGAGCCCGCCGGAGTTGACCACGATGTCCGGGGCGTAGGTGATTCCCCGCTTGGCGAGCTGGGAGTAATCGTCCCAGGTGGGGTCGAGCTGGGAGTTCGCCGCGCCGCAGACTATCTTGCCGGCCAGCGACTCCAGGGTCTCGGGGCCGACGACGCCCCCCCGACCGCAGGGGCAGAACACGTCCACCGAATCGTCCAGGAGCCCCTCGACCTCCCGGGGGACCAGAGAGGGCATCCGCTTGAGAATCTTCTCCAGCCGCTCCGGGCTGTGGTCGTGGACCAGGACCCTCGCCCCGGCCTCGAGGAACTTGCCGGCGAGGAGGGTGCCCACGGCGCCCACCCCCTGAAGCGCCACGGTCTTCCCGGCCAGGTCCTTCCCCCGGCCCGTCTCGGCCAGACAGACCCCGATGCCCATCATCACGCCCGAGGCGGTCACCAGGCTCGGATCGAATGAGCCCTCGAAGAGGGTGACGCCGGCGACGAACTCGGTCTCGGTGGCCACGTAGGTGAGATCCAAGGCGCCGGTGCCGACGTCGGGGGCGCCGATTATCCGCCCGCCCAGCCCCTGGATGAAGCGCCCCAGGGCCCGGAAGGCGGGCTCCCGCTTCCCCCCCACGGACTGGCGCAGGATGTTGATCTGACCCCCGCCGTAGTTCAGCCCGGCGGTGGCGCTCTTGTACGTGAGCCCCCGCGAGAGGTGGAGGGCGTCCGTGAGGGCCGCCTCCTCGTCGGGGTAGTCCAGGGTGCGGATGCCGGCGATGGCCGGCCCCAGGGTGGTGTCGTGGATGACGATGATCGCCCGTAGCTCGGCGGCGGGCGCCACGCAGAAGGCCACCTGCTCGTGATCCGCCGTTTCCAGGTTCCTGAAGACTTCCATCGGCACCCCCGGGCGGATCAGGCCGCCTTTTTGACCATCCGGTACCAGCCGATGAGGAAAGGCGCGGCGATGAAGACCGAGGAGTACGTACCGACGACGACGCCGATGGTCAGGGCCAGGGCGAAGTCGTGGATGACGCTGCCACCGAAGAGGACGAGCACCAGCGTCACGATCAGGGTCGTCCCCGAGGTGAGCACCGTGCGCGACAGCGTCTCGTTGATGGCGCTGTTGACGATTTCCACCAGGCTCTTGCGCCGCAGGAGCTTGCGGTCCTCGCGGATGCGGTCGAAGACGACGATGGTGTCGTTCAGGGAGTAGCCGACCAGGGTCAGGACGGCGGCGATGATGGCGAGGTTTATCTCCTTGCCCAGCAGGGAGAAGATGCCCAGGGTCACCAGCACGTCGTGGAACAGGGCGACGATGGCCCCCAGGGCGAAGGCGAACTCGAAGCGCAGCGAGATGTACAAGAGGAGCCCCACCAGGGCGGCGATGATCGAGTATATGGCCGCGGAGCCGAGCTCCTCACCCACCTTGGGGCCGATGACGTTCACGCTCTGGATCTCGAAACCGGAGAGGTAGGAGCTGTCAATGAGCCGCTTGACGACCTCGGAGTCGAGCCCCGCATCCCGGGCCAGCCGCTCGACTTCGGCGGTGTCCCCCAGGAGGCGCATGGTCTGGATGCCGCCGAGGTTCCGGGCCCCGGCGAACGCATCGGCGAGGCGTCCGGCGTTCTGGGCGCCCAGGAGGGGCTCGAGGAGCTTCACGTAATCCGAGCGGGAATTGGGGGCGTTGAGGTTCAACCGGGCGGTGGGAGACACCCCGGCGGGCAGTCCCACCGGGGGGCGCAGCTCGGAGAGGACCTGGCTGATGCTGGCGCGGGTCGCCCGCTCGATCATCCGCTCGATGGTGGTGGACAACGCCCGCACGTCGGCGGTGTTGAGGGCCGGCCTCACCTCCGCGCCGACGGTCACCGCGAAGGGATTCTCGTCCAGATCGAAGTTCTCCCGGAAAAACTCCAGGTACACGGCGGGGAAGCCCTCGATCTGGGTGAGCTCATCGAAGGAGGTGAAGGGCCCGACGGTCTCCCGGCGGCTGACGATGGCGGCGGCCATGGCCTCCCCCGTGTTCTCCACCTTGTTGCGGATGACCACCTCGTCCGCGGCGGTGCCCTGGGTGTAGACGTCCATGTCCAGGCCGCTGCGGATCCTCGTCAGGTCACCGGTGGTGATGCCCTGGGCGAACTTGACCTGGATCCGCACGCCGCCGGTGAAGTCTATGCCGAGGTTGAATCCCCCCTGGATGATGAAGCTGACGATGCCCGCCAGGATGAGCACCCCGGAGACTAGGAAGGCGATCCTCCGCCGGCCGATGAAGTCGTAGTGGGTGTCGGTGAAAATCTGCAAGTCCAAACCCCCTTGCCCGGTTTAGGCGTTCCTACGGGGCCGTAACGAGGGGTGGGAACGAGGGGTTTAAACCCCTTGCCTTTCCCCTTGTCTCAACGAACCACCAGGCGCGTCGGCCTAGATGGACAGCTTCTCCAGGTGGCGGCGCCGCACGCGGTAATCGAAAATCGCCCGGGACACGATGAGCGCGGTGAACATGCTGGCCGCGATGCCGATGGCCAGCGTGACCGCGAAGCCGCGGATGGGACCCGTACCCAGGACGTAGAGCACCCCGGCGGTGATGAGCGTGGTGATGTTGGCGTCGAGGATGGTGATGAAGGCCTTGTCGTAGCCGGCGTTGATGGCCGTGGCCACCGCCACCGCGGGCTTGACCGCGCCCGACTCGGCCAGCCGCTCGCCCTTGCGCAACTCCTCACGGATGCGCTCGAAGATGAGCACGTTGGCGTCCACGCTCATGCCGATGGTGAGGATGATTCCGGCGATGCCGGGCAGTGTGAGGGTGGCGCCGAAGATGGCCAGCGCGGCGATGATGAGGACTATGTTGAAGAGCAGGGCCACCACGGCGATCACACCGGAGAAGCGGTACCAGAAGCTCATGAAGCCCATCACCAAAAGGAGGCCCACGAGCGCAGCCGTCACCCCGTACTTGATCGAATCCGAGCCCAGGCTCGGCCCGATGGTGTCCTCCATGACCACGTTCAGGGCCACCGGCAGGGCCCCGTTGCGCAGGTTGATCGCCAGGTCCTTGGCCCGGTCCACGGTGAAGTTGCCCCGGATGATGCCCTCGCCGGGAATCTCCTCCTCGATGACCGGGGCCGAGATGACCTCGTCGTCCAGGACGATGGCCAATTGGTTGCCCACGTGGGTGCCGGTGACCTCCCGGAAGGACTCGGCGCCGGTGTAGTTGAAGGAGAAGCTCACGGCGGGCAGACCCCGCTCGCGCTCGCGGGTGTACTGGGCGTCGGTCAGGTCGGAGCCCTTGATCGGGCGGCGGGCGTCCAGGAGGTAGAGCTGGAAGTAGCCCTCCACGGGGGAGCCGTACACCTCGGTCAGGCGCTGCGCTATCTCCTGCTCGTAGTCCGCGGAGTCCTTGTCCAGCCGCTGCTCCACCGAGAGGGCCAGCCGGTAGCCGGGGAAGTCGGAGACCAGGCCCCGGTCGTTGACCATCTTCGCCAGCCCCTCCTTCAGGGAGGAGGGGGCGTAGATGCCGTGCCCCAGGTCGTAGACGTTGGCGAGGATCGTCCGGTAGGTGGGGTAACCCGCGGCCTTGGCCAGGACCTTCCCCAGCCGGCCCTCGGCGTCCACCAGCATGAACTCGAGCACCGCCCGCTCCCCGATGAGATTCTTGGCCCGGTCCGTGTCGCTGATGCCCGGCAGCCGGACGGTGATGCCCGCGTCGCCTATCTGCTCCACCTCGGGCTCGGCCACGCCGAACTCGTCCACCCGGCGGCGGATGATCTCCAGGACGGTGTCCAGGGTGACCTGCTCGTCCCCGGGGGGCACGTTGGTCATGTCCGCCTCGTAGCGCATCACCATGCCGCCCGAGAGGTCCAGGCCCAGCTTGACCTTCTCCACGGGCAGCCACTGGGTCAGCTCGGGGGACAGGCCGTCCAGGAGGCCGGTGGTCGGCAGGGCGAAGACCAGGGCGAAGACGAAGACCAGCCAGCCGATGAGCCCGTAAAACCGGCGCTTTCTCGCCATTTACGCTCCTCGCGGGTGAGTGGCGACCTTGGGGGGTTACCGCGGTTCCTCAAACCGAAGACCGGGGATCGAGGCACTAGGCATTAAGAGAAAAGGGTTAATAATCTGCGCCTACAGAGGACAGATCGTAACTCCCCGGTAAAAGTTCGCCGGAAAGCCAAACCAACAGGAGGGTTCCAATATCATCCCTGAGAAACCCAATTTTAAATTGACCGTTTCCTATGACATCGTTGACGACAATCGTCGTGACGACTTCATCATCGTCAATAATAAGCGCCAGCCGCCGTCCCAGGTTATCCCCCGTCAGGTCTTCCAGCTCCGGGGCGTACTCATCGCGTAGGTTGACGGTAAGATAGGGCTCGGGGGTGTCATCTACCGGATTTACATGTGCTATTTTCCCATCCAACCCCAACGCCTCTTCGGTTTCGAGTAGATAAAAATGTCTCCGCCAGCTCTCATCGCGGCCTTCCGTCGGGTCAAGCCTCCAATAAGCCCCATCCTGGATTATCCTGTACATTCCGTCGCCTACGATGAACCAGCAATCCTCCGCTTCATCGGGTACGACCTGAACCCCGGGTGATGTCTCCACTTCCGGCACCGCATCGCCTACGGGAACGACCGGCACGAGCGACAAGGACCCGTGGAAATGGAACAGACGACCAATCAACCCGAACAAGTCATCGCGGGCTTCAAAACTGATGGATTGCCGATGGACATTTTCAAAGTCGTCGTCAAACTCATCAACGACGGCGGCCTCGATGAAAGCCAACCGAGAATCAACTATCTCCCTGACCCGTTGCGCATCCGATTCATCGCATCTGTACTGTATCTGATAGGTGCGGGCGACCAGAACCGAAGGTAGTACCATTAAAAAAGTGAACGCCACACGTAACATCACACGCCCAGTTCCAGGCAGGCCACCGCTTCCAATTCCAGGGGGCTGGTCACGCCGGCGGCGAGGAGGAAATACCCCCGGGCGGCCACCATGGCCGCGTTGTCCATCGCGTACTCCAGGGGGGCGAAGCGGACCTCCACACCCTCGGCCTCGGCCCGTCGGGACAACGTTTCGCGCAGCCCCCGGTTGGCCGCCACCCCGCCACCGACGACCAGAGTATTCAGCGAAATCTCACGGCAGGCGGCCAGCGCCTTTTCGGCGAGAATTTCGATGACCGCCGCCTGAAAACCGGCGGCCACCGCCGACCTCCGCTCCTCCAACCGACTCTCCCCGACCAGCTCGGCCACCCGTCGCGCCGCGGCGGTCTTGAGCCCGGAGAAGCTGAAGTTCAGTCCCTCGGGCAGCGGCCGGGTGAACGGCTCCGGCTCGCCGTCGAAGGATCGCGCCAGTTCGTCGAGGACCGCCCCCGCGGGGTAGGGTATGCCCAAAAGGCGCCCGACTTTATCGTAGGCCTCGCCCGCGGCGTCGTCTAAGGTTTCCCCCAACAACCTGAAGCGGAGCAGGCTCTCCCGCCCCTTCTTACCCGGCCCAACTTCGTAGAGCGCCGTGTGGCCGCCGGAGACCAGAAGGCCCACGAAGGGCGGCTCCGGCGGGTCTTCCCCGAGAAGCGGCGCCTGGAGGTGGGCCGCCAGGTGGTTCACCCCGACGAAGGGTACGCCCAGCCCCGCCGCCAGCGCCTTGCCGAAGTTCAGCCCCACCAGGAGCGCGCCGGTGAGCCCCGGGCCGTGGGTGGCGGCCACCCCGCCCAGGTCGCCGTAAGCGATCCCGGCCAGGCTCAACGATTCACGGACCACGGGCAGGACCTTCGCCGCGTGGTTCCGCCCGGCCAGCTCGGGGACCACCCCGCCGTACCGGGAGAAGAAGGCGGCCTGGGAGCTGACGACGTCGGAGAGAACCCGGCGCCCGTCCTCCACGACGGCGGCCGCCGTTTCATCGCACGAGGTCTCCAGGCCCAGGACCAGCAGCGCGCCACCTCGCTTCGGAGGAGCGAATTTTAGCACACGCCCCGCCCCGCGGCAAGCTCACCGGTTCACCCGCCGGATGAGAAAAAGCCCGGTGAGACCGAAGATGATGTTCGGCAGGAAGGCGGCGATGAAGGGCGAGATGACGCCGCGCTGGCCGAAGGCACGACCCACGGCGATGAATCCCCATAAAATGAATCCCAGAAGCACCGCCAACCCGAACCCCAGGGCGGTGCCGGACCGGGCGGTGCGAATCGCCAGCGGCGCGCCGATGAGAATCACGATCAGGTTCGCCAAAGGGACGCTGACCTTCAGGTCCAGCTCCACCCGCTCTTTGGCCGGGTCCTTGCCGGCCCGCTCCATCCGCTCGATGTGGGCGGAAAGCTCGCCGTAGGTCATGTCCTCCGGCGTCCGCGCCTCGATGGCGAACTCACCCGGCGCCTCGGTTATCGGCACCACCATCTCCTGCACCTCAACGAGCGTCAGCTCCTGGCCCTCGGGGCCGAAGGTGCGCACCTCGCAGTCGTAGAAGTGCCACTCCCCGTCGGTGTACTCGCCCACCGCGGCGTCCACCCGCTCGACGGCCAGCCCCGGGTCCTCGGGGTCGAAGCTGATGAGCGTCGGCCGGCTCATCCGACCGTTGAAGGCGTCCATCTGACCCGTGTAGAGGATCAGGTTCCCGGTCAGCGACGCCGAGTAGTCGGTGACCTTCATCATCGCCTCGCGGTCCAGCCCGTCGAAGACCCACTTCTTGATGGCCACGCAGCGCTCGTTGGCGTAGGGCACCACCGTCTCCCCGAAGACCCACACCCCGAAGCCGATGAGCGCCCCGAGGACGATTAAAGGCGCGAAAACGCGGTACAAAGACACGCCGCTCGCCTTCATCGCCGTTATCTCCGAGCCCTTCCCCAGGATGCTGATGCAGAAGAGCACCCCCAACAGCACAGCGATGGGGTTGACCCACTTGACCACGAAGGGGATCATGTAGAGGTAGTAGCTGGCGATGGTGCCGACGTCGGTCCCCTTCTGGAGGAACTTGCCCACCGTCTCGATGAAGTTGACGACGAGGTAGATGGCGATGAAGGCCGCCAGCGCGTACAGGTAGTAGCGCAGGAAGTGGCCGGCTATGTAGCGGTCGAGCGTGCGTCCGAGCATGGGCCTTGGAGAAGAGGTTGCACGGAGAGGATACCTGTTTCCGCGCCCCGGGGCAAGGGACCTCCCTTGACCGCGGGCCCGCGCTTGGGTATAGTATTCCCGCGACACGGAAATCCCCCTCCAAGGACGGCGGCTCATGGGCGTCATCAAGGGCAAGCTGAAGGGCAAGGGCAAGCGGGTGGCCGTCATCGCCTCGCGCTTCAACGAGTTCATCACCCTGCGCCTGTTGGGCGCCTGCCTGGACACCCTCCACCGTCACGAGGTGGAGGCTGAGGACATAGACGTCATCTGGTGCCCGGGTGCGTGGGAGATTCCGGCGGTGGCGAAGCGGGTGGCCTCGAAATACGACGCCACAATCTGCCTCGGCGCCGTCATCCGCGGCGGAACGCCCCACTTCAACTACATCGCCGCCGAGGTCGCCAAGGGCGTCGCCCAGGTGGGTCTGGCCAGCGAAAAGCCGGTGGTCTTCGGCGTTCTGACCACGGACTCCATCGAGCAGGCCATCGAGCGGGCGGGGGCCAAGGCGGGGAACAAGGGCGCCGACGCGGCCCTGGCCGCGCTGGAACTGATGGACCTCTACGGCCAACTGAAATAATCCCCCTCCCTCCGTTTGCGATGACGTAGGGGCCGACCGACGGCGCGCCGTTCAGGTCGGCCCGTTTTTTTTTAAGGCAGCCCTCACCCCGGCCCTCTCCCACAGGGAGAGGGAGACCGCGGGTCGCCGTATTAACGTTCTCGGCCCCGACCCTCACCCTAGCCTGTCGGCGCGCCGCTCCCTGGAAGGGAGAGGGGACACGCCCCGGCCCTCACCCCCGATTGCGCCGACGTAGGGGCGGACCTTCAGGTCCGCCCGCGGGCCGACCGAAAGGTCGGCCCCAACGAGGTTGATTCGCGATTCACACCCAATCCGTAGGGGCGGGTGTCCACACCCGCCCGCGGGCGACCGCGGAGGACTCGTCCTACGGGTCGCCGCTACGGTTGACCGGTCGGCGCTTCCGCCGGTATACTCGTGCCCGTGAAGAATTCTCCCAAGAAACCCGCCGACGACTCCTCCCCGGACATTGACGGCTACCGGCCGTACCGCTCCAAAGAAAAGGCGTGGTACGCCGAGCCGGACAAGCGGACCGGCCGCGTCGCCGTCCGCCCCGACGCCCGCCGCAAGCGCGCCAACCCACTCATCCGCACCGTCGAGAAAATCCCGATAAAAACCCGCCTCGTCACCGAGGACGACGACATCGTCGAGCTGTGCATGCTTTACGTGCCGGCGGCCAACCCCCGGCCCGGCGACGTCCTGTTCATCTCCGAAAAAATCGTGGCCATCACCCAGGGCCGGACGCGCCGGTTCGAGGACATCAAAGAGGGGTTCTGGGCGAGGTTCCTGTCGGCCCGGGTGGCCAAGCCGCCGTGGGGCATCGGCGCCGTGGGCCTGCCGGTGAAGATGCAGGCGGCGATTGACCTGGTGGGGCTGCCGCGGATTCTTCTGGCGGCGGTCGTGGCGGCCCTCACCCGCCTCATCGGCCGCACCGGCGACTTCTACCGCATCGCCGGACCCCAGGTGGCCCAGATTGACGGCTCCCGCGTCGGCACCTTCGAGCGTTACATCAACGTGGTCATCTACGGCCCGGCTTTTCCCAAGTGGGTCTGCGAGCGGGTCCGGGACGCCGTGGACCTGGAGACCGCCATCATAGACGCCAACGACTACGGCGACGTGGACGTCCTGGGCAGGACCGACGGGGTTGACGCGCACTGGCTGTCCCTGGCGCTGGCGGACAACCCCCTGGGCCAGGAGCTGCAGATGACGCCCCTGGGCCTTCTTCGCAGGAAAAGCCCTCCCACGTAATACGATGGGGCTTTAAGCCCCCCCCGCCTGGACACCGGGCGTTTTCCTGGACTATATTAGCCGGGTGATGAGGAAAAACCCGGCCCTTTTCACGCACGAAGGACGGTATCCCGATGCGCGCACGCCTGTCTGTCGTACTCGTGGCGGCCCTTTTCGTCACCGGCGCCGCGGCGGCCCGGATCGGCCCCAACCTGGAGGCCAGGCTACCCGGCCTCGCCGAGGACGAGCTCCTGTGGGTCAACGTCTCCCTCTCCGAACAGGCGACGCCGGCCGAGCTGCAGCAGTTGAACGCCACGCTGCCCCCCGAGCCGGCCCGCGCGGCGGTCATCGAAAGGCTCAAGTACATCGCGGCGGACACCCAGGGCGACCTTCTGGCCTACCTCGAAGGACGGCGAAACCTCGGCGACGTGGGGTACGTCGGGGCTTTCTGGGTCACGAACCTGGTGGTGTGCGAGGCGAGGCCGTCGGTCATCCGCGAGCTTCTGGAGCGCGGCGACGTGGCGCGCGTGGAGACCGGCTCCGACCGGCCCGACGAGTGGGTCGGCGTGGGTGAGTCGGACCGCGACGGCGGACTGGCCTGGGGCGTGGAGAAAATCGGCGCACCATACGTCTGGGACGACTACGGCTACGACGGCGACGGCATCGTGGTCGCCGTGTCCGACACCGGCGTCAACTACGAGCACTACGATCTGCGCGACCACCTGTGGCACAACACCGACGAGATTCCGGACAACGGCGTGGACGACGACCACAACGGCTACGTGGACGACTACCTCGGCTACTACTTCGACGGGGCGGGCGGCGGCGGTCCGGACCCCATGGACACCGACGGCCACGGCACCCACTGCGCCGGCTCGGTGTCCTCGGACGGCGCGGCGGGCATGAGCTGCGGCGTGGCGCCCAAGACGCGGATAATGAGCCTCAAGGTCTGGATGTGGGCCACCCCCCAGGGCGAGGCCTCGGTCTGGGAGGCGTGGCAGTACGCGCTGGACAACGGGGCGGACGCCGTCTCGGTGAGCCTGGGCTGGAGTTACGGTTGGGACCCCGACCGGGCCACCTGGCGCGACGTGGCGGAGAACTGCCTGGCCGGCGGACTGGCACTGGTGGTGGCCGGCGGTAACGACGGGCCCGACCCCCAGACGATCACCTGTCCCGGCGACGTCCCCGGCCTCATCACCGTGGGCGCCACCAACGTCAGCGACGAAATCGCCGGCTTCTCCGGCCGCGGGCCGGTGAGCTGGGCCGACGTGGCCCCCTACCACGACTACCCCTGCCTCACCAAGCCCGACGTCTGCGCCCCCGGCGTGGACATCGTCTCCTGCTCCTGGGAAGACGACCAGGGCTACATCTGGGGCTGGAACGGCACCTCCATGGCCACCCCGCACACGGCGGGGACGGTGTCGCTGCTCCTGGACGCCGCCCCGGCCCTGTCGCCCGTCCAGCTCAAGGCCGCCCTGGAGCATTACGCCCGCGAGCTGGGCGACCCCGGCAAGGACAACACCTACGGCGCGGGGCGTGTCAACGCCTTCGCCAGTGTCTCCAGCGTCGTCGCCGACCCCGAGCTCCACCTCCTCTTCGACGGCTACGAGGTCGCCGACGAGGACTCGGACGGGGTCCTGGAGCCCGGCGAGACCGCCACCGTGTACTGCCGCCTATACAACATGAGCCTGGTCACCGCCACCGGCGTCACCGCCGACCTCTCCACCGATTCCGACGACGTGACCGTCACCGACGGCCACGACTCCCTGGGCAGCCTGGCCCCCTTCGAGGAGGCTTCCGCCGAGTTCACCCTCGAGGTGGACTCCGACTGTCCCGAGCCGGCGGGCCTCCCCCTCGACCTCGACGTACACGCCACCAACCCCTACGACCTGGCGGAGGCGTTCGAGCTCTTCGTGCCCGGCTACGGCCTGCGGGAGGACTGCGAATCGGGCATCGAGCCGCTCTGGCGCTACTCCAGCAACGGGGAGAACACCTGGCGCCGGACCGACGAGGACTCGGTGTACGGGCGGTACTCCTTCACCCCGAACGACGTGGGCGGCGGCTACGAGCCCAACCTCGACTGCTCACTGGTGAGCCTGCCCTTCCGCGTGGACGCGGAGCACTACATCCTCACCGTGTGGAGCAAGTTCCACCTCGAGGGCGGCCGGGACGCCCTGTACGTGGAGATTCGCTACTCGGAGGAGGATGACTGGACCGTCCTGCACACCCTGTCGGGCACGCTGGGCAACTGGATCAAGCGCACGAACGACCTCACCGAGCACCGGGGCGAGATAGCCCAGCTCCGGCTCCGGTTCAAGTCGGACTCCGACGACACCTACGATGGCGCCTTCGCGGACCAGATTTACGTCGTGGACTACGAGGTCGGCGTGGGCGACGCCGCCCTTTCCGCCCGCTCCACCGACGACGGCGCCCTGTTGGGCTGGGACATCACCGGCGACGTGGCTGGCATCTACATCTACCGGCAGGGCGACGCCCGGTCGTCCTCGGGTCTCGGTTCGCGGCTCAACGAGCAGCCCCTCACGGGGAACCGCGGGTACTACCTGGACCGCGGCCGTGGTGAGAGCTACGTCTTCGAGGTCACGGACGCAGACGGGAACCGGGAGCTCCTGGGCCCGGTGGAGGTGGAGGGTGGGACGCCGACGGTGAACCGCACGTCGCTCTCGACGCCCTTCCCCAACCCGGTTTCGGATACGGCGACCATCCGGTTCGAGCTGGGCGGGGAGGACGGCTCCGAGGTGACCCTCGCGGTTTACGACCTGGCCGGGCGGCGGGTGGCCGTCCTCTTCGACGGCGATCTGGCCGCCGGCCGCCACACCGTCGCCTGGGACACCACCGGCGTCAGCGTGGGCGTGTATCTGATCCGGCTGGTGACCGCGGGCGGGTCTCTCACCCGCCGGGCGGTCGTGGTCCGGTAGCGGGAAGGGCCGCCCCCTCTCCCTCTTAGGGAGAGGGTTGGGGTGAGGGTAAGACCTGCGAATGTAAAAGGGCGTCGGCCCGCGTTCTCCCTCTCCCTCCGGGAGAGGGATAAAGGGTGAGGGCCACCCTGGAAATCAATCCCCTCCCCCTCTGGTGAGCGGCTCGCCGATGGGCGGGTGAGGGTTGCCACTACCCCCTCC
>Ga0307378_10005496_pt1 | contig 17641 bp, 17 predicted proteins | sample UN1MG_FD_202238 | JGI IMG/M metagenome (GOLD analysis project Ga0307378, IMG submission 202238) | Soil microbial communities from Risofladan, Vaasa, Finland - UN-1 | ecosystem: Environmental > Terrestrial > Soil > Coastal area > Acid sulfate soil | place: Finland: Risofladan, Vaasa | collected... | reverse complement strand
TCAAAGAGATCGTGAGTGAGTATGAAAACATCGAAGTGAGCTGTTTCGACGGTCTTCTCGTCGAATACGCGGCAAAGGTCAATGCGGTAACAATTATTCGAGGGCTCCGTGCCCTCTCGGATTTCGAATATGAACTCGAGCTCGCGCTCATGAACCGCCATTTAAACAGGGAAGTGGATACCATATTCATGATGACGGACGAGCGCTACTCCTTTCTTAGAAGCTCACTTGTACGAGAGGTTGCGAGGCTTGGCGGAGATATCTCTGATAAAGTCCCTTCCGTTGTGGAAAGATACTTAAAGAGGAAGTTTAATTCACAGTAATTCCATAAACTAATCCGAATACGGTAACTATCAGGTCGACTCTGTCGGGGGACATAATGGCGATGAATCGCCCGAATCTCCTTTGTGGGACACAGGAAAACGAGGAGAAGATAATGGATTTTCGTGAGACTGTTTGGGCAAAAGCGAAGGCGAGGGGAGCCCACATCGTACTTCCGGAATCGCTCGATATACGCACGCACGAGGCAGCTTGTAAAGTACTGAAGGAAAGCCTGGCGAGAGAGGTGACATTCGTCGGCAACTCGGAAGAGATCAGGGAGTTCTCAGAGAAGGAGGGGACAGATATTTCCCGGGTCAACATCGTTGATTGTGAGGAGGACGGGTACCATGAAGAGTTCGTCCGTACCTACTACGCGCTCCGAAAGCACAAAGGTATAACGCTTGAAGATGCCAGGGCCAAGATAAGGGAGCCGCTTGTATACGGCGCTCTCATGGTGAGGGCGGGTAGCGCGGACGGGATGGTTGTAGGAGCGGTGAATTCGACGGCAGATGTACTCCGCACATCCCTCGCGGTGATAGGGGTGCAGCCCGGAATCCGGACTGTGTCCAGCAGCATGGTGATGATCGTACGGGAAAAATCTTTCGGACTCGACGGGCAGCTCGTCTTTGCCGATTGCGGAACGGTTCCGTCCCCCGATTCGAGACAGCTAGCCGAGATCGCTATGGCATCCGCCCAAACAGCACGCAAACTCATCGGGGTTGAGCCTTGCATCGCGATGCTTTCTTTCTCGACGAAGGGAAGTGCGGAGCATGAGAGCATTGATAGAGTGAGAGAGGGGCTGAAGATTGTGAGAGAACAGAGCCCGGACCTTCTCATCGACGGGGAGCTTCAGTTGGATGCGGCGCTCGTGAAAGATGTGGCCGATAAAAAGTGTCCAAAGTCTCCTGTAGGAGGAAAGGCGAATGTGCTGATATTTCCGGACCTGAACGCAGGCAACATTGGGTACAAGCTCGTCCAGCGGTTCGGGGGAGCAGAGGCTTACGGGCCTATACTCCAGGGACTCGCACGGCCTGTGAACGATCTCTCGCGCGGATGCTCCAGTGAGGATATCGTCAATGTCGTGGCTATCACGGCGGTCCAGACGGCATAGGAAAACTCGATCGGGAAACAGGCGTTTTTATATTTCCTTTGGTATGTTTTATTCAGTATATTACACATTTGCAAGATTATAGTGGTAATGGAGTAGTTATCATATGGCTGTACCAAAGAGAAAGACATCAAAATCAAGGACACGAACGAGAAAGTCCCATAACATGAAGGTGAGCGCACCGGGGGTAGTGGAGTGTCCTCAGTGCGGAGATTTTAAGCTCCCACATCGTGTGTGTCCCAACTGCGGATACTACAAAGATAGAGAAATCGTCTCCACAGAGGAAGATTGACCCTAAATGATAGCAGTTGACGTAATGAGCGGAGAGAAGCCCCCAGAGGTGATAATAAGGGGTGCGCTCAAGGCGGTGCAGGAGCTTGGGGTAAGTGTCCGGCTCGTGGGTGACAGCGAGCTCATCGAGAAGTATCTCAAAAAGATCAAGTTCGTAGACAGAAGAAAGGTAAAGACCGAGCACGCGTCCGAAATCATCGGCATGCATGAAGTGCCGACCACTGCATGTAAAAAAAAGAAGGACTCCTCGATCATGGTCTGCACGAGGCTTGCAGGGGAGGGGAAGGTTCAGGGGGTGTTCTCGCCAGGGAATACCGGCGCGAGCCTTGTAGCTTCTCTCATGAACATGGGAAGGATGGATGGTGTGCTGAGGCCGGGACTCGCGACTTATGTCCCCACCCTGAAAGGATGGAGTCTTCTGCTCGATGCGGGTGCAAACCTCGAATGCACACCCGAATATCTCGCCCAGTTTGCCATCATGGGGGAGGTATACGCCAAACAGGTGCAGGGAAAGAAGAACCCCTCTGTCGGTATATTGAGTGTGGGGGAGGAGAAATCAAAGGGGAATGAGCTCACACTCAAGACGTACGACCTTCTGAAAGACGTCGATTTCAACTTCATTGGGAACATAGAGGGCTACGGCATCTACGATGGCGACGTCGATGTGATCGTGTGCGACGGTTTTGTAGGGAACGTGGTTGTGAAGGTGACGGAGAGGGTGTTCAAGCTCACCTTCGAGTTCGTGTGGCAGGAGATAGGATACCACCTCTTCCAGCGAATCGGTTTTGCCCTCGGCTATCCCGCCATAAGGAAGCTGAACAATAAGATAGACCCCAGGGAGTACGGAGGCGCACCGCTTCTCGGTCTCAACGGAATAATGGTAATAGGGCATGGGACCTCGGATATGATTGCTGCCTACAACGGGATCAGGATCGCGGATCTCGTGTCCAGGAACAAGGTAAAAGAAATCTTAGAGAAGCGGCTCGAGCTGTTCGGGTTTAAGGGGAAAACACAGTCCCCGGAGAGGGGATGACCGGTTTTTTATTTATAGTTCGCAGCGGCTAATTTGTGCTTGATAGATTGTGAAAGATATAGCATATTAATCTATTAAAATTACTCGGAAGGGAAATGTATGCCTGTACCCAATATAATGATAAAGAGCACAGGGGCGTATGTACCGGAGAAGGTACTGACGAATGCAGACCTCGAAAAGATTGTGGATACAACCGATGAATGGATTACCACGCGCACGGGAATACGCACGAGGAGGATTGCGCGCGATGACGAGGCAACGAGCGATCTGGCGTACGAGGCGTCTAAAGTCGCGCTTAAAAATGCCGGGTTAAGCCCCGAAGAGATCGAGCTCATTATAGTTGCAACCATCACCCCGGACATGTTCTTTCCCAGCACAGCCTGCATCGTGCAGGACAAGCTGGGAGCAAAGAACGCTACAGCGATGGATGTTAATGCCGCGTGTTCCGGTTACATATACGCTCTTGTTGTGGGGAGCATCTTTCTTCAGACGGGTGACTTCAAGAACGCGCTCATCATAGGAGCTGAAAAGCTTACCGCTATTACCGACTGGAACGATCGCAACACATGTGTTCTGTTCGGCGACGGTGCAGGAGCTGCGGTAATCACTCCTTCCGATGGACGGGGAAAGCTCCTTGCCTATGACCTGGGGAGCGATGGGAGCTTCGGGGACATGCTCTACATACCTGGCGGTGGGTCGAGGCACCCCGCAACACAAGAGACCGTCGAGCAGGGGCTCCACTACATAAAGATGAACGGTAACCCTCTGTTCAAGATCGCCGTTAATAAGATGCGGGAGACATTCGAACGGTCTCTCAAGAAGGCGGGCTTGAAGCCTGATGATATTTCCCTGATAATAACACACCAGGCCAATCTGAGGATAATAGAGGCCCTGAGGAGCTTTCTGAAGGTACCGAAGGAAAAGGTTTTTGTGAATATAGAAAAATACGGAAACACTTCATCCGCGAGCATCGGGATTGCACTCCATGAGGCGTGTGACAATAATATGATAAAGAGGGGAGACATAGTAGGACTGGCCGCCTTCGGCGGAGGCCTCACCTGGGGCTCGGCGATCATTGAGTTCTGAACAGGGGACGGGCGGTTCCTGCAAGGTAATTTTTTCTTGGCTTTTACAGTAAAAGGCTATTATACTACCTTTTCGAAAATTCAGAGCGGAGTCCGTACAGATGGCAGAGTACACCTTTTTATTTCCGGGCCAGGGATCACAGAAGCCCGGCATGGGAAAGGCGTTGTACGATGAATCGGAGAGTGCAAGGGATATCTTTAACAAGGCTGACAACACTCTCAAGGACTGTAGTGTCACCTCCCTCTGCTTCGAAGCGGATGAGGAGGAGCTTCGCAGGACAGAGAATACCCAGCCGGCACTCTATACGGTGTCCTATGCCGTCTATCAGGTTCTCGCAGAACGCGGAATAGAGGGTGACGTCTATGCAGGCCAATCCCTCGGGGAATATACGGCCGTCGCTGCAAGCGGTTTCTTAAGCTTCGAGGACGGGCTGCGGATCGTCAGAAAGCGCGGTCTCCTCATGAGGGACTGCGATCCGGAGCGAAAGGGTGGAATGTCGGCGATTATCGGTATGGAAGGGGAGAAGATCGAATCCGTGTGTAAAGAGGTCGGGGACTGTTATCCGGCAAACTTCAACAGCCCGAACCAGATAGTGATATCAGGTTTGAAAGACAAAGTGAAAATCGCTGCTGAAAAGTGCAGCGACCTCGGGGCAAAACGGGCTGTTGTGCTCAACGTCGGGGCGGCCTTCCACTCACCCCTCATGGAGGATGTTGCGAAGGAGCTGGGCAAGGAGCTCGAACGGGTTCAGTGGCTCGATGGGCACGGAAAGATTATTTCCAATGTAACGGCGGGGCTTACTGACGAACCGTCGGTAATTAGGGAGAATCTCATACAGCAACTCACGAAGCCTGTGCTGTGGAGCCTCTCGATGCAGCGGCTTGTCGAAGAAGGGCATCTTCAGTATATTGAAGCGGGTCCCGGCGGAGTCTTGAAAGGACTGTTCAGGGACATATCAAGAGACGCAAAGGTGTACGGCGTAGAGAAGCTCGGGGACATGGAAGCACTTTCATAAAGGGGAGGGTCATGGATCTAAAGGATAAGGTAGCTCTCATAACTGGAGGAGCTCAGGGAATAGGTCTCGAGATCGCACGAGTCTTTGCCGAGCATGGTGCTACGATCCTGGTATGTGATGTAAACGAGAAGACGCTCGAAGCGGCGGTGGCCGATCTTGAGAAGATGGGATCTTCGGCCACAGGTTTCAAGCTCGATGTGGGTGACCTCGAAAGCTGCACCGAGGTCTCGAAAAAAGCGGTTGACAAATATGGGCGTATTGATATACTCGTCAACAATGCGGGCATCACGCGAGACAATCTCATTATCAGGATGTCGGAGGAGGAGTTCGACCGGGTAATAAGGGTAAACCTGAAAGGTGTTTTTAACTGCACCAAGATCATTGCAAGGATCATGCTGCGCCAGAAGCACGGAAGGATAATAAACCTTGCGTCGATCGCCGGTGTAATCGGAAATGTTGGGCAGGTCAACTACGCTGCGAGCAAGGCGGGGGTCATCGGGATTACCAAATCAGCAGCAAAAGAGCTCGCGGGCAAAGATATTACGGTGAATGCAATAGCTCCGGGGTTTATTAAGAGCGAGATGACCGATGTTCTTCCCGAGGATGTGAAGGAGCGATACCTGCAGATCATACCTCTCGGCAGGCCGGGTCTGCCCCGGGACGTCGCGAATGCAGCTCTCTTCCTTGCTTCTGATTACGCATCATACATCACGGGACAGGTAATTGTGGTGGATGGCGGAATGGTTATGTAAAGGGTTCTTTTACAGGTAGTGATACTAAGTCAAGAACCACACCAGATAGGGAAAAGCAGCTGTATTCCTCATCAAAAGGCTGTGGTTTATTATTAATTAAAAAATTTAAGGGGGAAAGAAAATCAATGGATACATTTGAAAAGGTAAAGGGTATTATCGTAGAAAGGCTGAGCGTTGACGCAAAAGATGTCACGGAGAATGCATCGTTTATCGATGATCTCGGGGCTGATTCACTTGATACAGTCGAGCTCGTAATGGCACTTGAAGAGGAGTTCGCATTGGAAATTCCTGATGAAGAGGCGGAGAAGATCGTTTCTGTCGGAGATGCGGTAAAGTATATAGAATCCCACAAGTAGGAAGTGAGGATAATGAAAGAAACCAGGAAGGTAGTTGTTACAGGAATGGGTGCTGTTACTCCGCTGGGAGTGGGGGTGAAGAAGTACTGGGAAAACCTTGTCAAAGGGAAATCCGGCATTGCCCCGATAACCCTCTTTGATCCCGTGGATATCGAATCAAAGGTTGCAGGCGAGGTGAAAGACTTTGATCCTCTCGACTACATGGACAAGTCTGAGGCCAGAAGAAACGACCGGTTTACTCAGTTCATCTACGTTGCGAGTGACGAGGCAGTCAAGGATTCCGGCCTTGATTTTGAAAAAGAGGACAGGGATAGGATAGGAGTCTTCATTGGCTCAGGAATAGGGGGACTTCAGACGCTGATTGACCAGCACAATGTGTTCCTCAACAAGGGGCCGAAGCGTGTAAGTCCTTTCCTTATCCCCATGATGATCGCCGATATGGCGAGTGGAATCGTGTCAATAAGGTACAAGCTCCACGGTCCGAACATGTGTATCGTGAGCGCATGCGCCTCGGCGAGCCACTCCATCGGGGAGGCCTGCAAGTGCATAGAGCGCGGTGATGCAGATGTAATGGTCTGCGGCGGTGCAGAAGCACCCATCGTTCCTCTCGGTATTGCCGGCTTTGCTTCGATGAAAGCTGTAACAACACGAAACCACGAACCTGAAAAAGCATCCCGGCCCTTTGATCGGGACAGAGACGGCTTTGTCATCTCTGAAGGGGCGGGAGCAATTATCCTCGAGAGCGAGGAACATGCCAGAAAGAGAGACGCGCGGATCTATGCCCTCGTTGCGGGATTCGGCGCGTCTGCTGATGCCTACCATATTGCTGCACCGGAGCCGACAGGTGCAGGGGCATACCTGTGTATGAGAAACGCGCTTTCTGATGCAGGCCTTTCGATCGAAGATATAGACTACATCAACGCACACGGCACATCAACACCGGTCGGAGACGGTGCCGAGGTAAATGCAATAAAAAGATTGTTCAAGGAGAGAGCGTACAAGCTCAAGGTGAGTTCTACAAAGTCGATGATAGGACATCTCCTCGGAGCAGCGGGCGGTGTTGAGTCGATTGCGACAATACTCACGATCAATAACGGGATCATCCCGCCCACCATTAACCTCGAGAATCCGGAATTTGATCTCGATTTTGTCCCAAACGAGAGTAAGAACGTCGACGTGAACATAGCACTTACGAACTCCTTCGGGTTTGGTGGCCACAACGCTGCAATAGTACTCACAAGATATGAGAGGAAGTAACAAAAACATATCGAAGAAACGTCATCAAGAGCTGGTCGAGTTTCAGCGGTCTCTGGGAATTCGATTCAGGAACCTTGCTATCCTCAATACAGCTCTATCGCACAAGTCCTATGTGAACGAGTTGGAGGGGGACCTCGAGAACTATGAGAAACTCGAGTTCCTCGGCGACTCGTTCCTCGGACTCGTGGTGAGCGATTACCTCTACAACCAGGAAATCTACCTCAAAGAGGGTACTCTTGCCAGAATCAAGTCCTACGTGGTGAGCGAATCAACCCTGTACAGTGTGGGGAAGACGATCAACATCCAGAAGTATCTCCTTCTGGGAAAGGGTGAGGAAAAATCCGGGGGGAGGCACAGAAAGGCCCTTATCGGAGACAGTATCGAAGCGCTCATTGGGGCTTACTATATCGACGGAGGGTTCAGCAAGGCTCGAAAGCTCGTGGAGCGGCTCTTTGCCGGTGAAATCGAGAATGTCGAAAAGAACCGTCATGTGAAGGATTATAAGTCCATCCTCCAGGAATATGCTCAGAAGCGGTATAAGGTGATACCTCATTACACTATCATCAACACCGAGGGGCCGGATCACAGAAGAAAGTTTTACGTGAACGTAACAGTGGGGAAACGGACCTACGGGCCGGGGATCGGGGAGAGCAAGAAGCAGGCCGAACAGAATGCGGCGAGCATGGCCCTCGGGGATCTGCTGACTCACAAACGCCTGAGGGATCCGAACATAGAACGCTCGGCCAAGCATCGTCAGACTCTTAGTCTGGAGACTGAAAGCCATAAATCCGCAGATCGCAGGTCTAAAAGACGAAGGGGGGATGATCGTACCTCTGAGGACCATCAAACTAAAAGTCTGGAGACTAAAAGTCTGGAGACTAAAAGCCGTAAATCCGCAGGTCGCAGGTCTGAAATACGAAAGGGGGATGATCGTTCCTCTGGGGACCGTCAAACTAAAAGTTTGCAGACCAGAGGTCTCAAGATACAAAGTACGCCGAGCTCGGAACGCCCGGCCAAGGATCATCAATCAAAAAGCCGCCGGACTAAAACCCTGCCGACCAACGGCGATGAGGCTGATAACCATACCGATAAGACCAAAGGACAGAGTTAGGTGCTGAAGGGTATTCGACATCAGGAGATTGCGGTACGGATGCTCAACAACGAGATCGGGTGTCTGAAGCTTCCAAGGACCATGCTTTTCCACGGTCCGGACGGATCAGGAAAATATCTGACTGCAGTTGAGGTCGTGCGCGTCCTGAACTGCAGGGAGAGCGGCGAGGAAGGATGCGGCTGTCCCTCGTGTGTCGAGATAAGCAGACTCGTATCCAACGATATGTTCATTATATGCCGATCTAATCTCAAAAACAGCTTTAACCTGTGGAGGAAGTTCGGCTTTAACGGAAATAATGTGTCCTGCCTTGTAAGCGATCTCAAAAGATTTCTGAACAGTATATCCCGTGAGGAGAGATACAGGAAGGAGTTTCAGAACATTTCTGCGCGCATTGCGTCGAGGGAGGGTCTCGAAAAGGGGTTTACCGACCTCATGGAGACAGTCCTCGGGATAATCGATACGATGAAGGGAAAGCCGATCACAATCGATACGATCAGGGAGGCGCAGAGGTTCCTATCTCTGAAGAGTGGATATGGCAGATACCGGGTGTTGATCATCGATGGCGCGGAATCGATGAATGAGGAGGCTCAGAACAGCTTTCTCAAAATCTCCGAAGACACCCCTGAGGGGTCTCTTCTTATCCTCACCGCGGTCTCCAAAGACAAGCTGAAGCCCACGATTGTTTCGAGATGCAGGTTGTATAGATTCTCAAGGTTGCAGGAACAACAGGAGCGGGAGATCATCAAAGAGCGCTACCATGTTGAGATCGATGAGAGATACGGAAGTGAGGATTTCTCGGGCGAGAGAGAAATGTTTACAGGACTATACAGGAAGCTTTTGGATGAGCCGGATAATCTCGAGGCTTTGGGTGAAATCGCAGACGAGATCAACAGGAGGGGGGCTGAGGTCGGTTTTTTTGAATATATACTCGATCTTCTCAGAGACAGGTTGAAAACTCTCACCACCGCTTCAGTGCCAGAGATCTCCGAATTCGAGTGTCTTCTGAAGAAGACCGAGCGGACAGGGCGTTCGATACTGCATGCAAATACAAACAGAGAGATCGCTCTCCTCGATTTTCTGTTGAATAATTTCAAAGGTGTTGTAAAATATTGCAATACTGGTAAGTAATTGCTTCTCCTGGTGCTATTCCATCGATAAATTTATTATAGGGCATTCTGACACAATCCCAATGATAAAAGGCTTATATGCAGGACTCAGGATTCATACAAAAGGTATTCAAGAAGTTCGACAAGCTCGATCCGGGAAAGATCAAGAAGATAATGATAGAGCTCTCCACCGAAAAAGAGCTCTACAGACTTGTCTTCGAGTCCATGATAGAGGGTGTCATAGTTACCGATAGAGATAACAAGATCATCCTCATAAACCGCGCCATGGAGGAGTTTCTTGCCATCCCCAAGGAACGAGCGTACTCGCAGCAGCTTGAGTACTGCAATTTCGATCCCGAGGTGAAGGGGCTTCTCGATGATGCGACAGAAAAAAACGAGAGGATAATCGACAGGGAGATCCATCTGGGGCGAACGAACAAGGCTTTTACGCTTACCGTTCTGCCGCTGCTGCACAACGATGAGAACGTGGGAAACATAATCATCCTTGTCGATATCACAGAGAAAAAGGAGAGGGAGATCCAGCTCAGGCAGGCAGAGAGTCTTGCAGCGCTCACCACGCTCTCCGCCGGGGTCGCACATGAGATAAAAAACCCGCTCGCCTCTATTGATATACATATCCAGCTTCTCAGAAAGGAAATAGCAAAGCGTAAGTGTGAGAATATTAAGAATATGGAGAACCTTCTCGTCATCGTAAAGGAGGAGATCGACCGGCTCAATTCAATCGTGCAGGATTTCCTTTTTGCGGTGAGGCCGATGAACATGAACCTGAGCAGGGAGAGCATCAATGAGATTATAAAGGAGATGATGGATTTCCTGAAATACGAGCTCCAGGAAGCAGACATCTCGGTTATGCTCGAATTCGAGGAAGGGCTCCCCGAGGTGTCTGTCGATCCCAAATATCTCAAACAGGCGCTTCTCAACGTCGTGAAGAACTCTATTGAGGCATTGGACGGCGGCGGCAGGCTCAATGTAAAGACAGAGGAGGCTTCTGACGGCGATGTTCTCATCCACATCATCGACAACGGGAAAGGGATCCCTGAAAATATAATGGGGAAGATATTCGAACCCTACTTCACCACGAGGAATTTCGGTACGGGCCTCGGGCTGGTGATAGTGTACAAGATCATCAAGGAGCTCGGCGGCGATATCAAGGTGAGCAGTAAGGAGAACGAGGGTACAGCGTTTTCAATAAAGCTCCCTGTTCTGGAGAAGAAAAAGAGACTACTCACGTACGAGGAAAAGGATGAAAGCAAAGCTGTTAGTCGTTGACGATGAAAAGCATATCAGGGAGGGCCTGCAGAAGGCGCTCTCTCTCGACGGCTATGAAGTCGAAGTGGCCCAGGACGGGAAGGCGGCGCTGGAAAAGATAGATGAAGAGGAGATTGATCTCGTCATAACGGATCTCAAGATGCCGAGGCTTTCCGGAGAGGAGCTGATGAAGGATGCGCTTTCCCGGTATCCGTACCTTCCGATCATCATACTCACGGGCCACGGCACGATAGAGAACGCCGTGGAGGCGATGCGCAACGGTGCATACGATTTCATCACGAAGCCCCTGAACATAGACAAGCTCTCTCTCATCGTAAAAAGGGCGCTGGAAAACTCCTCGCTCAAACGGCAGAACCGTGAGCTTCTGGACCAGCTCAGGAAAAAGTACTCATTCGAGAACATCATCGGAAAGAGTGCCCCGATGAAGAAGGTGTTTGAGACGATAGAGCTCGTCGCGCCGTCGAGAGCCAATGTGCTCATATTCGGCGATAGCGGAACAGGGAAGGAGATGATTGCGGACGCGATACATCACAACTCCCCGCGAGAAGATAAGCCGTATATCAAGGTGCACTGCGCAGCACTGCCGGAAACGCTGCTCGAGAGCGAGCTGTTCGGGCATGAAAAAGGTGCTTTCACCGGGGCAATCGCGAGAAAGAGGGGAAGGTTCGAGCTGGCCCACCTCGGGAGTCTGTTCCTCGATGAAGTCGGCGAGATTCCCACGCAGACCCAGGTGAAACTCCTCAGGGTGATTCAGGAGAGGGAGTTCGAGAGGGTAGGAGGGGAGCTGTCGTTGAAGGTCGATGTGAGGATCATCTCCGCGACAAACAAGAACCTGAAGGAGGAGGTAGAGAACGGGAGATTTCGCGAGGACCTGTACTACAGACTGGACGTTGTCTCGATACATGTGCCTCCACTCCGTGACCGGAGGGATGATGTGCCCCTTATGGTCCACAAGTTCATGGAGGAGTTTTCCAAGGAGAACAACAAGGAGGTAGAGGGTATTACAAACGGAGCGCTCCAGGCCCTTATTTCGTACAAATGGCCTGGCAATGTCCGAGAGCTCAGAAACGTGATAGAGAGCATCGTAGTGCTCACAAAAGGAAATATCATCACCGAGCAGGACCTTCCTCAGTACGTGCTGTCAAAGGACGAGCAGTCACACCTGAAGGTTCCTGCAGGCCTCACTCTCGCAGAGGCGGAAAAGCGTATGATTCTATTTACCCTCCAGAATACGGGGGGAAACAAGACGAAGGCGTCAGAGATTCTGAGAATAGGCAGAAAGACTCTCCACAGGAAACTCGGTGAGTACGGTGTGGCCTGAAAGCGTGTTATAAGTATACAATTTTATGCGAATATTTTTATATCGTATCATTATGATACTTTTTATAAAAGCATCAACAAATTGGCATTTTTGGCGCTATAATTATATGTCTGCCATAAAATTAGATTGACATTTATTTGGCAAATGGTATGATTGTTGCATATAGAAAGTAATGGTAATGAGAAAGAAGAGGAGAAAGCGGTTGTCTGTAGATAAAAGATACACAGATCTCGGGAGTGGTCTTGACGTAAGCTCGCTCTCGGTCTACCTGCGGGAGATAAACAAAATACCCCTGCTCACCCGCGAGGAGGAGGTTAACCTCGCCAAAAACGCACGGGATGGAAGTCAGGACGCAAAGGATAAGCTCATCCAGGCAAACCTCAGGTTCGTGGTAAACGTCGCAAAGAAGTACCAGAACCAGGGTCTCACTCTCAGTGATCTCATCTCCGAGGGAAACCTCGGTCTCATCACGGCTGTCGACAAATTCGACGTGGACAAGGGATACCACTTCATATCCTACGCGGTGTGGTGGATTAAGCAGTCCATTCTCAAGGCTATCTGCGAGAAATCGAGGATGATACGGCTCCCGCTGAACCGGGCAAACGAACTCCTTCAGATAGAGAAGGTGAAGAGGGAGATAGGGAGCAACAAGGACGGAGAAGCGGATATAGAAGAGATAGCTGATTTTCTCGATATGGACAAGAGCAGGATCAACGATCTTATCAACGCATCCAAGGAGTTTGTCTCTCTCGAAACTCCCCTCTCGTCGGACAAGGATGCAAACACTATTTCCGACCTGATGGAGGACACCAAGGGGGCTGACCCCGAGGAGGTGCTGATAGACCAGACTCTCCAGGATTCCATAGAGAATGTGCTTTCTACACTGACCACGAAGGAATCCAACGTAATACGCTACAGGTTCGGTCTCAACGGCGAAAGACCGCACTCTCTCAAGGAGATCGGAGACAAGTACAACCTCACCAAAGAACGGATACGCCAGATTGAAAAGAAGGCGATAAGCAGGCTAAGGCATCCGTCGAGATCTCAGAAACTGAAGAGCTACGTAAGAGATTAAAAATCCGGTAAAACAGCAAAAAACTTCGTGATATGGGGCAGCTGAAGCAGTCTAATCCCCGTTTCACAGGACCAACAGAAAACTATAAGGAACGGGGCTTTTGGCGCTTTTCTCTCCATACACTTATCAAAAATACCGCAAAGCCGTTAATCAATTACGAGAAAACCGCACTCATCCTTGTTTCTAATGATCAACAGCACACTTTAAGTAACGGGGCTTTAATCCCCATTCCTTATGTGCAATCGTAATAGGAGGGTCAATACCCATTCCTTTACGAAGGAATGGGTATTTATGCGCTTTTTTCACCGTAAACATTATTTTTTTACAGCTGCCAATGGCTATGCAATTGTTTAGAAAACCGCACTAACGCCAGTATGCCGTTAGACCGACTCCGCTGCCTTTTTATTTGTAGAAGCTTCCTTTGTGCACTATCTTATAGCAGTATTGACATTAATCTCCGGGAGAACAAGATGACAGTTGAGAGATCCTTCGTAATGATTAAACCCGATGCCGTTCAGAGGGGAATCGTCGGCGAGGTCATATCACGCCTCGAGCGCAAAGGCCTTAAACTCTGTGCTATGAAGATGCTGAAGATAGACAGACAACTCGCTCATCTGCACTATGGAGAACACGAGGGTAAACCGTTCTACGAACCCCTCCTCAGATATATAACAGCCTCGCCTGTTGTCGCTATGGTGATAGAGGGAAGAAACGCGATATCAATAATAAGAAAGCTCGTCGGCGCGACGAACGCCGAGGAGGCGCTCCCCGGCACGATAAGGGGAGACCTTGGCATACATGCGAGAAGCAACATCGTGCATGCGTCCGACAGCAGCGAGAGCGCGACCCGAGAGATCGGTACCTTTTTCTCGGAAGATGAAATACTCGAGTACGAGAAAAACATAGATCACTGGATCTACTATGACTAGCATCCACTTTATCGGAATGAGCGGTATAGGGGTCAGCGCGGTTGCAAAAATATCGATACAGTCCGGGATCCGAGTAAGCGGTTCTGCAGACGAAGAGAATGAGAGGACCCTCGAGCTCGTGAGCCTGGGAGCGGTATTTCATCTCGGTCACAGGCGGGAGCATGTCAAAGACCCGGACATCGTGGTGCGCTCTGCTGCGGTCCCAGACGACAATCCGGAAGTCCTCGAAGCCCAAAAAAAGCAGATCCCCGTTTATTACTACTCCGACTACCTCGGAAAGCTCATGGCCGGAAAAAAGGGTATAGGGATCGCGGGAACACACGGAAAGACAACGACAACCGCAATGACCGGCGTAATCCTTGGGAAAAGCGGGATCTTTCCAACCATCGTGTGCGGCGGTGTGATGAAAGATTACTCGTCGAATGCAACTGCAGGAACCAGTGAGTACTTCGTGGCGGAAGCGTGCGAGTACAACCGGTCGTTTCTGTCACTCGAGAAGCGGTATGCTGTGGTGACGAACATAGAGAAGGACCATCTTGACACCTACAAGGACATAGACGACATAAAGAGCGCATTTGCCATGTTTCTCCGCACCATAAGAAAAGAGGGATTTGCCGTTGTAAACGGAGACGATCAGAATGTGATGGCAGCGGTGCGAGACAGCAGGTACGACCGGGTACTAACGGTCGGGAAGAACGATCGGAACGACTACCGAATGATCTCCCTCGAAGCTGCTAACGGATTTTATTCTTTCAGTATCGAGAACGGGGGGGCGGAGGTGGCACGTCTCAACCTCCCTGTGCCCGGAAACTATAACTGCATCAATGCTTCGCTCTCAGCGGTTCTGTGCCTGAATCTGGGGCTTTCGAGAGAGGCGGTGGAAAAGGGGATAGGGGCTTTTAGCGGAATCGAACGCAGGCTGGAGCTTTTAGGGACCATACACGGGAATCCCGTATACAGCGACTACGCCCACCACCCGACTGAAATCTCGGCCTCCATAGGCACATTGAGGCAGATCTATCCTTCGAAACGGCTCATTGTCGTGTTTCAACCTCACCAGTATTCGAGAACACTGTTCCTCTTCGAGGAGTTCGTGGAAGCACTTGGGGGCACGGATACACTTATACTCACAGAGGTGTATCGTCAGAGAGACGACGAGAGGTATGCAAGGTCCGTATCGAGCAAAAAACTGTACGATGCGATCGCGGGGAGAAAGAAATGTGCGGCTTTTAACATAGAGGACAAGAGTGACATAGTTCCCTATCTAAAGAAACACCGGCCGGAAAATGCGGTCGTCGTATTCATGGGAGCAGGGGATATCGACGGGGTTGCGAGAGGGTATATGGTGTAGCATTCTTCTATCGCGCGGTGGGGTTTTTACGGTAAACGTTATGGGTGGTTATCCAAAGGGCGACAGGGTCGGATTAAAAATCTGTTCGGATTAGAAATCATTGAAAATACTGAAAAACCGCCGGTTAATACCTTGCCGTTATTTTAATATCCCTTTCACGATAATGTCGATTGCTTCGTTTTCCTCCAGCCCTCTCGCCATGAGTGTTTCGACCTGGTTCTTGTCGACAGAGCCTATCGCTGCCTCGTGGGTGACTTTTGCGAGGGGGTTTGTCACCTTGACGAGCGGTACGGCGGAAGCCTCCGCATTTTCCCCCTCGATGATCTCTGTGCAGTCGATGTGTCCTCTCGAGTGACTTCCGTTACCGATCACCTCACCGAGAACTTCACTCTTTGAAAAGTCCTTGTTGACGATCCTTGTCTTTGCGATCCCCCGTGAGTACATACCGTTGAGATAGATCGATTCCTTTATCTTTATTCTGTCCTTTTTCTTGCCGTACAGTTTTGCGATAAGCTCTGCGATCCCATACGCTCCTACGTGTACGTTGTAATCGAGGTCGAACTCTCCCACGGCACCCTCGACGAGCTTGAACTCGGAGAAGAAGCTCGACTTCGTTCCGATGGTTATACGGCCCTTCGGGATTACCACTATTCCTCCTTCCGGGCCATGAAAATGCACCTCATTGTAACGTACATGGGAGTTTTCACCTATTTCTATTTCCGCATCCATCATGTGCAGGACATTTTCCGCCCTGGGAAACGAGCAGTGGGCGAGAAAGCTGACACTTGTATTGTTTCCTATGGTGTAGTGTGAACGGATATGCTGCTTTCCTTCGCGGTGCACAACGCCGAAGCAGAGGTGAATCGGGAGCGCTATCCTCATGTTATCGGCAACCCTGAGGTATACTTCTATACCGTCCTCCTCCTCTGTAATATCGGCCTCAACACCCTTTCCCACGTTCTTGGTGAGGACCCTGTTCCCGCTCACCACGAGGAAGGAAGCGTCGCTCTTCTGGAAAATATCCCGATCTCCTCCGCCGCGCTCGAAGGTCTGTACGATTGCCTCAAACTCCTCCTTGAAGTCAACCTTCTGCATCGATGATCTCCTGAAGTTTGGGTTCATTTATGTGCTTACACTGCTGACACTGCTTCACGAAGAACTCGGTTACTTTGTTCGGCTTCCCGGTCATGAGTATCGTGCCGTTGCAGAGGGTGGATGCGACGTCGGCGATCCCGGCGATACGCCAGCTGTGTGTGATGAGAAGTATGGTGCTCCCGTTTTTGTTTATCTGACGTATTACATCAGCGATCTTTTCTATCGAAAGAGCGTCAATCCCGGAGTCCGGTTCGTCGAGGATTGCAAGTTTGGGGCGCATCGTCATGATGGCCGCGAGCTCGATGCGTTTTCTCTCGCCGCCTGAGAGGGTAGTGTCATAGTTCCGCCCAAGATATTCGTCGGGCTCGAGACCCAGCTGGAGTAGTGCGGATGCTGCGGACCCTTCCCTGTCCCCTTTTGTAATTGAGAGGTAGTCGCGTATTGTAATGCCCTCGAAGGGGGTCGAATGCTGCCATGCGAGGGTCAGACCTCTCTTGGCCCTCTCCGTTATGGAAAGATCCGTAATGTCGTTCCCTTCGAGAGTTATTCTCCCGCTGTGCGGTTTGTACCCGGAGAGGCCCATGAGCACGAAACCGAGCGTTGTCTTTCCGGTTCCATTGGCCCCGAGAATACTGTGTACACTGCCGGTGTTTACGGTGAGGCTCAGATCCTTCAGGATCTGGTATTTGCCTGCGTAGTAGTTGAGACCTTTTATCTCCAGCATCCTGTTATTCCTGCCGCTTTTGTCGTCCTCTCCAAGGTAACAAGGTCGTTTCGTATAGTCAATCCTGTATTTTTTTCTGGAGCTTTGAGCTTTTTTTTCATATCTTAAAGTGTGAGAAAAGAAACGGGGGAGGCGAGGATGAAGATCTGCGCCCGGTGCCGAAAGGAGATCTCGGTCGATCGCCATGTGTCCAGGAGAGAGACATGCCCGCACTGCGGGGCATGGCTTCACACCTGCGTAAACTGCAGGTTTTACAGCCCTGGAAGGCATAACGACTGCAAAGAGAGCGGGACCGATCCGGTACGCGACAAGGAATCTTCAAACTTCTGCGAGTTCTTCGAGTTCAAGGAGTCCGGGGCCGGAGGATCCTCTTCGGCGGAACAGAGGCGGCAGAGCGCCAGGGATGCATTCGACAAGCTG
>Ga0307378_10005495_pt1 | contig 17642 bp, 15 predicted proteins | sample UN1MG_FD_202238 | JGI IMG/M metagenome (GOLD analysis project Ga0307378, IMG submission 202238) | Soil microbial communities from Risofladan, Vaasa, Finland - UN-1 | ecosystem: Environmental > Terrestrial > Soil > Coastal area > Acid sulfate soil | place: Finland: Risofladan, Vaasa | collected... | reverse complement strand
AAATATATGCGTACTTCATGCTCTTTGCAGCTTAATATAGCTTGATATACACTATATATATGCTTCAGTTCTGGTTTTCCAAGGATGGGTATACTTAAAAATATTTTAGACATTATATCTCCATTATAGTTACCTGATCTCCTGTGGATTTATAATTTCTCCATAGAGACTCAGTTTTTGTTTTGCTGTTTCTATTTCCGTCTTGAGTTTTGACATTGAAATCTATTTTTTCCCATCCGTTTTTACATAGGCTATCGTACAATTTGCAATCATAGCCACTCAACAAAACGTCTGCGTGTTTTATGTTTATTAATGCATCTATGAGTTTATCTTGGTCATCATCACTCATGTCCTGGGAGTATCGAGCTGTTGTTCTAGTAGACTGATGATACGGTGGGTCAAGATAAAAGAATACTTTCTTTCTATCGTATTTTTTAATTAGCTCGATGGCGTCTCTATTGTCTATAATAACACTTGATAATCTATTGTGAATATCATATAATCTATCTACGGATGATAAAAAATCCGACACAGACTTCGACATATTTCTACGGATAAATTCTACAGAGCAACCAAATCCACCAACTCCATTCACTGAGGTTCTATTAACATAAAAATACTTATAAGCCCTCTCTATTAATGACAAATCTTTTTTCAGATCTTCCTTATATTCTTTTCTTAGTTGAGCAGAATAATATGACAGATCGCATTTCTCTTTAAATTCTCTAAATAATTTTTTATCAGATAACACTTTGAAAAGAGAATAAACATTTTGTTCAAGATCATTGTATATTTCAATGGGTGACCTTTCCTTCTGAAATAAAATAGAGGCGGCACCACCAAAAGGCTCGATGTATGTCAAATAACTATTCTTAGGAGGAAAAAATCCAATTATTTCCTTATAGATGACACCTTTTCCACCAAAGTACCTGATTGCTGATTGATTTCCCATTAATTATTCCTTATTTTTGTTAATAATTAGGTTCTATCTTATTTTTCATTTCTATATAACCCAAAGTATCTTCAAATATTTTTTTAACATTTACACCCAATAATTCTTTTATTTTAACTTCTGGATGATGTTTAAGCATTAGTAACTGAGCATTCATATCAGCCTTGTCAACAACCATAGTGTTATTCTGTCCATATACTATATTGGTAATACCCTTTTGTATCATCATCCTTAGACATCTATGACACGGGCGGCCCGTAATATACGCTGTACTTTTTTGAATATCCTGATATGAACCGTTGTATGATAAAAGAGCATTTTCTTCTCCATGAATTATAAATTTGTAGCGAGCAGGCCTAGTTAGTGGTATTTCTGCATCAATGGAACCTCTTATGGGACCATTGTATCCGACAGACAATATCCTTTTATCCTTGGAAACTATAACGGCTCCGCATTTGCTCGATGGGTCAAAAGATCTTCTTGCAACAACAAAAGAAATCGCCAAAAAATATTCATCCCATTGAGGTCTTTCTGCCAAATTCTCATTTGGATCTATTTTTTCTAAGTCTTCATTAGACAACGTCATCTTTTTTTCTCCATAAGTTTTTTATGAGCCTCAGATGATATTCTTTCTATGGTTACAATATCATCTCTATCCATGGCATCGTTCATTTCTCTATAAACTCCCCCAATCCATTTAGAATATTTACCAATGTCTTTTTGCAATAGCATTCTGCACTGATTAGATGTGACAATATGAGTATACTCTAACTTCTTGTGGAAATCTACTTTCTTCTTTATGTCATTAAGTTGTGCAGAATTAAAAGACTTATCTTTGTCAAACCCAAACTTCTTACAAATCCGCAGAACGGCTTCGGCAGAATTGTTTATCCGGTAATACTCCATAAAAAAATCTATGATTGTTCCTTTAGCTCCGCAACCGAGGCAATTTCCAGTTAAAATATTGTCCTCTAGTGCAAAACTTTGAGTTCCATCAACTTTTGCACAAAAAACTTCTTCTATTCCAATATTTTCTTGGATGGATTGAACAACCCAAGATCTTCTCATCCATTTCTTTTTAGAATTTAAAAAACGAGTGCGATGTTCGTCAATTAGAAAAAAGAGTTCGTTTAAATCTTCTGTTATAAAATGAATTTGGCATATGTCGGACATTTTGTTGTTAATGCCCATTCTTGACCTGCATGTGATACCATAGGTTCCAATCCCCAGTCTCATTGCAAGAAGACGAACATATTCTAGATTTTCTCTAATAGAAGAATTTAATAAAACTGTTCCGTCCTTCGCCACACACCCATCAGCCGCCAACCACCCTGCCAAAAAACCCGCCAAATACGCAGGAGATTCACTTAAAGATGGGAGATCTTTAAATACAAAAGGCAAATCCCAAATGGTTATGCCCTTTAAGGTTGCGGATCTTTTTGCTAATGAATTCCTATTTAACGGAAACCACTTTAGAAGCTGAAGATTTTTCTTTCCCCATAAATCCACTTTTGACATCGTTTTTTGTCTCGTACCGCCTCCAAAAACTATACCATGCACAACTCCCTGAGGAGATAAGGCAGATATTTGTTTAATCTTATTTTTAGGGAAAACCCAAGACATTCTATCTCCCACTTTTAAATCTTTGGTTTTTCTTTCCACCCTACGATCCCTCTTCTTTCCACATCTTATAAACCATCTATGATCCTGTGTCGCCTTTATAATTTTCTTTTTCCCATTTCTAGATAAAATAATTCTAGACACACTCTGATGACCAAAACTAAAAAACGGAGCCATAACCCATTTACCCTTATCTGTTAATATTTTATGGGTCGTTCCTGCTAAGTTTTTAATTGGCTGATGTCCGTCCCATGTTATAACCTTTGTGTCACCCGACAGGCAGTGGAAGATCCACAGGCTATCTTCTTCTATAAGTTTAATTCTGAATGACGGTTTCGAATCTTTATGATGAGGCATAGGACAGACAGTACCAGCAGATATATTTGGCTCGTACCATTTCATCACACACCCAATTTCAGTCTCTAAGAACTCTGACAAATCAACTTTTTTCTTGACTAAATCATAAAGGTGTAAAGATAATTTATTCTGTGTTCTATTCACAACCCCATTGCCCTATCTGCATCTTCGATATCATCATTATCCAACAACACTTCTCCGATGTTCATGGTCTTGTCAACTGGCTTGGTAGATTCTTCTGAAGGAGACGGTGGTTCAGGTGGATCGGGTGGTTTGTCGGGCTTATCGAGTTCGTCATCTACGCTATTGGGAACGCTCTCTTGTTTTTTGTCCTGTGGCAATGGTGTATCATCCAAATCAACATCTGTATCAAACTGAACTTCTTCCTGATCTTCTTCCTGTTCTTCCTGTTCTTCTTTAGATATGTTGGTAAACAAATCATCAGACTTAAGCTGTTCTTCGGTCAAACCTTCTTTATAAAGCATGTCAGAAACTTCTTTTGTTTGACTACTTTGCTCATCGGGATCAGACATCTTTCCTATCTTCCCGTCAAAGTCTAAAGATACGCTTTGTCCCATCTCAGCATTTCGTGCCTTTGTTATTGACACAATTGCCCTGACAACAGGAACATCTCGTTCGTCTTTTACGACCCCAATAACATTATCGGCATCTGCGCTAACCATCTGAGTACCAGCTAAATCTTCTGTTTCAATCTTGACGTTCTGACTATCGCTATCTGTCTTAAGCTTTTTCGATCTACCCCTGATTTCCTTTGTGGATTTGTTTTTGATCTGAAGAGCTGTAATCGTCACAAACTTATTAACTTCACCATATGACTGCAATCTCTGAGATATCTTTGCTAGATCTAGATCAGGGCGGGTCGGGTGGAAAGGAGCCTCAAAACCAATAGCCTGCAAATAATCCACAACAACAATATGTACTTTTTTTCGACTTTTGATTCTATCTATGTCTGATAATATCTTAGATAATTTTGTTGTTCTGACATGATAGAGGATATCCATCTTGGGTTCAATATTCTCTTTTAAATCCTTATAAGCGTCCTCTAATATCTTATGAATATGATCGGGAAGACCCCAATCGCCCTTTCCACCCCTTCTCAGCCTGTTAAAATCAACCATGGCATGTAGGAAATGAAGTCTGGCGCTCAGATCTTCTGCAGTCTTTTCCATACTAACATAGACAACGTTATATCCCATCTTAGCCATATTAAATGCTATGTTAAACATCAAAGTTGTTTTACCACCTGCAATAAATCCTGTTATAACGGAATAGGAACCGGGATCAAAGCCCATAAAAATATCGTCCAACCCTTTTATACCGCACATAATTCCGGCTCTACTATCTGGGTTCTCTCTCATATCTACAATACGTTGCATAGAATGATCAAGGCCTTCGATTAACGTCATGTGTTTTGAATACGTCGAAGGATCAACGTTATCTATATGTTGCCATTCATCTTGAAGCTTCTTTACAAGATCGGTCTGATTATTTGTCGTATGAACTATTTGCTGAGCATACTTTTCCGCTATTTGGTAAGCCTGCCACTGGAGATAGCGATCATTCATTGACTTCTTGAGTAATTCATAATCTTCTCTTGGAGCATCTACATGATATGTCTCATCCCAATATTTTTTGTAGAAAGCTTTCTTCTCATCCGTCAACCCTTTCTGAGAAGCCATGTCCATAAGCATATCCATGGCAGATCGTGTTAAAAGTGAACTAAAGTCTTGATAGTTTTTAGTCATAACACGATACAAAAAGCGACAATTAACATCCCAATAATGCTCGGGTTTAATACCATACGAAACCGCATCCATTAAACAATCTTTATCCTTCAAAAGGATACTCAAAAATGGCTGTTCTTGTTTCCTGACCTGGTCTAACAAGTCATCATTATGAATTCTCTCTTCTATATCGCTTACGCTCATGATATCTTTACCCTTATCCTCAAAATGTTACCGCTTGGATTCAAAGTATGATCTTTGCGATTACAATATTCTTTAATGGACAAATCAGCCAGGCATTTGCCCCAATTCTTATTTGTATTTTCCGGAGATATTGAACTACTCAATGACTGTGAAAATGAAAGAATAGTTGGTTTGCGCTGCTCTTCTCGATTCCTAATGATGTCATCTATAAACTCACCAGCATCGAACCCAACTCTAAATGAAGTTGGATCACATTCCCCCATAAAAAGAGCATCGTAAGTCCTCAATTCTTCTACAACATCATTTCTCCCAAGACCATGCAGCGCCATAATACTATGCATCTTATGAGCAATTTCTGAACAATTGATGTACAATCCAAATTTGTCCCACGTAATCATTCTAAATAACATTGCGTAACCGGCTTTTTGCCTTGCATCCTCGTCTCCACCATCTATCAAAATAAATGGAATGCTCATAATTTCTTCGGGACTTGAAAAAATAAAATTAGCAAATGCCTTTATGCCACCTTTCTTATTATGAGAATGGTACTCCGGAGATAATATTTTTTCAAATTCCTCTTGGCTAACATGAGGACCAATCATGTCTTTGGGTATACCAGCATATTTTGCTCGACGCAAAAACGCCAAGGCTTTTGATCTACACCTTGACAAGTAAGCCTGCTTTTCAAAAAATTTTTCGTTCATTTGATTATCCTTACTTGTCCTTATTATACAACTTATTTCGGAACATAATATAACCGATCATATTTTTCGAAACTATCTTTAAAAGACTTCATTGAAGTGAATTTTCCACTATATATCTTTTTACCCTTCAATGAATGCTTAATGTAATTCATAATCCATGAATCAAGAAACATTTTGTTTTTCTTTCCCTTTTCCATAAGCATGTCCATTATCTGACCAGCATACTCGGTCTCAGAACCAAAATTATTCAATTGAACTTTCGCATTTGCTCCTTTAAGCAAGAAGCGATAATAATGAGTAAATACATTGGCATCTTCAAACGGATCGATGTCTCCGTCAAAGGTACACGCCTGAGCCAAAGGCCCTAGTTCACCGTCCATATCATTCGTATTTGGTCTTTTACTTTTATCTATTATTCTCTTGCTCCTTATCTTCCTTAAATTAGGATCGTCTGGAGTAAGTTCTTTTTCTATGGTACTAACATTCATTCTATTAATCTCCGCTTCTCTTTCTTTTATCAATTTCTCTCTAGTATCCGGAGGAAGGTTTTTAACAAAAGATTCATCCTCAATCAGTCCATCTTTAGGACTGAGCTTAGATAATGCCTTCTTTAACACCTTAAGATATTCAAAAATGTTTTTCCACCCGAGAGGGTCCCATGACGGTAAATTCAAAGAAACGATAGGGTTCATCTTGTCTTTCATCCTATTAATGAAATCTCCAAAACTGTTTTCGAGATGAGAACGAACAACCTTTTTCATGGAACCCTTATTTTTATAATCATCATTCTTTAAAATTTCCATCGCATTCATCATGTCCACGGCTACATTCACTATCTTTGATAACGTTTTCGGAACAACGCACCCTAATGGATTATAATGAATCCAAGACCTGATTTCTCTCTCATAAATGTACATGGCAACAGAAATATAATCCCAACAATAGAAAATGTTTTTCTTATCTAAATCCTTTAGCTTCTTTCGATAATTAGAAGAATCATTGGCAATACTCTTACCGTCAGAATATTTTACTGGGTTATAGTGAGATAAAATACGCTCCAATGACATATCGAGATTGGTATATATCCTTCTCTCTTCTTTCTCAACCCTACCTCTATTTTTACTTGTTTCGTAAATCTTATTCTTTAATATCCCCCCAAATAAGATATGGACTAACTTAGAATCGGCAGCGTCCAACCCATTGTAACAATCATAAATGTAAGGATTAACTTGAATAAACTTAGACTTGTGTTCTGTAAGCTTATCCATTGTTTTGTCCAATATATCCTTACTCATTTTCATTTTGTTGCCAAGATTAAATATTCCGTACCCCTTTGCAAATGCTTCTTTCCCTGATCCGCATAATTTTCAAGAAACTCTTTGCCCGAGATAACATTTTTACCTTTTCGATACTGATAGGTAATAGGAACGTTAAAAACTTGAACGTTACTTCTACCGGCATTTTTTATAGTAGACGTAATAGTATCAAGGTCTGCATAAGACGACTCATTGTAACTCAGAAGCCATATCTTAAAATTACCACATAGAGACAGGAGTTCTTCGAACTGCTCTTGATAACCTTTTTTATTTCCGAATCTCTTTGAGCCTTTTTGAATATGTTCCATGTCTTCTAATTTTTGCTCATACAAATATTCTTCTAGGAATCTATATAGAACTGCATAATCGCTACTAGCACCACCATAAGGAGGATCAAGATACAAAAGATCCGCCTCAACTATATTCGATTTCAGCAAGTCAATTATGTCTGAATTGAAAACGCAAGAAGAGCCAGGTGTCAAAACATCCTTGAACTTACCAATAGACATATGGATATCATCTATTTCTTTACCTTTATTTTTATCATGTTGAAGACGATGTGCAAGGCTGGCTATAGTCTGACCATTATAATATCTACCTCCAAGGAAACAATATTTATTAACATGATTTTCTACAGCGAACAATGAAAATGCCCCCTTATATTTTGAGTACATTTCAACCAATGCCTTATCAAACATTATCTCGTTATTAGCATCCCTCCTCTTCCTTGTCGTATCTCTCCATTTCTCATCCCAAAACGATTTTCCAACTGTATGAGTGGATCTTAACTGTTTTAGATCTTTCCCGTATACAGAAAAATTGCTATTTGGAATACTTGCTAACGTAGCCTTATTCAACAAGTCTATTCCGCAATAAAACTTTTCTCCACATAACTCCTCTACATTCTTTTTATATCTATCAAGAAAGATACATTCTTTTTCTGTAAAGAACTTATCCTTGTAATTATCTAAAACAAATGTACCATGCTCAGAAGGAACATTCTTGCAAAGGAAGTTCAAATCTTTTTTAGTAAGTGGAATTTCAGTATTTTCGAGGAGAGAAATAGCAGTAATAGCAGAGGAAGTCAACAAATCATTACAAAATACTTTCTTCCCCATAAACTTAAAAAGAAGAGAAACCATGGCGCTTCCAGAAAAAGCATCAAAAGCGCTTTCGAATTGAACATCATTCTGTTCCAAGATATCCCATATATATTGAAGCAACCTTCTTTTACTTCCGACATAATTACTTGGAACAGAAGCAATTACTTTAACGATGTCGCACTTATCTCTTTTAGTGTCCAATACTTCAAAAAAATCCATCTTTTTTTCCTAAGTAGTTCTGCTTTCATTATACAGTTCTTTTTACTATATTTTGAAAATATTATCTGAATTAGACTTAATGCCTATAGTTTCATCTATCTCATCACATACAAAATCCATACCCTTCGATTCAATAATACAAAATTCCTTTTCTTTCTTTAATATGGTTTTAACTCTCTTCGTGTGCTTCTTCAAAAATCTCGTTTTGTAGTGATCGTAAACCACAACAATAGACTTATTTTTCAGACCCTCCTTTTCTTTCCTAATAGTTCTTCCTATTCTCTGATTAAGACGAGTAGAAGACTTACCTCCACCGGCTAAAATGGCAGCATCTAGCGTAGGAACATCTAGGCCTTCATCTGCAAGACTTGTCGCAATCATACACATAAGTTCTCTATTACGCAGTCTCTCTAAGTTCTCTTTTCTCTTTTTTGTTGACATTTTACCCGTAACAAATTCTGAATTTTCAATACGCTCCTTCAAATAGTTTCCCTGAGGATAATGCTTAACCAGAACTAATGTGCTCAGACCTCGAGAAACGAGATGATTAGCTGTTTTAGCGACGTGGTCATTAAGATGATTATTCGTAACAACGCAATGCTTATATATTTTTGGAAAAGAATGATAATCAATGCTAGTATCAATAGGCACAAAGAAAATATGTGGTGGAACCAGATAGTCATTCTTGATAAGATAGGACGCCGGTATATCTACAATTTTTCCGCCGAACATTGCCTGAATCATTATTTCGTCGCCGCTCTCACGATAAGGAGTTGCAGAACCCCCAAATCTCCAATATGCTGATGGAGATGCAGACAATACCTCCTTGACCGTTTTTGCGGCTGCATGATGGGCCTCGTCAAAATATATTCCTCTAGTCAGATTAATGAGCTTCCTTATCCTTTGATTCTTATCCATGTCTTCTATAAGCTTTTCTTCGTTCCATCCATCTTCATCATCGAACTGGTAATCGCTTATTTTGAACTTTGGATTATCTATATTCAGAGAACGAATAGCGGTTTGAATAGTACATACGTTTATCTTTTTAATGTCATATCTGGAATCACCTATGCGTCCTATAGGTTCATTCAAGCACAAAGACAAAGTATCATAAGCTTGTTCCATTAAATCTTTTGTTAAGACATAGAACAAAAAGGGATAAGTCTTTAGTCTTCCGATTATCTGAGTGACCATGCTGGTTTTCCCGCCGCCGGTTGCCACTGACAGAATTCCCCTTGTAAACTTGATGGCCTTATTTATTGTAAATTCCTGATACTCTCTTTCCTCAAAATTTGGAGGTGGCGTAAATACTAAATCGGGAAGGTTTTGGGCAGGTCTCTCTCGATCATCTATCTTTGCAAATTCAATATTATGCTTGGTCAAGATATCTCTAACGATACCAAGGAGACCGGTGTGAAAGGATTGAGATTTGTTTCTCTGATACAATCTAACATAGCCATCCCATTTGCCCTTTTTAAAAAGAGGCATATGGTAGGCGTTCTCAACCCTATACGCAAGGATATCGTAAAGATCTGATTGAACTTCTTCTGGAAGGAAGCCAACTATTTTAGAATAGATGTTCCCAATGACTATTTTGACCATTTTAAATCCGTTAATGCTTCTATGCTATTCGTCAGTAGATGTTCCGGCTTGAGAAGAAATCATCCTCATCTCAGCTTGACATTCGGGACAAATTTTATTCCCATCACTATCTCCATCGACCATTTCGGTGTAATCGCAACTTGTACACTTATATATGGACGAAGAAACAATAATTGAAGAATGACATGTCCCCTTTTTATAGATCGCCATCTTTAACTCCCTTATTACCTTTATCTCCTAATAACATTTGTTCGAAAACATTATTATACCCCAAAGAGAACATCTTTTCTTCTAAAACAGGATCTTTTTTAGGATCAAGACCTCCTCTTAGAAAGTCCCAAAAATCATGAACGTTCTTGACTTCGGTTCTAAAATAGAGAGTGTCCATTTTTTTGCATTCGTTACAAAAAACTTCTACTGCAATATCACCAAAGTTTCTTGCATTCAAACAAAGACGAACATTTCTAATCGAACGAGATGGAAGTTCTATTCCACAGAATGGACATTTGATATCTTTAATCCATTTAGGAAGGCCGACCTTATCACATACCTGTTCGTGGAATTCATTGATATCAGGAGTCATATTTTGTTCTTCCCAGTAATTATTCAGCATTATTTAATTCCATTTCTCCTTGGACACTTTTAGGGGCTTTGTCTTCAGAGTTCTTGATTAAATCCTGTTTATTCCTCTCTAGTTCTGCCGTAATCCTTTGGCACTCTCTCCACGCTGCGATAAATTGACCAGAATTCATTTTGCTTTCCATTTTTCTAAGCTGACGGATCAAGTAATCCAATTCATTGATTTGCTCCAACAGGCTCTTCATTGGCTTCCTCCGAGTTTTGTAGTTCATTCATTGCTTCCATTACTAATTCATGGAATTTGGCCGCAATTGGCAGGTTAACTGTTGTTATTTTGTCTCCAACTTTATCCTTGACAATTTCAGGTACCGATCTACCCAACATCAATTCAAATTTAATATGCCACTTATGGGCTTCTCTTTCGTCTGGATCTGTAAGGTAATTATACCATTCTTCATAATATTCCGGAGTGCCCTGTGCTCCCTTAAATTCTCCGTATCCTTTTTTATGATCGGGATGTTCGATGTTAAATAAATTATGACTGTACTCATGAACCAATGTTGAAGTCTGTTCTGCATAGTTTGGCATCTCCGTTGAATCAATAAAAATAGCAGGTGGATTTACCCATACACCAGCAGTTATTTCGAATGGAACAGGCTTTCCCTTTTCAACAAACTGTTCCCTATTCATGTAACCACCCTTTGTTCCAGCTCCAAAAAGCTGTTGTATAGGACCTATAATTACATCTAAATCTTTAAACTCTATATTTCTCGTTTGACACATTTTAATAATATGATCAAAAGCATATAAATACTCAGAAATATGTCTTGTATGGAAAATCATAGGGTTGACAGCCCACTCTCCGGCCGCCTCGGGACTCACTCTAAATTGAACACCCTTTGCTTTTTCTGGATCGATGTTGTATTTAGACAAAGCTTCTATCTTAGATTTCTGCAACTTATTCCTATGACCCGATAAGTCTTTCCATGCCGCAGCTTCACATTTTGCATCGATAGTATTTGATACAGGATTATATTGAGAAATGAAAGGAGCACTCTTAGCTCTCAAAACCTTTTCGCATATATTGGGAGGAACAAACACTTGACTCTCTATGATAATATATTGAGTCTTAGGATCATAATCTAAAACTCTGAAATACTTAAACTGACGAAATGGATTTATTTTTCCAGTTGTCATGTCCATAATAGAAGATAAGTTTATAGGAAATGTTTCTAGATCTATCCTGAACGTCATATAAAAAGGGAATTCTGCAGGATCCTTATAATTCTCAGCAGTAAGTGATTCAACAGCCGTCATTAATCTTTGTACGGTTTTAATGAGTTCTCCAAAATTACTCACTGCCCTCATGAAATAGCTACAAGCTTCTTCAAATGGCCATCCCAAATACAACAAGCGTTTAACAGCAAATAAATCCGAGAACTGATCAATATCTTCTAATATATACCCCTCTTCATTTGCAGCGTCCTTCGACAAGTAATCTCTATAAGAAGACAGAACAACCCATTCTTTTTCTGTTGGCTGAACCTTGGAAGCATTTGAATTATTGATCAATATAAACGGAGTCTTTTGATCAAGCAACATAATTTTTTCTTTTCTCTTCTTCCCACTAATATCTACCTCATCTACAAACCTAATTGAAGATGCATCGGCGGTACCAATATAACCACCCCAAAACTCTTCATGTTGTGAAAATACAGCCGGTAAAGTTTTGAGAGTAGATGGCATTCTAGAAAGGTTGGCTTCTATAACTGGTAAATCATTAAAAACCTTTCCCTTGTAATGATCTTGTATTACCTTTTTGGCATTACTAAAACTACTAATGTACCTGACACGAATTGATGAAAAAGGACTTCCTTCGATAGGTGGTCTCGATGAATATTCTCCGAAATCCTTTACGATTCTGATCTGTGCCGCTTTTAACAATCCATCCATTCGTTGCTTATCAAATTCATTCGCGTTCGGTATGTATATCAGATTGGAATCGACATCGAAACAGACATGAAGCAATTTTCCTCGTGGTGGGCGCTCTTTCTTTTTCTTCGCCTGATTCTGGAGTTCTTGCAAAACTTCGGAAGAGGGCATCGTCACCTTAGAGCGCATAACGGTAGGAGATGCTCCTTGTGTCTGAGGCTCAAGGACAAAATAATTGATAATTCTATTCTTAATCTGCATAAATATCTCTTGAACAATGATAATAGTATATTAAGATTATTCTAAAAAGAAAGAAAAAAACCTTCATTTGACATCGTAGGACAAAGAGGCGGAATAACTCTTCATCTTCCACGAGTCAGGATTGGTTGGCTTATATGTCTTACCATTCAAGATACATCTGTCATCAAGAATAGCTATGGTCGTCATCCAACTCTTACCACGATATTGATTACACAATCCAAATCCATGTATCCATCTTTGGGCAGTAGGCTCATTGTATTTTTGATCAAGCTGTCCTGAAAGACCAACGCTGTAACAACCAAATCTCAAAGCTGGATAATGAATATGACCTATAAAAACATTATGCCCAAATGTCCTTGATGCCTTTTCAAGTTTCGAACCAGGTTGACCATACATCGTAATATCACCATGAACAAACTTAGCTGATCCAATTTGCAAAACATCTTTTAGTTTTGTCAATTGGTACCCAAGAGATTCTATAGAACAAACAAATTTGAAATCAAGATATTCACCAAATTGAGGAAACTTATCGGCAAAGTCTTGAGCAAAGCGTTCATGATTTCCATACATCAAATGGCATTCTTTTGCCCATCTTCTAACTCTCTTCAAGACATGGTAAGTGCCCGCCCCTTCATCCAATAACTTTTGATCAATAGCCACTCCCCTATCCATCTCGTGATGATTCAAAGAAGAATAATTAAGAGTGTCTCCAACATTAACGCAGATATCAGGTTTGTAGTCTTTGCAAATATTCTCCTGAATATCTAAGACCTTGTTGTCATGAAGAATACAATGCATGTCTCCGTGAATAAATATTTTCTTTTCAGGATTACATATTCCTTTAGAAGTTATCATCTTGTCAAAATATGAAGTGACAAATCCTTTAGAAGTTTTCTGAATACTACAAGGAATAATAGTATGTTGTCCTTCTTTATTGACATGAAGAACGAGCATCCCTCTTTCCCAATACTTACACATATGCCTCATTCTTCGATATTTTATAAACCCATCATGAAATGCCTGTTTAACTACGCGCCCATCCGTAAAGTCAATTTGCTTAATTGTTTTAACGATATGGTCTTCGCATAAACATCCAGCAGATGCTAAATAAGATGGATTTTCATGTGAGCATCGAGGAAACAACTCTTGCCTATGACAATTTACAATAACCTTTTCATCAAATATTTCAGAATCTAAACTACCAATAGAAGAGCGGACATAATCCTGTATCATATCCTGGTTAATGATAATTAAATCTCCAAGATTGATGTATTTTCTAATAATTTCATAGCTAAAATTAAATTTGTTTCTCTGATCTTGAACCATCCGAAGTTCTTCAACTCTAGACAAAATTACAAGATTTTTAAATTCGCCCCAGTCGTAACTAATGTCATTATCGTCATCAAGAATATGCCCAACATGAATTATTTTATCGGGCTTAATGTGCCTGTTGACATTTTTGAGTAATTCAAACATACTTTTCTTAGTATGCTTTCCATGAGAATCCCCAACGACTATATAGGTACCTTCATTAAGTTCCAAACACTCTGGGTTTTTATGTCCAAGCATCTCAAGATCTTCTTCCGCCTTCATTTTCAACTCATTAAAAGTAAGGGGCATTCTATCTTTTTCGATATTGACCTTGAGCAAAAACTCTTTTTCTTTGATTCTATTAAGACGATCTAAACCATGACGAGAAACGGTTAAAAGGGCATCAACAAGCTGTTTTACCAAGACTTCATTTTCATATGCTTTTTCATCAGAATTTTCAGTAAGTTCGGCAGTTTTATCACCAATATGCTTTATAGAACGCCACGCTTTCCAATCTGTTGTTTGAGCCTTCCTTTCAACAGATATATAGCTTCGATCTAATTTGTTTGCAATAAATTCATATGATTGATCTGCTTGAAGATAAGCATCCAATTGGGCCATCTCTGTTTGAGACCACCCATACGATTTGCTACCAATCCCTCCCAAATACACACCTGGATCTTTGAAAAACTTGTTCCAGTCGACTCGTGCATATTTTTTACAAGCCTTGCCGGAAGACATTTTCATCTTTTCTCCAATGTCTTTCCAATTCAATCCACTGTCTCTTAGCTCATATAACTCTATGAGATTTTCTTTACTCCATGTACTTTTAGGTGCCATCTCAACTCCTTTTTTTTCTACAAATCAAACCTATTATACATTTTTTACTTATTTTCTTGATGAATTTCTCTTATCCTGGCGGCAACCCTGAAAGAAGCCTTTTCCCACGTATATTCTGAAAAAACCAAATCGGTCAAATTCTTCCCCTTGGTCATCGCCTTGTCTAAATTCTCACGAGTGAATCTCATATGCTTTCTGGCTTGATGGATCTGATCTCCTCCGAGTTTTGCAAATAATTGATTTTGGTAATATGCAGTAATCCAATGCATCTCAGGACTACAAATCTCCTTTTCGTCAGTCTTAATCAAAAACGCATTGTCATCTGTTAAATATTCCCCCATGCCAGTATTATTACATGAAATAACCGGCAAACCACTCGCTGAAGCTTCTATCTGTGGAAGAGAAAATCCCTCCCCTCTAGATGTATGTATAAAGACATGACCCATCCTATAAATAGACGGCATCTGAAGCTCTGGAACAATATGAGGATACAACAAAATTTGAGGATAATTCGAATTCCTAACAGACTTTGCATACTTATCCACTTCTGACTTAATGATATTTATATGAGATTGTTCAGAAGATCCACTATGTCTTGCAACAATAACCAAAGCAACATCATCATCTCGGCCAAATTCTTCAACAAACGATTTTATTAATATATCTGTCCCTTTTCTATAACTCCATCCAAACAGAGATACGAAACGAAAGGAATTAACGCCATCATGAGCTTTTCTTCCGAGCAAATCAACAAAACACTCAGTACTTTTAATTGTCCCCAATGGAGCTTTATTTTCTTGACTATACAACCTGTCATCAATTCCCAAAGGCATCACCTTAATTGGTTTTTTCACACCATATTCCCTGAAGACTCTATAATTATGAGATGATGGTACCCAAATCTCATCAGAATGCACATTACATAATCTGACAAATTCCGGATGAAGACTTTCAGTTTCCATCATCGTAAAAAATATATTTTTGCCTTCATGAGGAGAGTGTGGAAGTGGAGTAAACGCCCACACTCGAGGGTTGTTTCTTAAATGATTAAAATTAAAAGAAGCGCATTTTGACAAATAATAATGAGCCATGGATGAAATTTGTGGAGCGGTTGGACAAACATCAGCCTTGGCAATTATATGATAATTATGCAACCTAAAAACAATCTCCCTGTTCATATTAGCATAACCACCGGCATCAGTAAATGGCCCCCACCAAGAAACGGGAACAATAGGATTATCATAAAAATATTGATAATTTTTAAGGGATTCAGAAATATCAGGATGGGTATACGGAGAGTTAATCCATAGCTTTAATATGTCTGGACTAATTGAACGAAGAAGTGTTTTGGGTATCTTATTTTCTATTTCTTTTCTTTTTTTTGACAATTGCTTCTTTTGAATCTCTTCCTTTTCACAATCGGAACACACGTAGACATCTTTATTTTTATATACTAAGGCTTCTGGATTACTTTGCGAATCAAGACGAACTTTTAGATGAATGGGATTTTGCTTTATCTTAGTTTTGATTTCCCACAAAGCAAGATTCTTAAAATTTGTTGGAAAGGTTGAGCGAAGAAGAGAATCATCCATTCCTGAAAACGAATCATCATCAAACAAAGAAACTACTTTGAGCGTTGATTTGTCAAACACTAAGTTCATAATGATTAAACGGCCGCATAATTAAACTCAATATAGCCGACATCTGCAAGGATGCCTTCATATGCAACGATAAATCCATCAGATTCGTAGGAAGAAACATAAATACGAGGACATGGAGTGTCATAACCACCCTCAGACGAACTACTTGAATCCATAGAACTACTTGAAGACGAACTTAGACCTTCTGTCTGAGAACATGGAATAGTGGCAAAAGAAACAGTAGCTCTCGTCACTGGGAAACCTGTATAAACCTTAACCGTTCCAGAACCGCTACAAACATACGAAGAACGCCCCGTATACATATAGTTATCTGATCTACCTAAGTCGTATCGTCTTCTCATTATTCAACTCTCTTGTAGATAGGCATGTGTATTATATTTCCAGATGAATCCCTTGGAATCCTGCCAGTAACATTATACAAAATACCTATATGATCTATTATAACAGTTTCCGGCCCATAATTTACAACATCTAGCGTAGTTCTGAAGAGCGGATCGAAATAGATACAAATAACATAAATATCTTCTGAATTCTGAACATTGTAAAAAGTTATAACCCCATTATTACTATTAATAGCAAACTCTGATGAGCTTATCATACTTCCATTTGGATTCGTGTCATTAACTCTATAAACCTCTACTTTTGCATTGTCTTCCCATCCACCATTAATTGCTCTATATGTTCTCATGTCATCTGTTAACGTCGCCTCATTGTATCTCGTCAATATTATCGTATGCCTATCTGGAGTGATTAGAGGCCTTGTAACAGAATAATAGTCTTCAATATCCGTTGTATCCCACTGAGCAAATCCGTACTTTACTATTGAAGTATTTGGAATCGTTCCCTCATGAGTTATATGAACGGATGCAATATAATCATCACTTTTTACATTTATGTCTACGGGTTCAAAGAAAACAGTAAATGTTTGTGCCTTGTAATATGATAATGTCATTCCGGATTGGAGAGTGGGACTTTCGAACAACTCATTTCCGATCAAATGTATATCATATTCAAAATACCGTCCGACAGAATCAAGAGAAACAATAAAATCAGAGATAATAGATGAATCAATCCATTCGGACCAAACAGACCATGCTATTGAATCATCACTATACCTATATCTATAAAGAACCCTGGAATTAGTTGGAATCAAAACATTATTAAGAGAGAACATTCCAGCCATATTCGAAGAACCAAGATCAATCGTGTTAGAAAATGTTCCGTTATTAACCCCAA
>Ga0307378_10005493_pt1 | contig 17649 bp, 14 predicted proteins | sample UN1MG_FD_202238 | JGI IMG/M metagenome (GOLD analysis project Ga0307378, IMG submission 202238) | Soil microbial communities from Risofladan, Vaasa, Finland - UN-1 | ecosystem: Environmental > Terrestrial > Soil > Coastal area > Acid sulfate soil | place: Finland: Risofladan, Vaasa | collected... | reverse complement strand
TTGTTGAAAGGGTAATGCGATGTTCGTTGCCAAAGTGACCGGATCGATGGTCGCCACGCAGAAGACCGAATCGATGGTCGGCCGGAAACTGCTGGTCGTCGAGCCGTACCAACTCGATCCCGAAACCCGCCGGACCATGATCGGCAGCGGACGCTCCCTGGTGGCCGTCGACACGGTGGGCGCCGGCCAGGGCGAGATGGTGTTGATCACCCAGGGCTCCAGTGCCCGGCTGACGCCCGAAACGAAGAACCTGCCGGTCGATACGGTCATCATCGGCATCGTGGATACGGTTCACGTGGGTCAGACGCGCGTGTACGACAAGGAAGCGCGAGACGCGGAATAGCGGCTGGTTGAATATCGAATATCGAACAAGGAATGTCGAAGTATGAAGGAGAATCTATTCCATGCAAGTTGACGAAACCTTGATCCGCAGCGTTGTCCAGCAAGTCATCACCCGATTGGGAACCAACGGGACGGCTCCGGCCATGGCGCCGTTGGGCGGCGGGTACCAGGGCCGTTTCGGGCTGTTCACCTGCGTCAGCGAAGCGGTGGCCGCGGCCAACGAGGCCTTCGACCGACTTTCGCAGCGAACCATCGAAGACCGCCGGCGCATGATCGGCCATATCCGCCGCATCTCCATCGGCCAGTGCGTCGAGCTGGGCACCATGGAGATGGAAGAAACCCAAATCGGCCGGCTGGAACACAAGATCGAGAAGCTCAAAACGCTCGGCGAGCGGGCGCCCGGCGTGGAGTTCATGCGGAGCGAGGTCTTCAGCGGCGACCACGGGCTGGCCGTGATCGAGCACGCCCCGTTCGGCGTGATCGGCACGATTACGCCGGTCACCCACTCGCTGCCCACCATCACCGGCAACGCGGTGAGCATGATCGCCGGCGGGAACACGCTGGTCATCAACCCGCACCCCAGCGGGCGCCGGGTGGCGGCCGAGGGCGTGCGGCGGTTCAACGAGGCCATCTCTCGCGACCTGGGCATCGACAACCTGATCTGCCTGATCACCGAACCGACGTTGGAGACGGCCGAGGCGATCTTCAAGCACCGCGACATCGCCCTGCTGTGCGTGACCGGCGGTCCGGCGGTGGCCCGGGCGGCGATGCAACAGGCGAAAAGGGCGATCGTGGCCGGGCCCGGCAATCCGCCCGTGGTGGTCGACGAAACGGCCGATCTCGACCGGGCCGCCCGGTGCATCATCCAGGGCGGGGCTTACGACAACAACCTGCTGTGCATCGCCGAGAAACAGGTCTTCGTCGTCGATTCGGTCTTCGACGCGATGATGGCGGCCATGGAACGGGCCGGCGCCCTGCGACTCAACGCCGCGGAAATCGACGCCCTGACCCGAGTCGCCATTACGACCGTCGGCGAGGGTGAAAACAGGCACGACGTGCCCGCCAAGGAATTTCTGGGCAAAGACGCGGCCGTGCTGGCCCAGGGCATCGGGCGGCGGATTCCCGGCGGCGTCGAGCTGCTCTTCGGCGAAACGGACGAGTCGAACCCGTTCGTCCCGGTCGAGCAGATGATGCCGTTCATCCCGTTCGTTCGCGCCCGGAACATCGACCACGCCATCGACATGGCCCATCGCAGCGAGCACGGCTTCCGGCACACGGCGATGATCCACTCGAACAACGTGCGAAACATGACCAAGATGGGCAAGCGGATGGATACGACCCTGTTCGTCAAGAACGGGCCGAGCATGGCCGGACTGGGATTGGGAGGCGAGGGCTACCTCTCCTTCTCCATCGCCACGCCGACCGGCGAAGGCCCCACCACGCCGCTGACGTTCACCCGGGAACGCCGGTGCTCGATGATCGACGATTTGAGGATTTTGGGAAAATAGCGGGCCCTAAAGAAACAGTTTGTTCAATGGGGTGGCACGCCCTGAGGAACGAAGGGCGTGGTTTGGCAGGATTTCCACGCCCTTCGTTCCTCAGGGCGTGCCACCCTCGCCAACAGCCGGACGGATACACGAAAGAACAGCCAATGTACACCGGACGCGTCGTCGGCAAAGCCACCGCAACCGTCAAGCATCCCTCGATGAAGGGTGCCAGGCTGCTGCTGGTGATGGCGCTGAAGGCCGACGGCCGCAGCATTGAAGGCGATCCGATTCTGGTCGTCGATAAACTCGGGGCCGGAGTAGGAGAAGAGGTCGTGATTACCAGCGACGGGATCGGCACGCGAGAATTGCTCGGCGATAAGACCTCTCCCGTCCGCTGGTCCGTTTTGGGGATTCCCGACTGATGGCGGAAGCATCGCCGGACATCGACCGGATCGTACGCGAAGTGCTCGCGGAACTCGGGCATGCGCCGGCCGGTGTCGCGAGGGCCGAGGAAGACGATGCGGCGGCCAGGTCGGGACTACCGACGAACGGCGAACTGGTGATAACTTGCCGGGTGGTGACGCTCTCGGAAGTGGCCGACCGGCTGGACGCGATTCACCGGCTGGTCGTTCCGCCCAAGGCCGTCCTCACGCCGGCGGTCCGCGACGAATTGCAGCGCAGGAACATCGCGATCGACTTCGCCGAAGCGGCCCCTGAGCGGACAGCCGGGAGCTTGCGACTCGTGTTGATCGCGGTCGGCAAGCGTGTCGATCCCGCGGCGCTGGCGGCCGTCTTGCGTCATGAGGGGCTGAACCTGGAACAACACTCGTTCGATTGCCTGATCGCGGCCACCGATCGATTGGCGGCCGAAGTGGTCCGGCCCGACACACTGGGCCTGCTGCTGACCGGGCACACGGCGGCCGCGCTTTGCCTGGCCAACCGGCACGGGGGCGTTCGGGCCGTCTCCGGGAGCGACGCCCGGGCGGTCTCCACGGCCGCAACGTCCGTGGGGGCCAACCTGCTGGCGATCGATCCGGCGATCGGGAGTCTGCACCAACTGAAACAGATGGTCACGGAATTCACCCGCGGCGGAGTGCGCCCCTGTCCGGAAGTATTTCAAGCTAAACTACACTAAAGCCGCTCGCGGCTTCGCAAGAAGAAACAAAATGCGCATCGGCCACGTCATCGGCACCGTCACCCTCAACCGCCAGCACCCCAGCCTGACGGGCGCCAGCTTCAAGCTCGTCGTGCCGTTGACCTGGGACAACCTGGCCGGCAAGTCCGACGCATCGCCCGGCGAGATCGCCGTGTTCGACGAATTGGGCGCCGGGCTGGGCAGCCGGATCGCGATGAGCGAAGGCCGCGAAGCGGCCATGCCGTTTTACCCCGATGTCAAACCGATCGACGCTTACAACGCCGCGATCCTTGATACGTTGGAGTTCGAGTTGCCGGATTTTGATGCGTAGGGGGAAGGGATTTACACGAATATCGCGTTGGTAACCCCCCGGAACGCAGTCCGGGGGCGTTTTCGACGACAAGAACGACCATCACACCGCGAGAAGCGAAGAACCACCGCACTACCACGAGAACCAGCCATGCTCAACGTCCACAAGCTCAAGCAGGAAATCTGTGCCATCGGCGACCGGCTTTACAAAAAGGGGTTCGCCGCGGCCAACGACGGGAACATCACGTACCGGATCAGCGAGAACCAGGTGATCTGCACGCCGACGATGATCACCAAGGGGTTCATGAAGCCCGACGACTTGTGCCTGGTCGATATGGAGGGCAACCAGCTCGACGGCCGCCGCAAGCGGACCAGCGAGGTGAAGCTGCACCTGGCGATCATGAAGGAACGGCCGGACATCAAGTCGGTGGTCCATTGTCACCCGCCCCACGCCACGGCCTTCGGGGTCGCCCGGGAACCGGTCCCGCAGTGCGTGCTGCCAGAGGTCGAGATCTTCATCGGCGACGTGCCGATCACCAAGTACGCCATCCCCGGCGGGCAGGAATTCGCCGATACGATCTTGCCGTTCGTCCACAAGGCGAACGTGATCATCCTGGGCAACCACGGCACGGTGAGCTTCGACAGCACGGTGGAGAAGGCCTACTGGTGGACGGAGATCCTCGACGCCTACTGCCGCATCCTCATGCTGGCCAAGGGGCTGGGCCGGATCAGCTATTTCACCGAGCCCGAGGCCGAGGCGCTGATGAATCTCAAAGAGAAGTGGGGCTATAACGACCCGCGCGGCGAGATGAAGAACTGCGAACTGTGCGCCAACGACGTTTTCCGCCAAAGCTGGAAAGAGACCGGCGTGCAACCCAAGGCGTTCGAGCCGCCGAGGTTCCACGGCGGCAATTCTGCTAACGGATCTAACGGATCGGCGTCGGCCGGCGGCGCGTCCGCCACGCCGGATCAAGAGGCCCTGATCCAGACGATCACCGAACGGGTGATGGCCGCCCTCAGTGCCAAATAGCCGCTCGCGGCTTCGCCGGAACCGCCGTAAATCCACGAACCAACAAAAAGGCCGCGAGAATCCCACGTGGGAGACTCGCGGCCGTTGTTTGGGGAACTACCGACGCGCGGGGACGAGCCCCGCGGCTCGCATCCGGTGGTCGGTTACGCGTCCAGGGTGTACCCCTTGCGGTACGTCGGCTTGATCAGCGATTCGAGCCCTTGGATGTTCGTACACTTCATGTTCTTGGCGTCCCACAGGACTTTTTCGCCTTCGCCGTCGTTGGCGACCCAGACGGCCAGGTTGCCCAGCAGGACGGTTTCGGTCAGGCCGCTGGCGTAATCGGGGAAGTTCGACATGGCCGGCTCGCCGCCGCGGATCGCGCGGGTCCACTCGTCGAAGTGGCCGGGCGATTCGGGATATTGGACCTCCATCGGCGTGCCGCCGACCAACTCGCCGCCGTTGATCAGGCCCTTGTCCCCGACGATCAGCGAGCTGCCCTTGGGCTGCTGGCCGCCGAACAGGTCCTCCGGAGGACGCTTGCCGCCGTCCCACCAGACCATCTTCAGCCCGGGCCGCCAGTCGTTCGCCGGGAACTCGTAGGTGATGATCGACCACTTGGGGAAGCTGTCCTTGTTGTGGCCGGAGGTCACCGCCTGGACGGAGATCGGGTCGCGGAGATCCAGGCCCATGTAGGGCATGTTCATCTCGTGACACGCCATGTCGCCCAGCGCCCCGGTGCCGAAGTCCCACCAGCCGCGCCACGCGAACGGGTGATAACCCTTCCCGTACGGCCGCTCGGGCGCCGCGCTGAGCCAGAGGTCCCACTCGAGGCTCTCCGGCGGCGACTCGGGCTCCGGCCGCGGCCCGCCTTGCGGCCAGATCGGCCGGTTGGTCCAGACGTGGACCTCTTTGACGGTGCCGACCGCACCGGCGCGCATCAAGGCGGCCGCTTTGCGCAATCCGCCGCCGGCCGTGCCCTGGTTGCCCATCTGCGTAGCCAGCTTCTTTTCTCGGGCGACCTGGCCCATCAGCCGGGCCTCGTAAATCGAATGGGTCATCGGCTTCTGACAGAAACAGTGCTTGCCCATCCGCATGGCCATCAGTGCGGCCGGGGCGTGGGTATGGTCGGGCGTGCTGACGGTGACCGCGTCGATGCTCTTTTCCATCTCTTCGAGCATCTTGCGGAAGTCGGTGTACTGCTTGGCCTTGTCGAACTTCTTGCCGGTGCCTTCCAGCCGCATGGTGTCCACGTCGCAGATGGCCACCATGTCGCCGCGGCTGCCGGCGTCGCCCGAGTCGCTCGAGCCCTTGCCGCCGATGCCCACCGAAGCCATGGCGATCCGCTCGTTGGGCGAGTTGCTCTCTTGGGCCCGGACCCCGCCGGCGACCCAATAGCCGATCCCGGTCGCGGCGGTCGTTTTGAGGAATTGACGACGATTGGTTTGCATGAGGGAAGACTCCTTGCTCGTTGCGAGCGGTTAGGCGGGAACTGCGGGGTAGAAATCGCGGGTCAATCGGCAGGATAGTCGGGGAGGATGCGTTTTGCAAGAGTGTTCAAGCCAAGCGGACCCAGGGTGGAAAACCTCTGCCGTGCCACACCTTGGGATATCTCGTATCGCCCTGAGGGTGGTGTTTGCCGTTGCAGTTCGACCACCGCGAGGAAATCCGCGGGCACATAAGGGAAGAAGTGATTTCCGTGGCTCAATTCCCGGTCCATCGAAGCTGACGGCACGGAGGAGTACGGGTTCCTCTTCTCTGATTCCACGTCTTCGAGCGTCGTGAACAGGGAAGAGGAACCCGTACTCCTCCGGCAGTTGAATCCGCTGTTTCACCCGGCAGCCACGAAATTGCCCGAAGAACCCAAAAAAGGCCGTCGGCGACCGGACATTTGTCCGCGCCGACGGCCTCGCATTGACGTCTATCTTCGGACCCCTACGCGTCGAGCGTGTAGCCCTTGCGGTAGACCGGCTTGACGATCTGGTCCAGGCCCTGAAGGTTCTTGACCTTGAGGTTCTGGGCGTCCCACTCGACCTTGGGGCCTTCGCCATCGGCGGCCGCATAAACGGCCAGGTTGCCCAAGAGGATCGTCTCGGCCAGGCCGCCGGCGTAGTCGGAGAAGTTCGACACGGCCGGCTTGCCGCCGCGGATCGCGTCGACCCATTCCTGGAAATGGCCGGGCGACCGGGGATAATCCAGACCCTCGTCCGAGTCGTCGACGTCGCCGTAGAGCTTGTCGATTCCCCCGTAGTCGTTGCCCGAGTAAAGCTTGCCCTTGGTGCCGATGACCACGCAGCCGCTTCCGCGCGGCGTCTCGCCGTCGAGGACCTCGGGGTCGGGCCGCTTGCCGCCGTCCATCCAGGTGAACTTGATCGCCGGACGCCAGTTGACGGCCGGGAAATCGAAGCTGATGATCGACCACTTCGGATAGCTGTCCTTGTTGTGGCCGGACGTGACCGCCTGAACGGCCGTGGGGTTGAACAGGTCCAGACCCATGTAGGGCATGTTCACGGTGTGGCAGGCCATGTCGCCCAACGCGCCGGTGCCGAAGTCCCACCAGCCGCGCCAGGAGAACGGGTGATAGCCGTCGCCGTAGGGCCGCTCGGGCGCGGGGCCGAGCCAAAGGTCCCACTCCAGGTGCGGCGGCGGATCCTTCGGCTCGGGCCGGGGACCGCCCTGCGGCCAGATGGGACGGTTCGACCAGACGATGACCTCCTTGGGAGTGCCCAATCGTCCGGCCTTCATCATCGCGGCCGCTTTGCGCAAGCCGCCGCCGGCCGTGCCCTGGTTGCCCATCTGCGTGGCGACGCCCATCTTCTTGGCGACCTCGCCCATCAACCGGGCCTCGTAGATCGAATGGGTCAGCGGCTTCTGCACGAAGCAGTGCTTGCCCATCCGCATGGCCATCAGCGCGGCCGGGGCGTGGCAATGGTCGGGCGTGCTGACGGTGACCGCGTCGATGCTCTTTTCCATCTCTTCGAGCATCTTGCGGAAGTCGGTGTACTGCTTGGCCTTGTCGAACTTCTTTCCGGTGCCCTCCAGGCGGTTGGTGTCGACGTCGCAAATGGCGACCATGTCGCCCGACCGACCCGCGTCTGCGGAATCGCTCGATCCTTTGCCGCCGATGCCGACACTGGCCATGGCGATGCGCTCGTTGGGGGATGTGCTCTCTTGTGCCCGGACGCCGCCGGCAACCCAGTAACCGATACCGGTCGCGGCGGTCGTCTGAAGGAATTGACGACGCGAGGGTCTACGCATGACGGTAAGCTCCTTTTTTTCCTGATCGCGGTTCCGCGAAAACTGCCGTCTGCCGAAATAGCACGACACGCATAAGATAGCCCGCCTGGGGAACTTTTGCAAGGGGCCGGTTGCCGGAAGGAGACCTCCCGTCCACCGGGTACCTCCGCCGAGGTATCCGCCACGGCGAGCCTCTGGACCATGCGATGTCTGCCGAGATGCGCCGCGCGGGACATCGAGGGTTTGCGTTCGGGCCGTTTCTCTATTACGCTGGTATGGAGTCGCATGATGATCGTGTGTCCGTTTTCTCAGCCCGTTTGGAGTGTTCCCGTGATGAAGTCTTGGATGATGCCATTTGCCGTGCTTTGCGTTGTTTGTCTCGTCGGGTGTCCGCCCATGAACGAAGGTCCGGTGGCCCCGAAAACCGTCTGCAACTCCCAAGAGGCCCGGCCTGCCGCAGCGTCCAAGACTCCGGTCAACGCGGCAGCCGGACAACAGACGCCCGATCCGGCCGCGATCCGGGAAGATCTTCTCGGGCTGCGGAGAGATCTGGCGGCCATGGCCGACTTCATGCGGGAGCACAAGGACTTGATCGGCGCCGATCTGGCCGCCGAGGTCCTTGCGGCAGACCAAGAGGCGGCTGCGCAGTTCATCCGCGACCAGAAGGCGTTGATCGACGGCGATCTGGCCGCCGAAGCCCTCGCCGCCAACGAGAAGGCAATCGTGGAACTCGTCGAAGGCCGAGAGAAGTACATCGCCGCCGTCATGAGGGTCCGGCAGTTGGGCGGCACGCTGGAATTCGACGAGTCGAACCGCCTGGTGGGCATCGGCCTGAGAGAGCTGGCCACCACCGACGACGACATCGAACTGTTTTCCGCCATTCCCAATCTGAAGAAGGCCCAATTCTGGGGCGCGGAGATTTCCGACGTGGGCGTCGAACGTCTGAAGAAGATGCCCGGTCTGGTCGAGCTGGAACTGTTCGACACGGCGATCACCGACGAAGGAGCCAAGCACCTGGCCGCCTTGTCCAACGTCGAGAAGCTCAACCTCCGCCGCAGCACGTATCTCTCCAACGCGGCTCTGGCTCCTTTGAAGGAAATGGCCAGTCTGCGGGAACTGGAGTTGCTCTACAACAACTTCACCGACGACGGCATGGCCGAACTCAAGGAGATCAAGCAACTGACCCAGTTGGATCTGCGCGGCTGCATGTTGGTCGGCGACGGCGGCCTGGAACACCTCAAGGAACTGCCCAATCTGACCCATCTGAAGCTGAGAAGTTCCGCGGTCACCGATTACGGCCTGGAGCATATCGCGGCGATGAAGAAGCTCGGGGCCCTGTCGATCGAGGACTCTCAGACCAGCGACGACGGCATGCAGTACCTGAAGGATCTCACCGGCTTGAAGGAACTGAACATCAATCGGACCTACGTGGGCGACGATGGATTCAAGCACCTCGCCGGCCTGAAGGAACTCAGGACCCTCTTTGCGCGGGACCTCCGCATGAACGGGGAGGGTTTCGCCCATCTCGAGGCCGCCGTCAACCTGGAGCGGCTGGACATCCAGGAATCGGACATCGACGACGACGGGCTGGCCCGCCTCGCACAGTTCCCCAAGCTCTGGTGGCTCCACCTCTGGCACACCCAAATCACCGACGCCGGATTGGCACACCTCGCGAAGCTGAAGAACCTCAAGTATCTCAACCTCGCGGAACTCGGCATCACCAACGACGGCTTGAAACACCTGGCCGGCCTCGACAAGCTCGAAGAGTTGGTGCTGGATGGAAACCAGTCCATCGACGACGGCGCCGTGGAGCATCTCGCGAAGCTGACCGGTCTGAAGACACTCGCCGTCACGCTGACGAATATCTCCGACGATGGAGCAAAGCAACTCCGCGACGCGCTGCCCGGATGCGATATTGCCCGCTGAAACATGACGTGCGATGTGCTGGGGGCCTGGGAGGCAATCGACCAGATTGGCCGCCGGGTCAGACTTGGCGGCTTCCACGCAGCCCCAACACAACCGCCATCAGTAGCAGGCCGGCCCATCCCAGTCCGCTGATCACAAGCCCCACGAGAAAACTCGTCGGCCGATAATGGTACACCAGCCGATAGTTTCCCTCCGGCAGCCACACCCCTCGCATCACGCGGTTGGTTCGCAGAACGGGCGACACCAAAGGGTCCTGACCCCTTTTCTCGACCTGCAACTCCCAGCCCGGATAGAATTGGTCGCATAGCACAACCAGGCCCGGTTCGGCCAACTCCGCTTCGATCTCCACCCGCCCCGGATCGTAGTCGGTCACCCGACACGACTCACCAGCCAAAAAGGGTCCAGGACCCTTTTCTTGCGTTTCTCCTGTTTTGGCCTCGATCACCGCGGAACGACGCAGATATCGAGGAATTCCGTCGGGATACAAGACTTCGTCGGTCCGCCGCCACACTTCGGTCGGATCGTCCGAGATCAACGGCGGCAGCGTGTCAACGTCGTGTACGATCCACGCCCGGGGCAGGTGCCGCGGGTTGCGCCACAGCGAAACGTCTTCGGTGCCGATCTCGATGCGTTCTCCACCCCGCAGCGTGTAGCCGCCGGGAAGAACCATGTAGTCAGCCAGCAAGCCTTTGCTCGAAGACATAGCGATCCGGCAGCCGTCGGGCGTGACCATCACGTATTCCGCCGTGCGGGGCGTCAGGGAGAAAAAGACCTCGTAATCGTGCGGCACCATCGCCCCGATCACTTCGGTCGCCGCAATTCCCGCAGGCAGGTTGTACTTCGGCCACAGCGTGTCGCGGTCCCATCGCACGGCTTCGGCAAGGCGTTGCCGCGAACCGCCACGCGTCCAGGCCGGACGCATCCAGATGGGATGACGGAACGCGCGGGGCGGAGCTTGCGTGGAGGACACTCCCCTTCTCTGTTCCTCGCGCCGAATTGCGGTGCCCAATTCCGACGGCTCTTCCCACAGATCCGACGGCGCACAAGCGATCATCCACCGATTGGCCACGCCCAAGTCGACCGCTACCAAGACCAGGGCGACCGCCGGGACCCAACGCACAGAAGGGCCCTTTCGCAGCAGCCACCAGAACAGGCCACACAGCACGGCCGTCTGCCCGAGTGCCCATAGCAGGTCGTTGCCCGCGCCGATGGTGTCCAACGGGCCGAAGAGCACGTCGGGCGGCACGTCGGAGAGCCAGTTGTGCCAAAACGGGCGGACGGCCAACGCGGTGATGGCCCCGCCGAGACTCGCGCCGCCCAGCCACAGCAGCCCGCGGCGGAAGCGATCCGACGGCCCGGCCAGCACGCGGTCCCATCCTATGGCGGCCAGCACGCTCAGCCCCAGCGCCGCGACGACCAGCAGTTTGGCCGGATAGCGGAAATAGGCATAACCGGGCAGCAGGACTGTCATCAGCCAGTACAAACCGCCGAACGGGCCGCCCAGCGGGCCCCAGTCCATCAGGTCGTGGCCGGCGGCCACCCGGATTTCCTGAATGAGCCACCCCAGACCATAGAAGCCGAAACTGGCGACGACGGCGAGCAAGACCGACCAGGTGAGCCACTTGATGCGGGTGTCGTCAGCGGGCGGGGGGGAAGTGCGCGGGGGTGAACCCCGCGGCTCGCTTTTCTTGCGGCGGCGGAAACGCATGGTGGAGAGGGCCAGGAGCAGCGGGAAGATGCCCATGTAGAGCGAAGGGGTCCAGATGCGTCCTTCGGCCTCGATCGCGTCCAGCCAGCGGCGATGGACGGGAAACTGGCGTCCGCTGACGTTCGGCCAGAGATACTCGGGCAGTCGCCACGGCCCGACGCTGAACTGATAGGCGTGCTCGGCGTGGGTTCCTCGCTCGACCCGGCCGGCCAGCAGATCGCCGGTGTTCCGCTGGGCAGTGCGGCCGGAGTGCTTGGCGAACTCCATCGACGGGAGCACCTGGATGGCCGAAAGGACCAGCCCCGTCACCGCGGCCAGGGTCAGAAGCACGAGAGGGTGCGTGCGACGTACCGAGATCTTCATCGATGTCGTGCGTTCGCCTTCACTGGTTCGCTTTGTCTTGGTGCGTTTCACGCACGCTGCGCACCGTCGAATCCCCAGTCGCAATCTTTGCCGCAGCGAAAGCGAGCTGCCGTCCCACCACAGCCACAGGGCGTACATCGCGGCCAGCAGCCCGGCGTTGTAGGCCATTTGCGGATCGCCGCCGAGGACCATCAGTGCCAGGACGGTTCCCAGTGCGAGGGCCCATGGGATTCTTCGTTTCCGTGTTGCACTTGGTTCGTCAGGATTTCCCCCCCGCAACGCAGTGCGGGGGCGTTTTTCTTGCTCTGCTTCCTCGACCCTATCCCCTAACCCCTCGTCCCTCGCCCCTCGCCCCTCATCCCTCGCCCCTCGCCCCTCGTCCCTCGCCCCTCGCCCCTCGCCCCCATCCCCTCGCCCCTCGTCCCTCTCCCCTCCCCTGAGCATCCTGTCGGCCGTGAGCATCGCCAGGGGCAGCCAGGCGGCTCCGACGAGGAACACGACGTTGCAGTACTGGAAAAGGACGTTGCCGCAGAAGGCGTACGAGATCGCACAGACTCCGGCGGCGGCGGCGCTGGCGTTGAAGGCGCGGGCGAGCCGATACGCGGTCAGCGCGGCCAGCAGCAGATGGGCCATGACGTAGATCTTGTAGGCCCAGCCGTAGTCCAGCGGCAGCGCGAAGATCAGCTTGCCGGGATAGAAGACGCTGGCCGTGGGATCGGCCGCCAGCGGCATGCCGAGATTCTCGTACGGATTCCACAGCGGCACCCGCCCGGCCGCCCACTCGTCGGCGACGAATCGGAACAGCGGATAGTAGTAGTGCGCCGCGTCGCGAAAGGCGAACATGCCCGAGCGAAACAGCGCATCGGCCATCACCCAGGCGAACAGCCCGGCGATCAGCACCAGAACCAAGAAACGCAGTTTTGAGTTCATGCCGCTTGCGGCTTTGCACGGGACGCCGAGTGCCGCACGAAAGCAAAAGAGGAAAGCCCCAACCGACGCGAAACGCCGATAACTAAACGCCGATAACTCGATTATTGACAGGGGATTGCGAAGCCGCAAGCGGCTATCTCGATCGTCGGGCGACCCTCAACTGGGCGCGGCGTTGGGCGACCGCGATCTCGCGCATGCCCAGCAGTTCGGGGGTGTTGCCTGGCTGCGAGCGGGCGGTTTCGAGCTGTTCGCGGATCACCGCCTCGTCGAGCTTTTCGGCGGGAATCGCCCGATTCGTCAGCACGGTCACCATGTCGTCGGCCACTTCGGTGAATCCGCCTTCGATGTAATAACGGGCGGTGCCGCCCTCGCCGCTGATGCGCATCTCGCCGTAGCCCAAGCGGCCCATCATCGGCGTGTGGCCCGGGGCCACTCCGTATTCGCCGTCGTAGAGCGTCAGCACGACGAAATCCGCCTGCCGCCGGCAGACGGTCCTCTCGGGCGTGACGACGATGCATTGCAGATCGGGCATGGGGAGTTGAAAGTGATCAGTTTTCAGTTGTCAGTTGTCCGTTGTCAGTTGTCCGTAGGATGAACGAGCGCGACGTGCGAATCGGCAAGCGGTCTTCTTCGTTTCTCATTCGTCATTCGTCATTCGTCATTCGTCATTCCTAATTCATCATTCATCATTCCTACTTGCCTTTCCGTCCTCCGGGTTCGATTTTCTTCGCCTGCTGTTCGGCCTGTTCGATGGGGCCGACGTACATGAAGGCCTGCTCGGGCAGGTGATCCCACTTGCCGTCGGCGATTTCCTCGAAGCTGCGGATCGTGTCTTCCAGCGGCGTGATCTCGCCCGGCTTGCCGGTGAACACCTCGGCCACCAGGAACGGCTGAGAGAGGAAACGTTCCATCCGCCGGGCGCGATGCACCACCATTTTGTCTTCCTCGCTCAACTCGTCCACGCCCAGGATCGCGATGATGTCCTGCAACTCGCGATACCGTTGCAGGGTCATCTGCACGCGGCGGGCGATGGCGTAGTGGCGGTCGCCGACGTATTGCGGGTCGAGGATCCGGCTGGCGGAAGCCAGCGGATCGATCGCCGGATAAATGCCCTTCTCGGAGATGGCACGCTCGAGGTAGATGAACGCGTCGAGCTGGCCGAACGCCGCGGCCGGGGCGGGGTCGGTCGGGTCGTCGGCCGGCACGTAAACCGCCTGGACCGACGTGATCGCTCCCTTGTCGGTCGAGGTGATCCGTTCCTGCAACTGGCCCATCTCGGTGGCCAGCGTGGGCTGGTATCCCACGGCCGACGGCATCCGCCCCAACAGGGCCGACACTTCGCTGCCGGCCTGCGAGAAGCGAAAGATGTTGTCGATGAACAACAACACGTCGGCGCCGGTCGTGTCGCGGAAGTACTCGGCCATCGTCAGCGCCGAGAGACCGACCCGCAACCGGGCACCCGGCGGCTCGTTCATCTGGCCGAAGACCATGCAGGTCTGTTCCAGCACGCTGCGGCCGGTGTCGCCGATCTTGGTCTCCTGCATTTCCAGCCAGAGGTCGTTGCCTTCGCGGGTGCGTTCGCCGACGCCGGCAAAGACCGAGAATCCGCCGTGGGCGCTGGCGATCCGGGCGATGAGTTCGGTGAGGATGACGGTCTTTCCCAGTCCGGCCCCGCCGAACAGCCCGGCCTTTCCGCCGCGGACGAACGGCGTCAGGAGGTCGATCACCTTGATGCCGGTCTCGAACATCTCGGTCTTGGTCGACAGTTCGGTCACCTCGGGCGCGTCGCGGTGGATGGGCCAATAGTCCTCGGCCTCGACCGGTCCGCGTTCGTCGACCGGCTCGCCGATGACGTTGAAGACGCGTCCCAGCGTGGCCTTGCCCACCGGGACCTTGACCGGGGCGCCCGTATCGACGCAGTCCATTCCGCGGATCATGCCGTCGGTGCTTCCCAGGGCGACGCACCGCACGCGCCCGCCGCCGAGGTGCTGCTGCACTTCGCCGGTGAGGTCGAGCTTGATGCCCTTGTGCTCGGCGGTGATTTTCACGGCGTTGTAGATCGACGGGAGGTGCTTCTCGGGAAACTTGGCGTCGAACGTGGAGCCGATGATCTGGGTCACGTGGCCGACGTTGCTTTTGGAAGCCGCTCGGCTGGCAGTGGTTGCGGTGGTCGACATGCTTCTTATCTGGGGCTTGCGAGTTCGTTGAGCCGCCGCACGCACGCGACGGAGTATGGTTATCCCGGCTACTTATTCAACGCCTCCGCTCCGCCGAGGATCTCGAGCAGTTCGGAGGTAATCTGGCCCTGTCGGGCTCGGTTGTAGGCCATCGAGAGGCTCTCGATCATCGAGTCGGCGTTCTCGGTGGCGGCTTTCATGGCCATCATCCGGGCGATCTGTTCGCTGGCGGCCGCGTCGAGGAAACACTTGAACAGCCGCATCCGGAAGCTCGAGGGCACGATTTCTTCAAGGATGCTCTCGGCCGACGGAAGGAACTCGTATTGCGATTCGCCCTCGAGTTCTTCCTGCTCGACCTCGTCGTCCAGCCCGCCGACCGGCAAAAGCGTCTCGACCACGGTCGTGTGCCTGCTGAGGCTGACGAACTTGGTGTAGACCACGTCGAGCCGGTCGAGCTGGCCGGCCTTGTAGGTCTCGAGGTAGCGATGCGCCAACACGTCGACCTCTTCGAAGGTGGGTTTGTCTTCGAAGTGGGTGAAGGTCTGGTCGGGCTCGATGGCCCGGTACCGAAAGGGCCCGATCCCCCGTTTGCCGGAAACCTCCAGCCGCGGATTGGGTACCGTCTTGCGGAGTTCTTCCCATCGGGCAAAGGCCTGGCGCAGCACGTTCGTGTTGTATCCGGCACACAGCCCCCGATTGGCGTTGAGGACCAACAGCGTGGCGTTCTTGGTTTCCTCGCGTTCCTCCAGCAGCGGGTGTTGGACTTCCAGCCCGGCATGGACCAGGTGGCGCACCAAGACGGCGATCCGCCGCGTGTAGGCGTGTACGGCCAGTGCCCGGTCCATGGCGCGCTTGAACTGCGCCGTGGCGATCAGCTCCATCGTCCGCGTAATCTTGCGGATGTTGCGGACGGATTTGCGACGTCGGTCAAGTGCGCGGGCTCGGGCCATGGGAGTTAGGGGTTAGGGGATAGGGGCTAGGGGCGCCGTTTAGCGGGCGGGCTTGCCCGCCGTTTGCTTACACGGTGACGGTGGCTTCTTCTTTTTCTGCGGCGCGGATCTTCGCGAATTCGGCCAGGGCTTCGTCCAGCTCGGCGGCCGTTTCGTCGTCGAGCTGTTTGGTGCCGGTGATCTTCTGCCAGATCGACTTCTTCTGCTCGCGGATGAACTTCAAGAACGCCTGTTCCCAGGCGTGTACTTCCGATAATTCGACGCTGTCCAGGTGGCCGCGCGTTCCGGCGTAGATGCTCAACACCTGGTCGGTGACGTGCATCGGCTGATAGACGCCCTGCTTGAGCAATTCGGTCATCCGGTAGCCGCGGTCGAGGCGTGATTGGGTGGCGGCGTCCAGGTCGGTCCCGAGTTGGGCGAAGGCTTCCAACTCGCGAAACGCGGCCAGGTCCAGCCGCAAACCGCCGGCCACCTTCTTCATGGCGGGGACTTGCGCCGCACCACCCACCCGGGAAACCGAAATCCCCACGTTCATCGCGGGTCGCTGGCCGGCGAAGAACAGGTCGGGCTGGAGGTAGATCTGTCCGTCGGTGATCGAGATCACGTTGGTGGGGATGTAGGCCGAGACCTCGCCTTCGAGCGTTTCGACGATCGGCAGCGCGGTCAACGATCCGCCGCCCAATGCGTCGCTGAGCTTGCTGGCCCGCTCCAGCAGCCGGCTGTGGCAGTAGAAGACGTCGCCGGGATAGGCCTCGCGTCCGGGCGGCCGCCGCATCAGCAGGGACAATTGGCGATAGGCCTGGGCCTGCCGGGAGAGGTCGTCGTAGATGATCAGGGCGTGCTCGCCTTTGAACATGAAGTATTCGGCCATCGCGCATCCGGAGTAGGGGGCGATGTATTGCAGCGGGGCCGGATCGCTGGCCCCGGCGACGATCACCGTGGTGTAATCGAGGGCGCCGCGCTTCCGCAGCGCCTCGATCAGCCCGGCGACGGTCGATTCTTTCTGCCCGATGGCCACGTAGAAGCACTTGACGCCGGTATCCTTCTGATTGACGATCGTGTCGATGCAGATGGCCGTCTTGCCGGTCTTGCGGTCGCCGATGATCAGTTCGCGTTGTCCGCGGCCGATGGGGGTCATCGAGTCGATGGCCTTGATCCCGGTCTGCAGGGGTTCTTTGACCGGCTGGCGTCCGGCCACGCCGACGGCGATGGTTTCCACGGGGCGGCGTTCGGTGGTTTGCATGGGCCCGCGGCCGTCGAGCGGGTTGCCCAGCGGATCGATCACCCGACCCAGCACGGCGTCGCCCACCGGCACGCTCAGCAGCCGGCCGGTGCTGCGGACCTCGTCGCCCTCGTTGATCTGGAGGAAATCGCCGAGGATGATCACGCCCACGGAGTTTTCTTCGAGGTTGAAGGCCAGGCCCATGGCTTCGCCGGGGAACTCGACCATTTCGCCGGACATCACGCCGGAGAGTCCGTAGACCCGCGCGATGCCGTCGCCCACTTCGATCACGCGACCGACCTCGCGGACGTCGATCTGGGACTCGAACTGCTCAATTTCCTGCCGAATAACGGAAGCGATCTCGTCGGCTTTGAATCTCATGCACGCTCCTGTCGATTATCTGTTGGCGCATATTTCGCAATTGGTTGGCGATCGAGCCGTCGTAGACGGTATCGCCGACGCGGACGACCAGGCCGCCGATCAGGTTGGGATCGACCGTCTGCTTGACCACCGGCTCGGCCCCCAGGACGGTGCGGAGTCTTTCGGCGATGCGTCGACTCAGCGCGTCGTCGACGGGTACGGCCGTCCACAGTTCCACGTGAACGCGGCCCAGCATCTCGTCGTAGAACAAGATGGCCCGCCGGTGGATCGTTCGCAGCAATTCGAGGCGGCCGTGACGGGCGACCACCTTGAGGAAGTGGATCAACGTCTTCGAGACCCGGCCGCCGAACACCCGATCGATGATGCCCGACTTCTCCTCCTCGGAGACGAATCCGGAGGCCAGCACGGCTTCCAGCTTGGGGAAGCGGTCGAGCACGTCGGCCACCAGCGAGTCGAACTCGTCGAGCACGGCC
>Ga0307378_10005492_pt1 | contig 17651 bp, 14 predicted proteins | sample UN1MG_FD_202238 | JGI IMG/M metagenome (GOLD analysis project Ga0307378, IMG submission 202238) | Soil microbial communities from Risofladan, Vaasa, Finland - UN-1 | ecosystem: Environmental > Terrestrial > Soil > Coastal area > Acid sulfate soil | place: Finland: Risofladan, Vaasa | collected... | reverse complement strand
AGAAAACTATTTTTGAAAAGGCTGTGTACTATAAAGGTTTCCAAAAACTATCGCCGAAATTCAGGAACTTGCTGCTCGATTATCTCAGCCAAGCGGCGTAATCATATAAAATGGCAAAAGTCGAGTTAAGCTTGCGTCCTTATAGAAACCGTTCTGAGCGAAGTAAAACGAGTGAATATCTCCAGCTTGAAAAATTCTGTTTTTGGGAAACGAAACAATGGCAAAATTGCAGCCCAATTCCGTTGATATCGAGAAATGGCTTAAGCTGATAAGAGCTGACGGTGTCGGACCGGCCACTTTCGCAAAGCTCTTACAACATTTCAAAACGGCAGACCAAATTTTAGGTTCCTCAGTTAGTGAACTATCCAAAATTAAGGGGGTGGGTTTTAAAACTGCCGAGCGAATCGCCGCAACGCGCGAAAAATTCGACCCGGCCACCGAACTGGATTTGGCACAGAAGCTCGGTGTCTGGATAATCAAACTTGATGATAAGCGCTATCCACCTGCTTTAAAACAGATTTACGACCCTCCACCTGTCCTTTATATAAAGGGGAGTTTGACTCGCCAGGACAATTTAGCTATTTCGATAGTTGGCTCTCGACATTGCAGTTTGTATGGTCAGGAACAGTCTTCTCGACTGGCTCATTTTTTAAGCTCGGCCGGCTTTACTATCTGTTCCGGAATGGCCCGCGGCATAGATACTGCTGCACATCAGGGAGCGTTATCAGCCGGCGGACGAACAATCGCAGTGCAGGGCTGTGGCCTGGCAAATACCAACCTTATATGACATATAATAACATTTCGGGGTTGAAATTCATTATTAAATGGTGATTAGGCAGTATGGAGGAAGGAGCGTTACTGCAAGCCTACAGGAACCAGAGTAGCAAGGAGAAAACAACTTTATCTGTTAGTATGACATTTAATCCTTTGTTACACACACCTCAAAATCGGGTCACGTACACCGAGTCTCGAAAGGAAAGATGTACGTTACTTGTTGCAAACACACCTCAAAATCGGGTCACGTACACCGAGTCTCGAAAGGAAAGGCCATAAATATGGCCAAAAAATTGAATAGTAAAACAAGTAAACAACAAAATATTGATCCCTTCGGAATTACTTTCAATGGAAGCATTGCAGATAGTGCCGCCCGAATACTTAAGGCTATTTGTCGGTTACTCGAAGCAACTGTTGATTGGTTAATTTGGAAATTGGAAAAGAGCAAGCGGAAGTAAGCCTATCCTTAATTCCCTAATGAGAGGGAGAAATAAGTAAGGTGTCCCTAATGGCACTAAGTTAAGGGGAATCATGGTTAACTTGGTTTGCCAATTTTGATTCTTTTCGGAATCGCATATGGATTCTATCAATGGGTAAATTGCTTTTGAGGGTAAATAGAAAAGATCCAAGAATTAACTCAGGTCTTTCTTAGATCTTTACAAGTCTTAATAGTTAATCATTTCCAGGGTTGTCCTTATAGATAGGCGACGAGAGAGTTCGTATTCAACGAAATTACGATAAGCTCCAAAGAAATTCTTTTGTTTGGGCAGCCTGAGATGCCCAAAGAGTTCTTCGGCTGTTATGAACTCCGGCCAGAGCGCGCAAAGCGCGTTACCTTTCAACTGGTCTTGCGGATCGTTCCTTGTTTCTCCCAACGCGAGAGGGCGCAGCCGCGTTCGTGTTTCCGAATCGCCAACTATCGCGACAGCATGGGCAGCGTTGCTGCGAAGATACTCTCCCTCACATTCGTTTAGAGCGAGGTCAGCTAGAGTTGACTGAAGGCCACTTGTTTTACAAGCTTCAGCAATGTGGATAGCAGCATTTCTCGCCATAAAGCGTCGACGACCGTCTGTAAGCCATTGAGAAAGTTGGTCCTCTAATCCTGGGTGAATCAACTTCTCATAATGGCGATGTAGATTCCAGTCACGATCATTTGTGCGACCTTCATCAATTGCTTCGAGAAATGACTGAGTCAGTTCAGCACGTTGTTCTGGTGACAAAGCGCCCTCATCGCATCGTAGCAATACGTGAGGCTCGTTGCACGCGATCGCACTAAACACTTCCTCATCTTGACTTGCGACCCACGCGGCAGTTTCGTAAAGTTGCGGTACAATATGCGCTTCAAGATCGCCCGAATGTCGTAGCAAAGCGAATATCTTCTTAATCGAAGTTTCGTGCAAATGTAGGTATCGAGAAGCAAGAAACTCTGCATAAGTCTGATGTGCAAAACCCATTAGGTCTGCCCCTCGCGAGGAGAACAAACCAGTTCCCAGGGTCTCTCTGATATGAGCTTCTGATACTTCCCATGGCCTCGTAGAGGATACCACCTCAATTCCCACCAATTCCGAAATCATTATTTTGTCTCCATTGTCCGAAGCAGTAGGAGCACATGTGGAAATGGTCGGCTTACGGCAAAAAATGCTGATTGCGGCGATACGAGATGCGACGTTTAATCGCTCTTGAGCAGAAAGAATGCCAGCGCCTCCAGCTGCATGAAGGTCTAAGCGATTGGGATTCAATCCGAGATAGCGGTGCTCTTTGCGGTTGGGGCTGATTCCCATGTACAAGCCGCAGCGTTGTGGATATGAACCTGTAAGCAGCGCTGCCCGAGATGGACTGCAGATGCTTGCCGCTGCATAGAAATCGGTGAAACGGACTCCCTGGCCAGCCATAGCGTCGAGGCGAGGTGTCTTTATTAATTCCGAACCATAACATCCCAGGTCTCCATACCCCAGATCGTCGGCGAAGATGAGAACGATATTAGGTTTTATCGCATCGGGAGACTTGGCCAACGAGCTTTCGCAACTGCTCAATATCATTGCCGCCAGAAAGGTCATTAAGAGTTTTAAAGTTTTTCTTTTCATTATTGCTTACTTCCTGCGAATTCAACAAAATGGTATTTTCCGTTTACGCGATCGCAAAACATAATTATTTCTTAATTTTGCGTTTAGCTATATAGCCAAGTCTCGGGCCGGGGCCGATTTTCTTACGATATTGGTTCAGCAAATCATCCATCTCTTTAACAACTTTCGGATGCTTGCTGTATAAGTTTGTTTTCTGGTACGGATCGTTTTTAAGATCATAGAGCTGGGCTGGCGGTGCATCGGGACGAATCTTACCGTTTACGACATCGCTGTTGACCTGCCCGGTAAACTTCAATGCTGCTGCTCCGCCGAAACCGTGATCGCCAACCTTTGTCCCTGTGAATCCACCTTCGTTTTGAGCAGGGATGTAAACCCATTTGCCTTTGCGAACGAGAAGATGCCTTGGGCTGTTGGGTGAAATTATCAGGTGATCTCGAATTGGTTTTTCAGGTTCGCCGACTAACGTCTCCAGTTGATTTAAACTGTCGATCTCCTGGGCTTTATCAATCGGCCGATTTACTATTGCCGCCAAAGTTGCCAATAGATCGGTATGACTGATAAGCTGATCCGATTTAGTATTTGCAGGGACCTTGCTTGGCCAGCGGGCGATAAACGGTATCCGATGTCCGCCTTCCCATGCGCCGAACTTAAAGCCAAGTAGCTCGCCGTTCAACCAATGGCCAGCTCTCCATGCATCCTGTCCACCGTGATTGAGCATGCCGCCATTATCGCTGGTAAAGACAACCAAAGTGTTCTCAGCCAGGCCCGTTTGTTCGAGACTTTTAAGAACCTCGCCAACGATCCAATCAAGCTCGGCTATAAAATCGCCATATCTGCCGCAGTCACTTGTACCTTTAAACTCCGGTGCTGGCGTGAAGGGATGGTGAATGTTCGTAGTCGCAAGGTAGAGGAAGAAGGGCTCATCCTTATTCTCTTTTATCCAGGCGACAGCTTTATTTTTTAACATGGTTCCGATTTGTTCATCTTTGTAAAGAGCATGCGCCGCTTTTGCACCGCCAATTGTTTTGCCTCCCTTTTTTGCGGGCCATACCTGAGTGGTCGACTCTATCCCATAAACGAATGGATCCGAAGCATCCAAGCCGACAACACGATGGTTTTCGACATACACAAACGGAGGCCCGCTATTGACCTGAGGGATGCCATAATAATAATCAAAACCCAACTCAAGCGGACCGGGATTAAGCTCACCATTCCAATCAGGCTCACCTTCTCCGAATCCCAAATGCCACTTTCCTATGCAAGCAGTAGCGTAACCGGCATCTTTCATTAATCGCCCCAACGTGATATGACTCGTGTCGATCAATAATGGCTGCCGTATTGAAGAAGGTCCCCATAGATTTTTTCGCAAAGGAAACCTGCCCGTAAGCAATCCGTAACGGGAAGGGGTACAAACCGCCGACGCCGAATGAGCATCGGTAAACAATCGTCCATCTCTGGCAAATGTGTCAATATTCGGCGTCTGAACTTTTGTCGCGCCATAACAACTAAGATCGCCATAGCCCAGATCGTCTGCGTTAATGATTATTACATTCGGCTTAACAGCGTCAGGCGTTTTAACCTGCAGTGTCTTACAGCCGGCCAGCATCAATGCTGACAACAGTATCAAAAAACAACCTTTCTTCATTTCTACTCTCCTTCGTAAATTAATATTAACGTTTAACTCTAGCGTTGCCTTCCCATATCATCGACAAGAAAGAAAATGATATTCGGCTTTACATTTTACCTCGCTGAAACAGCAAGGTCCAGCTCGTACCGGACGAGATATGGATTTGGCCCGCCTTGATTTTTTATCACGATCCCCCAGCTTATCCCCGTACCGAATTCGACCGGTTCCGTCAGGTCGCCTCTGAAACACCCCGGAGCCGCTGGCTTTGTCACTGCTAGTGATAGTTCCTTCAGCGGCTTCGTCGTAAAATCGATCCCGTCAGGAGCATACTCGATCGTTTTCGTCTTAGACGCGTAAGTAGCAACTCCTTCGCGGTGGGGCCAGATCATAACTGCGTGGCTATTGGAAAGGATTGGTTTACCATCATTGATGCGAACGTATTTACTTTGTGGCGTATCTGCGATCGCAAGTCCCATCTTTGTCTTGCCGGGCCCCTTACGACCGTCATCGATATTGCGCCCTTTATAGTATAGCCACACATCCATATCCCCATCGCTATCGTAGTCACGCACCAGAAGCGCCGCGTCATCGATTCGAAAGCTGTCAAACGGCGATTGCACGTCTTTGTCTTTTGATCGGGGACTGACTTTTAAGATAGGTTCGTCGCTGATGCGTTTAAACGGACCGTACGGCGTTTCTGAAACTGCGACTCCGATAGCGGTATAGTCGGTCGTTGCATTGTTTTCGAAGAAGAATTTCTCCGGCGTTGTTGGTTTTACGCCTGTGTAATAAAGATAGTACTTACCATCGAATTTAACGATGTTCGGGGTAAAGGTTGCGAACGAATCGAATGTTCCACGCTTACCAAGCCCCAACGCCTGACCCTTTTCTATCCACGTTCGCCCCTCGTCCTTCGATGTAGCATACCAGATAGTGCCGACATAACCCGATGCCCTAAGCCGTTTCATCTCTTTGGCAACATCTTGGTGTACCACTTTCGTATAGTAAACGTAGTAGGTGTTTCCAACTTTGATAACGTCACTCGGATCGCGACGTGTAATACCTTCTTCAAGTCCAATACCCTTTGCCTCCTGATAAGAGAAACTCTTGTTTACCAGTTCCGGAAATGGTTTAGATGCTGTCGTATCAGCAACCGCAAATCCAACCGCCAGCAGTAATAATGCACAAATCTTTAGTTTCATCGTTCTATTCCTTTTCGTTATGTTATAATTTGGTTTCTTTTGGCTCACCTATCATACGGCAATGAGGATATGGGCTATGCCGATTTTCACGCCTTGCGTCATACGTTCATTACCGCTCTCAAATCCGCATCAAGAGGTAAAGCTCAGTCGTTAGCCAGGCATACAAGCAGTAAGATGACTGATATCAACTGCTATTTGAACGATCGAGCCAAAGGGTGGCCACGAGTTTGCTTGGACCTCCACAAATTTTTAACCGTTAAAATTTTCTGATAAAAACTGTTTCGCCTTTTAGCTACGTAATCATACCAGGACTTTTTTTGAATGTAAAGAATCTGATTTTTCGATCTTCTTGGGCAATCCAGGCTGAATTAATATACTTAAACGGGCCTAACACTTTCTACAATTCATTTTTTCGGTGCAGTATATACAAAGTATTACCTACTTTATAACAATCCTGTTAAAACAAGTTTTCTGAAAAAAAATCTATGGAAAATACAACTTTGTAATTTATTTATATATAAGGACAGGTTTAGTTATCCCCGACTGTGGTGAAAGGTGATTCCAGAGAATTGATCCCCTCGCATTTTTCACAGCGTGGGGAGTGTGGTTGGCCGTACGGTTACGCTAAAAGCTCAACGTAATTTTGAATCTGGTTTCTGCCTTCGTTATCTTCTGCAAGGTAAGCTGAGTAGATTTGATCCATCTTGGAACCCAGAATAGGTTTCAATTTCAGACAAAGCTCTCGGACGTTTCCGACGTTTGCGCTATGGGTCAATTGTCCGTTGCTTGTTTAAGCATAGATAAAATTGCCCTCAAGTTGCCCTCAAAATAGAGATCAAGACAGTAAAAAATCGTATAGAAATAGTAAATCAACGAGAGAATTTAAATCCTTGCTATTATTTGAATTAAGCTGTAAAATCAGGTTATTGAGAACTTTACAAAGAGAGGGTAAATCGAATCCCGCCCTCTCCGTTATTTTGGACAGGGATGCTACAAGCTCTTGAACCTCAGGAGCTTGTAGCTTTTTCTCGATTCTTGACTGCCTCTTTGCCTTCAAAAGCATAGTATTCCTGCCCGGCTTCGATATTAAGTTCTTTGGGCTAACCCTTCATCCAAGTTTTAGGGAATTACCGTAGTTCAACTTAATCGCGACATGCCCTGCAAAAGGCTTAATCTCCAGCACAATAGCAGCATTATATATTGTCAGCGATGATGTATATCCTTTAATAGTGATGGATATTTTGAACCATGGGGATTGTGGCAAAGGTTGCAACCTTCTCCGCTAAGCATATTTGTTGAGCCAATGAACTTCGATTTATCGTAGCCGGAGCCGGAAGACCCGGCCGGGAAAGATACATTGGCAGGCGGATCACCATCATGGCAAGTCAGACAAAACTCCGTCCGTGTGCCTGCCCAGGGTTTTGTACCGCCAGAATCCGGATCGATCAGACTCACAATACCATTTCGATGCCGGCTATTGTCATGGCATAAGAGGCAGTCATTGTCCTTAATCGTGCCGGGAATATGCCTGGAATCCATGTCAAACTCTCCACCCGGCCCAAGGATTTGTCGGCGACCATACACACCTTCCCGAGGGTGGCATTGGGCACATACCTCGTTTTTAACACCAAAGTTATCGCTGCCTACTTCTCCAACATGGCAGCTTTCACAGTTTTGGTCCTCCTTGTGGTGATAATCTCCATCGCCGTGACAATCAATGCACCCCGTGGGCCGGGGCGGGTTTATACTAAGTCTGCACGTACCGGAAGAGAGTTTTCCCTTCCAAAGCGACTGATTGGGGGGCGTCTGAATTTGTGCTAATGTCTCGTCATTTACTTCGATGTCGTAGACGGCTGAGAACTGGCCGGCAGTAAAAGCTTCCTGGTCGGAAGCGGCAACAATTTTACCCTCGACTTCGGTTTCAAAAGCCTGTCCCGGTGCTATTGTTTGGGCAGGACCACCGCCCTGCCCGGGACGTAACCGGCCGGCCCTATTGTTAGGATTACGAGACCAACGGCTGGCACTTAAGGCTTCGATCTTCAGGCTTTGCCCATTTTCATTATTGATAACAAGGTCTTTGAGGACATCGTTGGCTTGGTGATAAAAGCTAATGGGTATGTCGCTCGTGTTCTCAAATTTTAACTGCACAGCGACCTGTTCCCCGACAACGAGCTTTTCAGGGTCAAAACTGAGCCCGCACCGCAGACCGTTGACCGGCCTGCTCCACTGTGGTGTGGGTGGCGGCGGCATGCGACCACCGTTGGCGACAAGCTTCTTCAGGACTCTCTCCACGGGGGGAAGCCTGAAATCAAACGGGCCCGGGCCGGCATAAAAGGCAACCTTGCCGTCAATATCGGTGACGGTGACGCGGACAGGAGCGGCTTTATAGTCGCTATTGACCTTGCCTTCCATACCGTCGATAACCATCGGTATAGTGAATTTATACTTAAGCACACATGCGGTTGCGAGAATAATCCGCTCATCAAGGTTTTTTGGCCTGCCTACGATTCCTGTATTATTGCCGTCCTTTAACAAGTTGGGATGGGCCTCGCGGATATAGACGATTAAGAACTGGATATTATCATTGTACGACGCGTACAATCTTTCAATGTCCGCTGCACGGGACGTGAAAGGCGGTCAGGTGTAGCTTGACATGATTAAGCAAACAGGCTTTTTGCCTCGGAAGGAGGACAATCTGACTGCATCCTTTTCACTTATCACACCAATAGTATTGCCAGTCGCATCGGTTCTGAAGGTCAGTTTGGGCAGCTCGAAATCAGGAGGAAACTCACCAAGCCTGATTAGCGGATTGCCGGCACCTGGAGTCCGTCTCATTTGTATTTGGCCTCTGGAATCTTCTGCTGTCCGTGCGGGCTGAGATAAGATTGTCACCAAGGCAAGCATACAAACTAAGACCGTAAGCCAAACAGCCGCGTTTCGGGTAACTCTTCTGCGGTTTCGTCTCATTGCTAACTCCTCACAATAAATACTACCATTGGTTTTTTCCCAATACAAACTGCGATGGAACCATCAAGACTACAGCAGCCAGGATAATATATATCATAGAACAATCCTTATCTTACAGGATTTGCTTCATTTTATCCAAATTTAAAACGCCAAGTCAATAATTTTGTTACAGTCTTTTTTTCAGTACTGGACCTCTATGAGAAGAAAAAAGTGTGAGAATACAACGAAGATAGTTACATTTTTAAAGACAGATTTGGTATTTTATTAACAGAAAAGTCAAACAACACAATTAAATCAAGGTTAAAAAGGAATCCCAAGTAACCGGTCAGTTATGGGTGGGGGCGGTTGGAGGATGGTAGGGACATCCGGATGCTGATTTCTGCCGCAAAAATTCTGTTTCTGTATCTGACAGGTGCCCGCAAAGTACAAACCTTAAACTTTGGGCGGAAAAGAAATATTTTTCAGTTGACTTACCGCTCAAGGTATCTTATAAAGTCAATTGAATATTAAAGGGTATTTGATGTTGGGAGCGTTGCACAATACATTCAAAGTACCCGTGAACGGTTACTCGCTAAATGGGAGGTACAGGAGACCTGATAATGAGGAAAAAAGAAATTCATCGCCGTCAATTCTTAAAACGCGCTGCAGGTACAGCCGCCGGGGCAGTGAGTTTTCCGTATTTAGTTTCATCTTCGGCGCTGGGCAATGGGGCTAATATTGCTGCGAGCGAGCGAATCACCGTTGGCTGTGTCGGCGTCGGCCCGCAGGGCACGGCAGTAATGCGTGGCTTTCTTGCCGAGAAAGATGCACAGGTAGTCGCGGTCTGCGATGTCAAGAGCCAAGTTCTCAAGGCTGCTCAGGGCCGAGTAAACGAGCACTACAAGGGCACCGGATGCGCCGCTTACAGGGACTACCGCGATCTAATGGCGCGTGACGACATTGACGTGGTACTCGTAGCCACTCCTGACCACTGGCATGTTCTGGTTGCTCTGGCGGCTGTCAGGGCCGGAAAGGACGTTTATGTGGAAAAACCAATGGGGCTGAGTCTTGCTCAGGACCAGGCTCTACGAACTGCGGTTCACCGAAACGGGAGAGTTTTTCAGTTTGGTACACATCAGCGGTCGAGTCGTAATTTCCGATTTGCCTGCGAGTTGGCATTAAACGGTCGGCTCGGAAAATTGCATACCATAAATGTATGGTCGCTCGGCAGCAAACAGGGTGGGGATCCCAAAACCGTACCGGTGCCCGAATGGCTTGACTACAACATGTGGTTAGGGGCGGCTCCTTACACGCCTTACACCAAGGATCGTTGCTCGAATAAGCTGTGTTGGTTCATTTCCGACTATACCCTTGGATTTATTGCTGGTTGGGGTGTACATCCGCTGGACATAGCCCTGTGGGGCGGCGGCGAAAAAGTCACCTGCCCGGTGGAAATCGAAGGCACAGGTGTGTGGCCTACCGAAGGAGTATGTGACACAGCCATGAACTGGAACGTTGTCTGCAAGTATGACAGTGGCGTAACGATGAACTTTACCGGCAATCCTTTTCCGGAAGAGTGGAAGAAGCGATACGGAAGAACGACCTCTCACGGCACGGCCTTCGAGGGTACCGAAGGATGGGTGCATGTTGACCGCTCCGGCATAAATGCCCATCCGAAAGAGCTGCTGACCACAGAGTTCGGGCCGAACGAAACTCACCTTTACGAGAGCAGCAACCATGTAAGAAACATGTTGGACTGTGTCAAAAGTCGAGCTGAGACCATATGTCCTGTTGATGTAGCTGTGCAAACGGATATCATCTGCCATATCAGTGACATTGCCATACGACTTGAGCAAAAACTTAAATGGGATCCGAAAACCGAGCGCTTCGTTAATAATGCTCAGGCGAACCGTCGGCTCTCCCGTGCGATGCGCAGCCCCTGGACATTGTCGAAAGCTGATGGTGCAACTGTTGTAAAGGAATGTTGCTGAGGATTTGAATATTTACAGAATGCTTGTGTTTATTGATACAGACTATTTAAAACGATTGAGGAGAAAATCTAATGGGAAAGAAATTAATTTTAACACTGACCGTTTGGTATGTTCTTTTGCCAAGTTGTCAGGTGGCTCCGGGGCAAGATACGACTGGTAAAGAGGAAGGATGGATAAGTCTTTTCGATGGTAAGACGCTCAACGGATGGAAGGCCAGCGAGAATAAGGACACTTTCAGTGTCCGTGACGGTATGATAGTTGTGGATGGCCCTCGCAGTCACCTTTTCTATGTCGGTCCGGTCGAGAAGGCCGACTTTAAGAATTTCGAGATCAAGGCTGAAATCATGACTAAACCCGGCGCTAACTCCGGTATCTACTTCCATACTGAGTACCAGGAAGAAGGCTGGCCGGATAAAGGCTATGAGGTCCAGGTCAACAACACCCACAGCGACTGGAGAAAGACCGGAAGTCTCTACGGCATAAAGGATGTACGCGGATCATCAGCAAAAGACGATAAGTGGTTTACAGAACGAATTATTGTGCAGGGCAAACGAATCATCATCAAGGTCAACGGTGAAACAACTGTTGACTATACCGAGCCGGAAAACATCGCTTATACCCGTTTTCCGGGACGTAAAATTGCAAGGGGTACATTCGCTTTACAAGGGCACGACCCCAAAAGCGTCATCTATTACAAGAACATAATGGTCAAACCTCTGCCCCTAAAGCCTAAGAAAATAAGGGCGGTAGTTGTTACCGGCGGGCATAAATTTGACCATGACCCGTTCTTTGCAGTGTTCAAGGAATATGATGATATTGAGTACGTCGAATTCCAGCTTAAAGACCGAAGTGAGATATTTGAGGATATAAGCAACTGGAATTACGACGTGATAGTGCTCTACAATATGACGCAGACGATATCGCCGCAACAGAAGGAGAACTTCATAAAGCTTCTAAAACGAGGTGTGGGGCTCGTGCCCATGCATCATTCGATGTGCTCGTTCCAGGACTGGCCCGAATATGCCAATATCATCGGGACCAAATACTACACCAAGCCGACTGAAGAGGCCGGCCTGACCAGAGCCCGCAGCACCTTCAAGCACGATATGGACATCCAGGTCAAGATAGCAGACGCAAAACACCCGATTACGCGGGGCATGAGCGATTTTACAATCCACGATGAGACTTACAAAGGTTGTAGTTTTGCACAGGACAACCATGTCCTGTTGGTAACTAACCACCCCGACAGCGACAGGACCATTGCCTGGACGAGAAAATACGACAAGGCTAAGATCTGCACTATCCAGCTGGGTCATGATGCCGCCGCTTATCGGAACTCAGATTATCGTCGCCTGGTGGTTCGGGCGATCAGATGGACCGCGGGCAGACTCAAAGTGGAGCCGCCCAAGGTTGGAGTAAGTGATACCAGATGAAGCACGGGGGCGAAATCCTCGGTTTTTTGTTGGCAGCCGTAACAGCCCTGCTTTTGTTGCCGGTCGAACTGGTCTGGAGCGCTCAACCCGAACGACAAAGAAGCATGAGTCTGCAAAAGCCGGATTTTTCATGGCGGCAGACCGATAGCTCGCTGGCGCTGCTCGATCGCGGGCGGGTAGTCTGGCAATTCAATTTCGACAAGAAGCAGGGCAAGCCATACTTTCATCCGGTTAGTCTGCCCGACGGTACCGAATTGACCAGTCTGCGCCCGCAAGACCATCCCTGGCACAGGGCATTGTGGTTTTCCTGGAAGTACATCGACGGCCTGAATTACTGGGAGGAAGACCGAAAGACCGGCCTTTCACAGGGCAGGACGGATATTGTGGATGTCGAGCTCAGAAAAAGTAAGGACTACTCAGCCTGGTTTTCAATGAACCTTAATTATCATCCGCCCGGGGAGCCGGTTGTTTTAAACGAAAAGCGGTCGATCAAAGTAAGTGCTCCCGGTGAACAGGGCCGATATGTAATCGACTGGTGCAGTACCTTCACTACCGGCAGTGAGGACGTCCTGCTTGACCGGACGCCAGTCCCTGGCGACACAAACGGTAAGAGCTGGGGGGGATATGCGGGACTATCGGTACGTATGGCAAAGAGGACGAGCCAGTGGCAGTTTATCGACAGCGAAGGCCGAAAAGACCAGCAGATGCACGGCAAAAGGGCGCGCTGGGTGGATTTTAGCGGCCGGATTGTCGACGGCCGAGCGGCCGGCATAACTATCTTTGATCATCCGGATAACCTGCGGCATCCAACACCATGGTACATCGCCAAGGGGATGCCCTATTTCAGCCCTGCTTTGCTGTTCGATAAGCCGTATACCCTGCCGGCAGGGAAAAGCCTTACACTGCGATACCGCGTTCTGATTCATCCCGGCCCCTCGAGCAGTGACCTGTTGGAAAGAGAATGGAAATTATTCTTAGAAACGGTTTATATTCAGGCGCAGATTGACTCGGCTCAGAACTCAGGCGCGCCGCTTAAGGGTGATGACACCACCTATGAGAAAATTGAAAATAAGTCCTGCGTTTTTCAGTTCAGGCGTGACATGCCTTTTGCCGAGGCGATAGAGCAGATAAAATACTGCGTTGAGCCGCCGTTGAAGATAGTCGTGCTCTGGCGGGATTTGTTAGACAATGCTGATATAGATCGGATGACGCCCGCGAATATAGATGAAATATCGGGAGTTTCTCCCGGCACGGCCCTGAAGCTTTTATTGGCGTCGGTTTCGGGCCGATATGACCGGATTGGCTACGTTGTCAAGGACGGAGTAATTACCGTAGCGACCGTGGAAACGCTTCCTAAGATGTTCGAAACGCGCGTCTACGACGTCACTGACCTGTTCTAAACGAGCAGAAACAAGTCAATTTTTTTCCTTATACCAAAAACCTTGCGAGGAGCGTCTTAATAAATGGATTAGAGACGCGTTGATCGAGCAAAGCAGGGGATTGTCCATGTTGAGGTGATCGTGTGGACAGTTTGCGCTTTTGCGATTGAAAGGAACGGAAAATGAATAGTCAAAAGGCAAAAAAACAGACGGACAGACGTGGTTTTCTTCATTCTGCTGCTGTGACGGGGACCAGGCTAATGTTTGCGCAAGTTGTTTTTGGGCAGGCCAATCGAGACGAAAAGTCCGATGATATAAACGTGGCTCTCCTCGGAGCGGGCGAGCAGGGCAAAGTTCTTATGGAGGCCTGTCGAAAAATTCGGGGGATTTGCTTCAAGGCAGTATGCGACATCTGGCCTTACAATCTAAATTGGTTGTCACGCCGACTGAGGGCCTATCGCCACGAGCATAATACTTATGAGGACTATAAGGAAATGCTTGAGAAGGAAAAAGACCTCGACGCTGTGATAATCGCCACACCTGATTTTTGGCACGCCGAGCATACAGTTGACTGCCTTAGAGCCGGTCTGCATGTCTATTGCGAAAAAGAGATGTCCAATACTCTCGAAGGTGCTCGAAAAATGGTGCAGGCTGTGAGGCATACAGGCAAGCTTCTCCAGATTGGCCATCAGCGGCGCAGCAATCCGCGGTATAAATTCTGTCGCGAGAACCTTATAAACGGGGCGCAGGTTTTGGGTCGGATTACCGCAGTGAACGGACAGTGGAATCGTTCGCCCTCGACCGGCAGGATAGTTCCGAAAGGTAAGGAAATAGATTCTGAGATACTCGCCAGGTACGGCTATAAATCAATGGAGCAGTTCAGGAACTGGCGATGGTACAAGGGCCTCGGCGGCGGTCCTATCGTGGACCTTGGCTCGCATCAGATAGACATTTACAATTGGTTTCTGGGGACGAATCCTAAATCAGTCATGGCAAGTGGACGAACCAACTTTTATGACAGGAAAAATCATGAGTGGTACGACACGGTGATGGCAATCTATGAGTATGAGACTTCCCAGGGTAACGTCACCGCGTCTTACCAGACGATAAGCGGCAGCGGCGGCGGCGGATATTTCGAGAACTTCATGGGCGGCCAGGGCTCCCTCATTATTTCTGAAAGGGGCAACAGATGCGAAATCTACCGCGACAAAAAGACCGCCCCGGAATGGGATAAATGGGTCGAAGCGGGAATATTGTACAAGCAGTGCGACTGTGAAATAGAGTGCATGCAAGAGGCTGAGAACAAGTGTATCGAGGAGTGCGGGTGCCCTCAGATGATAGAAAAGGAAACTGGTTCTTTAATTGATGTTCGTGAGTCCCCACTACCTCCGAAGTATGATCTGCCTGTCGTAATGAATAAGAAGTACCACCAGACGCATCTGGAGAATTTCTTTGATGCGATATACAGCGGTGGGGGGATAAAACTCAACTGCCCGGCTGATGTTGGTTACGAGACCGCGGTCGCTGTGTTGAAAGTCAACGAGGCGGTTGAAGCCGCCCGAAAGCTAATCTTCAAGCCGGAGGAATTCAAGGTTTAGCGGAATCCAGCTTGGAATGCACGTCCGAGCATTTTTGTGGGCCCCGTTAGAGCCTGTTCCTCTCCCGCCTCTAACGGGTTTAGCCGAAGTTATAGTGTTTTTTTACGGCTTCCTGGACGTTCCAGGTGCACTGAAGCTCTTCGGGGAAGATAACGAGGTCGCCGGGGCCGAAACTTACCGAATCATTGTCGTCTGTAACCGTTACTTTACCTTCAATCAGAAGGCACGTTTCCTTTTCCGTATATTCCCAGTCGAAAGTGCTGGGCTCGCATTTCCAGATTGGCCAGGCCTTGCAGGCTGCCGCCTCCTCATCGGACGGTTTTTTGACAATCACATCTTTTACCGTTGGCATATCGTTTTACTCCTTTGACTATTGTCGATTCAGACTGTATTATACTGCGAGCGGATAATTTTGGAATAGAAAATATTGAGTTATGGAGAAGATATTGAAGCGAGTTGATTTTTCGGACAAATTATAAAGTCGGAGCTTACTATAGAGGGAAGATATGTTAGCCAGACTACATAGTGTTACGCTTGACGGAATTGAGGGGATAATCTGTGAGGTTGAAGTTGACGTTGCACGGGGCGGTCTTGAAAAATCTGTCATCGTAGGCCTGCCCGACGCCGCTGTGAAGGAAAGCATCGAGCGAGTCAAAAGCGCAATTGTTAACAGCGGCTACAGACATCCCAAAACAAAATCGCTGATAAATCTGGCACCGGCTGATGTGAAAAAGGCAGGCCCTGCCTTCGATTTGCCTATTGCTTTGGGGATGCTAATCGGCCAGAGGGCTTTGGCAAGCTCGATCCTGCATGACACCATTATCGTGGGCGAATTGGCCCTGGACGGCAGGGTCAGGCCGGTCAACGGCGTCCTGAGTATGGCGATGAGCGCCGCGGCAGGGGGTTTCGGCCGAATGATTGTGCCGCTGGATAACGCGCAGGAAGCCGCGGTCGTTCAGGATATCGAGGTCTTTGGTGTCGGCTCGCTTGCTCAGGCAGTGGGATTTCTTTCGGGGCAGTTGCCCCTGGAGACAACCAGCGTCGATATCGACGAGCTTTTTAACGTAGCAGCGAATTATGATGTCGATTTTGCCGATGTGAAGGGCCAGGAAAGCGTCAAGCGGGCAGTGACCATAGCCGCCGCAGGTGGACACAACATAATGATGATAGGGCCGCCCGGAGCGGGAAAGACGATGTTGGCTCAGAGACTTGCGACCATTTTGCCACCTTTGAGCCTGGAACAATCGCTTGAGACGACCCGCGTGTATTCCTCGGTAGGGCTGCTGGGCAAAAATAAGGCATTGTTGGCGACTCGTCCCGTTCGTACGCCGCACCACTCAGCCAGCGGTCCGGCTTTAGTCGGGGGCGGGCCATTGCCTCGGCCCGGTGAACTGTCATTGGCTCATTTCGGGATATTGTTTCTCGATGAATTTGTCGAATTTCCGCGTCACGTCCTTGAGATGATCCGTCAGCCGCTGGAAGATGGTTTTGTTATTGTCTCACGCGCGAAAAAAACGGTCCGGTTCCCCGCCCAGTTTATGCTCGTTGCAGCGATGAATCCCTGCCCCTGTGGTTATTTCGGCAGTGATGCGAGAAGATGCAAGTGCACGCCGGGACAGATAAGACGCTATCTGTCAAAAGTCTCGGGGCCTTTGGTGGACAGGATTGATATTCACATCGATGTGCCTGCGATAAGTTTCAGGAAGCTGCGCTCAAAATCAGGCCAGCTCGACTCGGCTGCAATGAAGCAGGATGTTGTTAGAGCCGCGGGTCTCCAGATCGAGCGTTTCGGTGACGGAAAAATTAACTCCAACGCCAGAATGACCCATAAGCAGGTGGAGAAGTTCTGTCCGCTCGATTCGGCAAGCGAGCTTATGCTCAAGCATGCGATGATAGAATTCGGCCTCAGCGCACGCGCTCACGATAAGATTTGCAAACTCGCCCGCACAATAGCCGACTTAGCCGGCGTCCGGGAAATCGCCGCCGAACATATCGCAGAAGCAATCAGCTACCGCAAGCTGGATAGGAAACTGTAAACATTGAATTGTATTGTTGAATTCTTAGCTTTCTTTGAGGCGGCTGCAATTGGTTTGGTTTCGTGTTCATTGGAGGTAAGATCATGAGAGGCATATTAAGGATTTATACCGTGGTGGGGCTTGTCCTGATTATCAACGCCTTACCTTGCTTTCCTACTGACAGAAACACCCAGAATGAGGAATCTGAACACCTTGTGTCTGCCCAGGCCATTCAGCCTCAGGGACCGGTTAAGGAACCCCAGAAGATAGAAGCGCCGCAGAAGGTTGAGCAGCCTGCGCTGGATCAAAGCAAATTAAATCTAGAGCTTATGAATTCAATTTTTATGGGCAATGCAAAGAGAGTAGAGGAGCTAGTATCCCAGGGCGCTGATTGTAACGTTAACTTCCGCGGACTTATTCCCTTACATCTTGCCATACAAAGGGGACATAAAGATATTGCCGTCTTCTTGATTAACTCGACAGTCATAAGTTCTCGCAGCCTTCTTGCGTGTTAAGGTCAGGCGTTTTCCTTTAGCAATGTCATGTTGATCATAGTCATTTCCTCAACGATAGCACGAAGTTTTCTGTAGTTGTCTGAGTAT
>Ga0307378_10005491_pt1 | contig 17653 bp, 21 predicted proteins | sample UN1MG_FD_202238 | JGI IMG/M metagenome (GOLD analysis project Ga0307378, IMG submission 202238) | Soil microbial communities from Risofladan, Vaasa, Finland - UN-1 | ecosystem: Environmental > Terrestrial > Soil > Coastal area > Acid sulfate soil | place: Finland: Risofladan, Vaasa | collected... | reverse complement strand
TCCGAGTTGGTTTAACGGCTATGTTTATGGAAGTCTTGCGCCTGACAAAAAAATGATGCAGCTCAAAAAAGTTGAAACATTTCTTGAAGTATATGAAAGCTATGTCCTGAAAAGAAAGGATCAGGAGGGTGTTATTGAAAAGATGAAGTCTATTTCTGAGGGTTATGACGGGGTAGCCCTCTGCACTTTCGAGAAGGACCCCGGGAAATCCCACAGGAAGCTTGTAATGAAATGGCTGAATGGGTGGATTGTTGAAAACCTGGGTTCCGATTACAGGGTAAAAGAATTTGTTCCTGCCAGGAAAATCAGTAATTTGCAACTCACACTGATGTTATAATGACTCCGGAGGTAAAACAAATAATCATAGAAAAGTTCAGGTTCCTTGTCAGCCAATGCACTTCATTGACAAAAAAGCAGATAGCCGAAGGACTGGGATTTCATTATTGTTATATGTCATATCTGAATTCTGAAACGGGGAGGCTCGGCCCCGGAGTGCTCGAAAAGATGCAGAAAGTAATTAACAGCGGAGAAAGCATTTATGCTTACATTAAGAAAAACCGGGCAGAAAGTACTGAGATTCAAAAAAAGGAACCGATAAAAAAGCCTGATATTTCACCCGAACTGGTAAAAACAATTGATATTCCCATTCCTAAGAATGTTACTGAAATTAACATACGATTGATCATTGAACATAAAACTTAAGTTATGAAAGCAAAACTATTTATTGAAAAAAACGTCGCTTATGCCGTTAGCGGTGCTAAGAAGATTGAAATCTCCGGTGTCACCGTCGGGGAAAATGCCGTCAAGCTCAGAAGGCCCACAGATGCAGGAACTACTGTCAGGGTTTTTTCTGAAGAGGATGATATCCAGGTTGACGAAAAGACCGGTCAGCTGATCCTTGAAGGCGAAAAGGGATGGATAAGTGATGACAGTAAAGATTCTGAAAATACTACCCCCAAAAAACCCACAGGTCAAGCGCAGAGCAAACCCAAAACGGCGCCAAAGAAAAAATGAAGCCAATAAATTTTTTAGAAAGTACCGGTGTTCTTGGCCCGCCAAAAGGTCATGAGAAATCGGTACTTCCTTTACCCGTTTTCCGTGATGGCGTTCAGTGTATATCCTGCTGGGAGCTCACGGATGAAGAGATGGAAACGATCAAAAGGACCAGAAGGGTTTATGTTGGCATTATATCGGGCCAGACACAGCCACCTATCAGGGTTCAGGTAATAAAGCCCTTCCAGAAGGAATTCAGCTTATATATGTCTATGAAAAAGGAGATGGAGGAGAAGAAAGGAGCTGTCATTTGGACCCCTACGCAGTTTGAAACCTTCACCAAGCTGCAGGCCAAATACGAAGCTTTTTCGTGATATTAAATGTTAAAAATCTTTGTTAATAGTCAGATATTCACTAACTTACAATATGATCTTTACAGGATATTTCGGACAGTTGAAAAAGATTACCGGCGAAGGGAAAATACCAATAAGCATTGCTCGCTATAATCCACCTTATTACAATGGGAAGGCATACAAAAGGCTTGCCCCGACAGGTGATATGCTGAAAATGGGTGAGGACGATTATATAAGGAAATTTCATACTATCCTCAGGTCACTCAATCCGGTAAGTGTCAGGGAAGATTTAATGTCAATGGCCGAAGGAAGGGATATTGTTCTTTTATGTTATGAAGGGCCTGGGAAATTCTGTCACAGGCATTTGGTCAGCCAGTGGTTAAACAAACATTTTCCTGAACTCAGGATAAAGGAATTCGAGCCCAAAGCTTCCAGAAAAAAGTTAGCGGATAGCCAGATGAGAATGTTTTAATGCGGGGAAGGCGGAATGATTGAAAAATATCAGGTAATAAATGGGGAACTGCAGTTTTTAAAAATAAGCGAAAACAATAAGGGAGTTTTCAAAAAGAACGGGGAGAGAAAACGCTTATCGAAAAATGAGATTCAGGAAATTATAAAGCTCTATCCTGATTATTTCAACTGGCAGCTTGCAAGGATGTTTAATGTTTCTGAATCGAATATACTGAGTTTAAAAAGGAAATATGACTTAAAAAAATCACATGAACTTATGGATGCCTGCAGATTTGAAAAAGGGCATATACCATTTAACAAAGGCAAGTCACATGATTATCCAAATTCAGGACAATTTATTAAAGGACACACACCAAAAAATCACAGGCCAGTAGGATCTATCAGAAATTCTTATAAGCATAAAAATCCACAATATTTTGAGATAAAAATTGTAGAACATAATAGATGGAAATTACTGCACAGATATATTTGGGAACAGCATAACGGGGAAATTCCAAATGGAAATATAATAATCTTCAAAGATGGCAATACTTCCAATATAGATATTTCAAATTTAAGGATGATAACCAGGCGAGAGAATTTAATAAGAAACAGGAACAGGGGAAAGGCATCCAGGTCACTCAAAGAAACTTGGAGAAAAGAGAAGCAGAGAGTAAAATACGGGTTGCCACAATTAACAAAATTTAAGATTTAATGGTTTAAATAAGAAGGGGAAAAACAAAAAAAAGAGGAGGAAAGTTAAATGCCAGGAGGAAGGCCGACTGAATATGATCCTGAGACATTCCCGAGTTTAGGGGAACATTATGCCAGGAGGGGATTAAACGATGAGCAAATAGCTGAGAGTCTTGGGATTAGCCCAGCATCATTTTATAAATATAAGAACGAATACCCAGAGTTTTCAGAGGCAATCAAACGCGGGAAAAAGCCGGTGAACATTGAAGTAGAGAATATCCTGCTTAAAAAAGTACGTGGATATGAGGTTGAGGAAAAGACTACGGTTATGTCTGTTGATGATGAAGGAAATGCAAAAATCAAGGAAATAAAGTCGACCACCAAGCATGTCCAGCCCAACCAGCGATCTATTGAAATGTGGCTTTACAACAGGATGCCTGAGATTTGGAGGCAGAAACTCGAAATCAAACATTCCGGTGATATTAAAACAATAAGTGAGCTGGTAAGGATTGCAAAGGAGGAAGCGGAAGGTAAGCCGGATGAATCCAAGGAAGAGACCACTGATAAATCGGAATAATGGAAAGAAAAGCTTATGCAGTATGTTCCAGCAGAGGGGATTTCCGGCATGGCCAGATTGCTGAAGTAATAGGAATTGTGATAAAAGGAAGTCTCCGGATGCCGGTTGTAAAGGTCATGTATGCTGATGGGAAAGAATGGTTTATAAAATTCGATGAACTTGACAAATGGGAATTTTATTCACTTGATGATTTGAAGCCAGTGACTATATAGAATTGCTATATTCGACGGTAACTTCACAGCCCCTGTTAATAGCAGGGGTTTTTTTGTGTCAAAATAGTACGTATATTTGATTTGTTCGTAAATTAAAATGTTCACACAATTGGAGAGGGATATAAAAGAGGTCCTGATCCCCGTGTGGCAGAATGATTGGAACAGGTTTGCAAGAGACGTGCTTAAAGTCGATCTTGACCCGGAACAAAAAGAAATTTTGCGAGCGGTACAGACTGAACGGCGGGTAAGTGTGAGGAGCGGAAATGCCAGAGGAAAAGATTTTGTGGCGGCAGTAGCAAGTTTGTGTTTTCTGATACTCAATTACCCAAGTAAGGTGATCAATACGGCACCGACAGGCAGGCAGGTTATCTCGATAATGCTTGCTGAGATCCTGAGTCTCTACAAACGGGCCCAGTCTGTTATGCCACTTGGAGGAAGGCCCCTGGTAGACAGTATAGTTTTTGAAGATACGACTCATTATCTTTTAGGATTCAAGGCCGGGGATAAAGCTATGGAAAGCTGGTCAGGATTTCACTCACCGAATATTATGGTTGTAGTAACCGAAGCTTCAGGGATTGATGATATTACCTTTAATGCCGTAGAGGGTATATTACAGGGCAATTCCCGGCTGATGATTGTTTTTAACCCCAACAGGCTGCAAGGAGAAGCTTACCGCAGCACCAGGTCACCGTTGTATATGAAATTCCGTTTGAACTGTTTGAATTCCCCGAATGTCAAAGCACGGAAAATAATTATACCAGGTCAGGTTGACTGGCAATGGATAGACGAAAAAGTAAAAAAACCAGGATGGGTAACTCCGATAGACAAGGATTCTATGGAGGACCTTGATTTTGAATGGGAAGGTAAATACTACCGACCCGGAAACCTTTTTCGTATTAAGGTGCTCGGGGAATTCCCAACGGAAGATGAGGATACCCTTGTCCCGCTGTCATGGATTGAGGCTGCAAACCAAAGGTATGTCGATCTCAGCCAGCAGGATAAATTTAATTTGATTGCCCAGGCAGAATTCCGGCTTGGTGCCGACATTGCAGGTATGGGAACGGACAATACGGTATATGTTCACCGGTGGGGACGGTTTGTTGAAAAAATACAGGTTGATTCATCCAGAAAGGATACCGTTCACATGGAGACTGCCGGTAAGATCAAAAATAAGATTGAAAAACAGGGGTATGCTTTTATAGATACCATAGGCGAAGGTGCCGGAACGTACAGCAGGCTCAGGGAGCAGGGAGTATTCAGGGCCATAAGTGCCAAGGCTTCATACGGAGCCGGAGGGCTCACGGACATAACCGGTGAAAGGAAATTTTACAACATGAGAGCATATTTGTACTGGGCCATAAGGGACGCCCTGGATCCCTCGAATGATTTTAATATGATACTGCCCCCTGACGATGAACTTACCGAAGAATTGACAGTCACGAAGTGGAAAACTCACAGTACAGGGGCAATAATTATTGAACCAAAAGCCGACATAAAAGAAAAAATAGGGAGATCCCCGGATAAGAGCGATGCACTGTCACTGACATTTTTCCCTGAAAGGTTTATAGTCGATGAAGGGAAAGAGGCCCCTGCAACTAAAGAAGAGTACGGATTTTTTTAATTTTATAGCCATGAACATAAAACAGATTTTAGAAACCGATAATTCGAGTAAGATTGTCGGTCTGCTCACAAAAGCCCCTGAAGGCAAGGGATCGGATACCATTGAAACCAATATCAAGCAGTACGACGGTACTCATGATATTCTTAACCGCCCGAATAAGACGGTAGGTACAGGCGCCAAACAAAAGACGGTAATTACAGCCAAGCAGGTGATAAAGTTACAGAAGAAAATCACCAATACCGCTTTGTCTTTTTTGTTAGGAGAACCTGTTATTATCACAAATATCAGTGAGGACAAAAACGCCACCGACAAAGCCTTCGGAGAGATAGTAAGGCACTGGGATAGAATGAAGCTCCACAGTCATAACAGGGAACTATGCCGAAGGCTATTTATTGAAACGCATGTCGCAGAGCTGTTTTACCTGAAGAAAAACCTTGACGGAGAGATTGAAATAAAAGTTTATCTGCTATGCAAGGATAACGGGGATGAAATTTTCCCTCACTTCGACGAGTACGGTGATATGGATTCTTTTACCAGGAAGTATGATGTTGAGGATGAAAAGGGTAAAACACAGCAATACATTGACGTATATATGGCAGACAGGATGATACGCTTTCACCGGATCTCCGGAGGGTATGAAAGGAAAGATTTTGTCAATGGAGTGGAAATCCCTGATCCCGAAGATCCTGAGAATGAGGAAAAGAAAAATACCATTATACTTGGTAAGATCCCTGTTATTTATTACCAGCAGGAAGCAACCGAATGGGGAGACGTCCAAAGCCAGATAGACCAGTTTGAGATGAGGCTAAGCAAGTTTATTGATACTAACGATTATTTTGGATCCCCGGCAATAAAGGTTATGGGGGAGCTTGTGGATGCTCCAGAAAAAGGAGAGATAGGCAAGGTATTTACGCTTAAAGGCCAGAATATTGACGGTAAATATTCATACGGGGATATTCAATATTTAACCTGGGAGCACATGCCTACGGCTGTAGAACTGGAGCTCAAGGAACTTAGGAATATTATTTATTCACTCAGCAGCACCCCTGATTTGAGTTTCGATAATGTCAAGGGATCTCAGGCGCTTTCAGGAATAGCCATGAAGTTTATGTTTCTGGATGCTATACTGAAGGCCAAAAACCATGAAGAGGTATTTTCTGAGAATTTTACCCGAAGGATGAATATCCTGAAACAGATGATTGCCAAAATAGTAAATATCAGTATGGCAGACCAGCTGAAAAACCTCAAGTTCGGATTTGAATTCCAGAACCCACTGCCCGAAAATGTTCAGGAAATTGTAGATATGCTTGTTTCCGCTACAGGAAATGAAAGGATCATGAGCAGGGACACTGCCGTAAGTCTTAATCCACTGATTACCGATGCCAAGGATGAACTGAAGAAAATGGCCTCAGATGATGAGCGGAGCCAGCTTGAAATAGGATCACAAACATTCGGAGAGCCAGGGATGCAGGAATGAAGATCAGTGATTTCATAAAGGTTAAAGGAAAAGAGAGGATGGAAGAGATTATTGCTGTTCCATTCAGGGATGTTATCAATATAGCGGTAGTTGACGATATAAATAGATTTGTCAGGTTTCAATTGGAAAGACATGGGGCGAGTGAGGAATTGATAAAAGAAATTTTACCAGAAAGACTAACAGATGGCCTGTGTATTGATATCGAAGATGAGGAAGGAATCAATATGTTGGCTATGATTATTGATTATAAAGCTGATTTTTCAGTATTGATTCACGAAGTAGAGCATATTGTTTTTCTTCTGCTATCCAGAAAGAACTTTAAACATTCCGGAAAAACCGACGAACTGTATGCATATTATCAACAATGGTTTTTTGCTGAATTCCTAAGAAAAATGTCATGAGCGAAAAGGAGTATAACGACGAACTTATAAAAAAAATCCTGGCAGAGCTTGCTAAGGTGAAGTCCATCCTTAACAGTAATTACGGCAAGATAGCCAATGAGGTTAAGAAGCACAGTTTTAAGAACCCGGCACAATTCACCTGGTCGAAGAATAAAAATCTCGAAGGAAGGATTGACGAAATACTGGGAAGGATGTCATTCGGTTTGAGGTCTCAGATACAGAAAGCTTCCATGACAGCCTGGATACTGGCAAGCCGGAAAAACGATGAGCTGGTAAGGAAATATCTTGGATCAACGTATATTGATGAAGAGATCCTTTCACGGTACATGAAGAGCAATACTGATGCTTTAAACGCTTTTATACGACGAACCGACAGCAACCAATTCAACCTATCAGATAGAGTCTGGAACCTCACACAAGAGACTAAATCACAGTTAAAATTCCATATTTCCCAAGGAATAGCCACAGGAAAGCCTGCAGCAGAGATCAGCAGGGATGTCCGGGGTATTCTTAAAGAACCTGATCGGTTATACAGAAGGGTGAAAAAAGACGGAAAACTTGTCCTGAGCAAGCCGGCCAAAGCATACAAACCCGGCCCCGGGGTGTACAGGAGTTCATATAAAAACGCTTTGAGGCTTACGGCTACGGAAATGAATATCGCTTACCGGTCGAGTGACCATTTGAGACGCCAGCAGCTTCCATTTGTTATGGGTGTTAAGGTGAATCTTAGCGGAAGGCATAATGTAGAGGATATTTGTGATTATAACAAGGGTACCTACCCCGTAGGATTCAGGTTTGTAGGGTGGCATCCGCATTGCTACAAAGAAGGGACTGAGGTTTTTACGGCAGATGGATGGAAGGATTTCAGGGATGTAGAAATAGGTGATGATATATGGACGCTGAATCCTGAAACGAAGAAACTGGAAATTTCAACAGCAAAATCAAAGGTAGAATATCGTTATAATGGTAATTTGATACGTTTCCACAATCGCTCACTGGACCTTCAGGTAACACCTGATCATAGGATGGTTTACCTGAATAAGGTTGACGGTCATATCATGGATAATAAGACGGCAGAGAATTATGATCATCGTAAAGGAGGGCTTTATAGGTCATGCAATTGGACCGGATCAGAAACACAAATTATTAATATCGGGCTTTACACAATTCCGATAAAATTGTTCGCAGAGTTCATGGGGTATTACCTTTCTGATGGGAATGTTTCTAAGCGTAGATTTGCTTTTAATGTAGCACAGCAGAAAGGCACCAATGATGATAAGCGTGAGAAAATGATGGAATGTTTTAAGCAGCTCCCATTTGAAGCGCATCCCAGAAAAATCGGGTTTGAATTCTTTGATAAATCATTTTACCTATACTTGAAACAGTTCGGGAAATCTCCTGAAAGGTATATTCCGGATGAAATAAAGGAATCAAGTAAAGAGACTATCAGGACATTCCTGGACGCATTTATTATGTGTGACGGTATGGTACGAGAACCAAAATCTTTTATAGGAAATCGAGGAAACGAATTTGTTGGTAAAAATCCGGACAGGACTTATTATACAACATCAAAACGCCTTACTGACGACCTCAGTGAACTTATATTGAAGATTGGCAAACGGCCTTCTTTTAATTTACAAGACAACAGGGGTCCGCATAAATTCAGAAACGGTATTTACAATATAAACCATATCGTATGGATTATAAGAGAATGCGTTAGTCAAACAGCTACGGTATTCAAAAAGGAAGAGATTCCATATAAAGGGATGGTTTATGATATTGGTGTTGAAAAGAATCATACGTTGTATGTCAGATATAATGGGAAATGTGTTTGGAGCTCAAACTGTCTTTGTTACACGACTTCGGTACTTATGAAAAAGGAAAAATTTCTGAATTATCTCAGGACAGGAAAAATGGATGAAAGGCTGCTGGTAAAGAAGATACCTATAAAGGCTGAAAGGTACATGAAATCCATGAAAGGCGTTATCCAGGGAAGGAAATCAAAACCTTACTGGCTGGAAAATTTCGATAAGGATATGAACCTTAAACCTTCGATAGGCCAGGCTCGCAGTGACGTTGAATTGTATAAGAAATTACCACTTGATAAAGGTGTTGTGAATAAAAAACAGACTCCGTACCAAAAAGCAGGATGAAAAATTTATTTTTGTGTGTTGAATTTTTTCGTACTTTGGTATAATTAAATCTTATTGATATGCCATGCGGAAGTAAGAAACGGGGTCGTAAAAAAACCAAAAAGAGTAAGTAGCTCTATATGTTTAACTTAAATATTATGACCTATGTTTGAAACTGAAATCAAGGAAGCACTCAAAAAAGCAGGGCTTTCTGAAGGACTTTGGAAAAGGATCAATATTGCCAAGGCTGAAGAGGCTGAAGGGGCTGTTGAAAACTTGAAAAAAGAACTCGATGAATTAGGCAAAGCTACAGGAGCCGATTTTACGAAGAAACTGGCAGAATTCGGACTCGACAGTGCTGTCAAGTCGGAACTGCAAAAAGAGGGTGACCGCAGGGCTACCCAGGCCATTGATACCTACAAGAAAAAAAATCCGGACAAAAAAGATGATGACGACGATGAGGACGATACGAAAAAGAAAAAGGAACCGGATTTGAAAGGTGATACACCGCTTGAAAAGGCCATGATCAGTATGGCCGGTCAGATCACGAAGATGAGCCAGACGATTGAAAAACTTGAACAGCGGGAATCCAAAACTGACAAAACTACTCAGGCAAGAGGTTTGCTTAAAGAAGCCGGGATGCCGGAGGATTATGTAAAATACATTGACCTCGAATCAGAGGTTTCCATTTCCGACCAGGTGGAGAACGTGAAGAAAGATTTTGCGGGCTTCGCACAGTCGAAAATTGATAAAGCCGTTAAAGACGAAGAACTTTTAAAACCCGGAGGGAAGAAAGACTTTTCTGAGGAGGCCGTTAAGGAATTTGCTCAACGGAAAAGTAAGAAACAAGACTCCAAGGGTTTAGAGACAGCAGTTGGTAAAGAAATAGAAACAATTAACACTTAAAAAATGACACTACAAATAAGCAAAAGCGAAGAGACCCAATATAACCCGGTCTTTAAGAATATCCATGAGGATGTTCCGGGTGGAGGGACCCTCAAGGTGGCTGACCTGAAAACGGCGACCACCGAAATAGGAGCCGGAGCTATTGTAGGGGAGGATGGATCGACCGCAAGGTTATATCACCTGATCAAGACAGCCATTGTGCAGGCAACGCTGTCAGCAGGTGGTACGTCACTCAGGGTCACAAAGGCACATGAGTTCAAGGCCGGAGAGTTTATCACCAACGGCCAGGTGAGCACGGCGATTGTGTCGATTACGACCACAGAGACGGCATACGATACCATTGTCCTTACAGCAGCCCTGGATCCGGCTGAGAACATAGCTGCCGGGACCGTACTCTATCAAGGGAGTGCGGAAACCACGAATGCAGCCACAGCATCGACGGCTACGGTCGAAGATATTGTGGATGCCACACTCACCGTTTCCAACCCCAGAGGGAAGAACGGTGTAAAAATTGTTATTGCACAGGCCGGAGGCGATACCCTTGCGGTAACGTTTGCAGCTTCGACCAGGACTCTTACCATAAGCCTTGCCAATACCACACCAGGGAAAAACACCGCCGCATTGATTCAGGCCGCAATCAGGGCACTGGTAATCGACGGTGAGGATGTATTCACAGACTGGACCTGCGCTGCAGGAGGTACATGGGATGCAGCCGCAGTTGGTGGGGTGCTTACGGTAGCAAGCGATTATATGGGTGGAGGCGTTGAAAAACCCGCACAGCTTGATCCTATCTACGATGCAACGGGAGTATTGAAAAATACAACCGATGTTTCCGGTGACAGTCCTAATGCTGGCATATCCATTGTCAACAGAGGCACAGTGAATGAGTCTATCCTTCCGTTTGGAGTTACGGATCTTATCAAGACCCAGCTCTCCGACAGGATTGTTTGGGCTTAAACAGTTAACCTTTTAAATAGAAAATCATGGAAAATTCATTACTGAAAGAGGTTAACAAGAAGAATCTTGAAGCCTACTTGAAAGAGACAATCTACGATTCGTTCTACTGGCCCACATTTTTCCCGATCAAATCGACTCCGCTGCTTACGTACGAGACGCTGATCGGTGAGGAAGGTGCAAGGATAGCAGCTGATGTCGTAGCATACGACTCAGAAGCCCCTCTGAAAACCAGGAGGGTGATCTCGAAACTGTCGGGGGAAATTCCTCCTATCCGTGTAAAGCGGAAAATGACTGAGACTGACCTGAATACCTACAATATCCTGAAGGCGCAAGCCGAAGGAGCAGACCAGGAATCACTGTTGGACCTTGTGTTCAATGATGTGGATTTTGTGGTCAACGCCGTTAATGCCCGTTTGGAATGGCTGGCACTGTCAGCCATGAGCTATGGATCAATTGCGCTTTCTCCGACAAACAATAATGGTATTGTAACGGAGAATAACATTGATTTCCAGGTCCCAACCGGCAATAAGTCAGGTGTTGCAGTAACATGGAGCACAGGGGCAACCTGCACACCGCTTACAGATATCAGAACTGTTGTGGATGCTGCCGATGCCGTTGGCGTAAAGCTTCAGTACATACTGATGCGCCGGGCGACGTTCAGTAAAATGAAGGTCTCGACGGAATTTCTTGGTGAAGTATCTTTTTACCTTACAGCCAGGACCGGGCTCACCAAAGCCCCGAATCTTGAGCAGACAAATGCGTTCCTTGTAAGCGAAGGGCTGCCTAAGATTGTTCTTATCGAGCAGAGCGTAGGTATTGAAAACGATGATCATACGATTTCGTATGCTAATCCCTGGAAGAACAATTACATTACTTACATACCGCAAGTACAGTTGGGTAGGACTTTGGCTGGCCCGATTGCGGAGGAAACCAATCCCCCGAAGCAGGTAGTACAGGCCAAAAAAGGGAATATACTGGTGAGCAAGTATTCATCGGTTGACCCCGTTGCTGAATACACGAAGGGAGAAATCAACGCATTCCCGAGCTGGAATAATGTTGATTATTGCTACCTTCAGTATGTTGAAGATACTTCCTGGGCATAAAGTGTGAATGACAAACCTTGAAGCACTACAAGCAGTATTACCCGGTATAGGGGAAGTCACTGACAACCTCTATACCAAGGTTCTGCTTGACCGGGACGTAGCTTCATCGGATGTTTACGATGACAGTGTGAAGGATACCATTGATTTGTGTTCAGCAGATCTGATGGTAATACTTTTACGCTTGCCGGATATTCAGGAGGGGGGACTCGCAATAAGGTATGACAGGGGATACATGAGGAGCCAGGCACAGGAGATATACTCGAGGCTTGGTACTGACTCCGAGAAAGCCACGATTGACGGAACGTCGAAATGGTAAAGCGTTACCCGCATACCGGGAAAATAACATGGAAATCAGGGGGATCCTGGGGAGAGAGCGGCACTTTTACAGAAGGGACGCCAGAAGAAAAGACCATTGAATGTTATGCAGAAGAAAATGGTCACCAGTACAGGATCAGCACGGGAAAGGATGATGTGATTTGGAGTTTTAAGATTTTCATGGAACTGTTTGACGAGTCAATACCTGATACGGCAAGGTTTGAGTTTGAAGGCAAGGAGTACATAATTCTGAGGTTGAGAAAATATCAAAAACATGCAGTGATATGGGTTTAAGACCTTTATATACCAGGCAGGATGTTGAGGGAGTCTTTGACGGGTTCCTTGACGATGTTCAGGTAATGGAGGTAGAGACCCTTCAGTATGTTGGTGAGGAGTTTGTCAACAGGGCACGAAGCATGAGGACCTATACGGACAGGACCGGGAACCTGAGAAGCTCGATAGGCTATATTCTGGCCGTCGATGGGAAGGTTCATTCGGAAAATTCCAGTGGTCCCGAGGCCGAAGGTGCCAGCAGAGGAAAAGAACTTGCAGGTGAACTATTGTCGGAAGAGATGTACGGTCAAGGCATAGTGCTTATCGGTTATGCCGGTATGGATTATGCAGGATACGTCGAATCGTTGGGATACGATGTTATCACAGGTCCCGCATCGGAGGCAATGAAGCTTTTACAGCAAATTATCAGTGAGCTGTCATGAGACTTACAACTACCATAACAGAGAAGTTGTATAGGGTGCTGAATGTTGAGGCACTCACGGGAGAGATTACGGGAAAAATTTACAGGCACAGGGCACCCCTGGATGAAGATGTGACGAAGGAGAATATTATTATTACTACTTTGCCCATCTCAGGGGATGCAGTGCAGGAATGTTTCTGGAATGTGAATGTATATGTTCCCGATCTTGAAGAGACGAATACACCTGATATTGAAAGGCTGGAAGCTTTGGGAAATCTGGTTGCAGGACTTATTGAAAACTGGAATCCTGACGAATCGTATCATTTTACGCTCGATATTTTGAATCAAGGTTTATTGCATGATGAGAAGAAAAGGAGTTTTTTAAACATACGAGGATCAAGCAATGTTTTGAACAACGTATATTAAATCATAAAAAATGGCTAAAACAGACACAACGCTTATTAGCGTTCAGAGAATTTATTTCGGTGATGTTCAAAGCGACGGGTCATTCCCTACAACATGGGAGAAGGTTTCCGGAAAGCTGGTTCCTGACCAGGCAGTAATGTCGTTAGGAGAACCTGAAAAGACGGATCTTTATATCGTCGAAAGCGACTTCCCGTATATGAGCATTCCGGGGAGCAGAGATGTTTCCTTTAAATTCAACACACGGGATTTCACTGTTGACATGCTGGTGTATGCCTTCGGGGGTACGAAGATCAGTGAGGATCAGTGGAAGGCGCCTATCCTTACGACAATCAGGACAAAAGCAGTAAGGATCGTTACCGGACCCGGAAATGACGATAAGGTAATGGTTTTCAGGATAGCGAAAGCTTACCTGGCAGCAGCCCTTACGGGTCAGATGGTTAAGACGGATACAGGGTCGATAGATTTCACCGTCGTACCTCTTGTTCCGCAGGATGCCAACGGTGATAATTTACCCCCGTACTGGGTTGACATTATTTTCAATCCTTACCTTTCACCTACTGTTCCGGTGGTTGACGATGAAACTAATACTTTTGGGTGGACCGCCATAGATAACTATGCGACGGCAACCGATTATGAGTATACAATAGATGCTGGTGTTTCATACGATGCTTGCACGGCCAACCCACAGACAGGTATTACCGGTGCCATAGATGCCGGGGATGTTGGGGTAAGGCTGAAGGAAAGTGCCAACGGGTATCACGGTCCCAGTCCTACGCTTTGGAGTACTGAAGCATATACCGCTTAATGCGGGTTGACATTTGAAACTACGGTTTGCCCTTATCCTGGTATAACACCGGGAGGGGCAAACTTTAATACTTTTGTTATGCATGAATGTAAAAGCAGTATCCCTGGTGTTTACGATGAGATAGATGTGCAATTTGATGTCGCAGACAAAAAAGTTGTGCTCAAATCCGTTAAGCAGCACGGAAGGGAAATCATTCACCTTCTTAGGCCCAAAACTAAGGAGGGAATAATCGAAGATTGTAAAGAGTCATTACATGGACAGGCAGCTCAGCGAACCGGAAAAGGTAAACCTACGAAATAATGCCATAGGGGCGTTATTGGAAGAACCGGTAACCGTTGAGGTTATACTTGAAAACAGAACGATTGTTGAAAAACTGTTAGGAAAAAAGAAGGTCAGGTTTACCATAAAACCGCCGGTGCTTGGAACAATGGCTAAGATCAGCCGTATTGTAAACAGAATATCCCTTACACCGGATGACCTTAAAAAAGGAGAAATAGCTGTCACGCTTGAAAAGATAGCACAGCACCTTGATGATGTGGTGCTGGTTGTAAGTTACGCTATAGAAGGAGGTGACAGGGAGCCGGATGAAAAATTGAAACGGTTTATAAAGAAAAATGTTACCGCCCAGGAGCTCGCAGTGATGGTCGCCGTAACGTTGAATCTTATGAACCCGAAGGATTTTACGAGTTCTATCATCCTTATGAAGGGGATGAGCCTAACGAAACCCAGGGAGATGATAGCCCTGGCGAAAGAAACATCTGGCAAACAATCGGTGGCGTAATAAATTATTTTCATTTCGACCTCGAAACGGTGCTCTGGCATATATCATGGGTAAATATCGTTATGCTGTCAAGTTCGATACCCAGGTATAAGAAAAAAGAGGAGCAGCCCAAAGAGGCTACGAACGAAGAAATTCTCGCAAAACTCGGTAGATAATGGCTATAAACGTATTTGGTCGGGGGCTGTATTTCAAATCCGGAATAGATAACTCACAGCTCAAAAGGGACCGCAAGGAAGCTTCCGGGGAGATAGACAAGCTGACGCAGGATGCCGGGCAGTCAGGCAATAAGATGGCTTCGATATTGAAGAAAGCTTTTGCTGTTGTTGCCGGAAGTATTATTGTAAAAAAACTTATTGACCTTGGAAGAAGCCTGTTCCAGATAGCCTCGGATGCCGAAGAGGTAGGATCGAAATTCGACGTCACCTTTCAGGGTATAGAAGATAAAGCCGAACAGACATCAAAAGCTCTTCAAAAATCCTTTGGATATTCAAGTCTGGAAGCTGAAAGATTGCTAAGTACCACTGGCGACCTGTTGACTGGATTCGGATTCATGAGGGAAGAGGCCCTGGGTCTTTCTGATACCACGCAGCGACTGGCTTCGGACCTTGCTTCGTTTAACAACCTTCAGGGAGGTGCAGCCAGGGCCAGCAGGATCATCACAAAAGCACTTCTGGGAGAAAGGGAGAGCCTGATAGAGCTTGGGGTAAAAGTTCTTGATGCCGATGTCGAGCAGAGGATACTGGAAAAAGGCATGAAGAACCTTACCGGCCAGGCGCTATTGCAAGCTAAGGCTATGGCAACGCTCGACCTGATCATGGAGCAGAGCAAGAATGCTATTGGCGACTTTGCCCGCACCAGCGAGAGTGCCGCTAACCAGCAACGGATCCTTGAAGAAAACATAAAAAACCTAAAGGTAAGTCTCGGAGATAAATTACTGCCAACGGTAACCAAAGGAATCAGTACGCTGAATGATGTAGTTAAAAACCTTAATGAATCCCTGGAATCTTCAGAGCAAAAATTCAAAAATGCAGCTGGAAATGTTGAATATTTAGATGAAACGGTAACCCCCCTGATCACCAGATATCGCGAACTTGAAGAAAAAACCGATCTATCAAATATTGAACAGGCTGAAATGGAGACTATTATCAGTCAGATATCCGAAGCAATACCTTCTGCCATCACTTTGTTCAATAATTATGGGAATGCCATTAAAATTTCAGCTGATAAGGCTGAAGAATTCATAGAAAGACAACAGCAAATCCTGAAATGGCTGAACAGGGAGGCGATAGAAGATGCGGTGAATTCACTTGAAAAATACCGGAGAACGCACGAAAAGCTTGCCAAAGAGCTTGAATACATGACTGGCGTTGTGGGAGAAAGAGGGCCGGCGCCCAGTTGGAGGACAGCAACCGGATATATTAATGAGAGCGAAGTGATACAAACACTTCAGAAGGAAATGGCCGTAGTTCAGGAAAATATTGATTCTGTAACAAAAGCACTGCAATATCTCAGGGGAGAATGGGATGGATTTGACGAGGATAGGAAGGATAGTAAAACGGAAGATATCATTGTTAAGATTCCTGTGGATGATCTCAAAAAAGAACTTGACGAAGCCAGGAAAGGTTACGAGGATTACGAAAAACTTATCCAAGCAGGAATGCAGGAAAGTGCTGATTTCCACTATCAGAGTTTACTTCAACAAGGTAATAACTGGAGAGAATATTTAAGAAATCAATTCATTGCATATAAAGATAATGTAGATGCAAGAAGAATTCTTTTGTTGGAATATATTGCATTGGAAAAAGAAATCACCGATGAAGTCCAAGAATACATTATTGAAAGCCTTAAAGAATCTCAAAAAGAAATAGATAATTTAATTGAAAAATGGATTGATGAAGCTATTGATATAAAGATTGATCCTGCTGATATTATTGACGTAAAGAACGTAGAAAAACTATTATTGGTATTCGGGAAAATAGTTGAAGCAAAAGATGTTGAAAAATTTGGCGGTGACATGCGTGATCTTGCCGATGTTATGGGTTCGATGGCAAATCTTGCCGGAAACTTTAGTGAAGAACTTGCTGAAGCTGCTGCAACTACAGCAAATATAGCAATGGAAGCAGCAAATCTTGCTACAGCAATAGCCACCCAGAATCCATTGCAGATTATAGCTTCAGTGATTAATATTATATCAAATGGCATAAAATTATTCAAAGGGGAAACTAAAGATATTGAGAGTTATTATCAGAGGCTTACCAATTCTATTACTGCCACAAATAATGCCCTTCAAAGACAAATTGATTTACTCGATGAACTTAGAGGTACCGAATGGACCGAAGGGGTCGTAAAGGCCATGAACAATCTTAATAGCCAGGTAGAAATAAATCTTGCCTTGCTTCATCAGATTAATATAGGAAGTACCCGTCTCAGAGATAACACTGGCGCAACGACTTGGGGTATTGAGGATTTTGAAAGAGTATTAGAACAAACACCGGAAATATTTGGCAGTTCTTTAAAATATGTACAGGCATTGGTAGACGGTATACGGGAAGCTGAGGAATCAATTAAAGACATTCAGGATGAATATGAACAATACCTTACTGGCACTACTACAGAAAATATTGCCAGTAGCATAGCTGATGGTTTTGAAGAGGGTCTTGACGCTGCTGAAGTATTTGCAGAGACTTTTGAGGATATGATGAAAAAAAGTCTTGTAAATGCCCTGAAAACATCCCTGTATGAAAAAGGTTTGCAGGA
>Ga0307378_10005488_pt1 | contig 17655 bp, 14 predicted proteins | sample UN1MG_FD_202238 | JGI IMG/M metagenome (GOLD analysis project Ga0307378, IMG submission 202238) | Soil microbial communities from Risofladan, Vaasa, Finland - UN-1 | ecosystem: Environmental > Terrestrial > Soil > Coastal area > Acid sulfate soil | place: Finland: Risofladan, Vaasa | collected... | reverse complement strand
GACGGCAAAGAGCGCGCCAGCGCAACGTAGCCGGAGAATCGTCTGTACCACCTGGCTGTGGCTAGCCAGTCCCCTTTAGCAACGTCGCCCGCGCACGCAGATAGACCTTCCACCCACACATACACGCCCGCAACAACGACACAGGCCACCGGGGCCACTGGTTCGCTGAGCCCTGGGACACGGTGAGCAGGAAACTGAACGCAGGCTTTCCTCTCTATCTGCGTCGGGAGGCGAAGACTTCGCAGATAAAGCCTCCCTCCTAAGTCGTGGTTTGGTAAGCCCACGGTATTCTCTAGAAAGGAGACGAGAATATGGCCAGAGTAGCACGGGAAATGGTGGAACAGGCGGGCATCAATGTGGAGCAGCTGCTGGAGTTGCTGGTCAGCAACGCAGCGGCCGAGCTCACCACCTACTACTACTACACACTGCTGCGCGTCAATCTCATCGGCCTGGAGGGAGAGGGCATCAAGGAGATCGCAGAGGTGGCTCGCATCGAGGACCGCAACCACTTCGAGGCGCTGGTCCCACGCATCTACGAGCTGGGCGGGAGCCTGCCGGAGAAGATGAATGACTTCCACGACATCTCGGCCTGCCCCCCGGCCTCGCTGCCCAAGGATCCCACGGACACCATAGCCATGCTCAAGGTGCTAGTGGAGGCGGAGAGATGCGCGGTGCGCGGATATACCCAGGTCTGCAACATGACCGCCGGCAAGGACCACCGGACCTACGACCTCGCACTGGCGATCCTGAATGAGGAAGTGGAGCACGAGTCGTGGTTCTCGGAGTTCCTGGGCGAAGGCCCCTCCGGACACTTCATGCGGCGAGGCGAGAGCTCACCCTTCGTCTCCAAGTTCCTCAAGTAGACTCCTGATCGGCGAGGGGGAAGGACCCGTGCAACGGGACTCCCCTTCGCCTGCCCTGCCCACCATGAAGGAGTTCACCCGGGAGGAACTGGCCCGCTGCACCGGTGAGGACGGCCAGCCTGCCCTGATCGCTGCCCACGGGAAGGTGTACGACGTGTCCCACAGCTACCACTGGCGGAGGGGCACGCATCACGTCCTGCACCGTGCCGGCATGGACCTGACCGCCGAGCTCTCCAAAGCGCCCCACGGCGCGCACCTGCTGGAGAGGGTGCCGGTCGTAGGGACGTTGCGTCAGAGTTGAGGAACTGACCCAGAACGGCGCTATCCGGCTTCGGCCGGTACCCGCTGGCATTCGAGGCCGGACACGGGCCAGGTGGTTGACGCACACTACTCGCCGAGGGCGGGTGGTGAATGTTGGCTCTCACTCCGGGGCCAGCGGTAGGCCAACACGAACAGCGCCAGACCTAATCCCAGGAACAACCCCCACGCCAGACACCTGTTCCTCTGCTGCTCAGCAGTCAGCTCAGCAGCCATCTCCTCCGGTGTGACGACGGAGACTTGGGGACAAGTTCCTTCGTGCGCAAAACCGAACTCAGACTCCATCGACCCATCCACCGCCGTGTCCGTGGTCGGTTCGAAGCCGACTGGAGTCTGAGCCACGATGAAGTAGGGCGAGAAACACCCAGCAACCAAGTCACCTTGCCAGTGCCCCTCCTCGTTGGTCCTGCCATGGTCCCAAGTACAGTACTCGGGGTCAAAAGGAGGGTCTGCGGGAGACCGGGGAGACCAGACGCACACCCCAGGCAGCGGTTCTTCATCATCGCCGCGCAGGCCGTCGCAGTTTTCGTCGACCCATGCGTCAGCGAACGGCCAGGCGTCGCAAGAGACTGGGAAGCAAGGGCAGAAGCAACCGCCAAGAATGGACGCCATCGCAGCGAGTACGACGAGAATTGGCCCTGGGCGACTGCCAAGTAACTCGGTCAGTGGCTTCATCCCTACCCTCCGATGACCGTCCGCCTACCCGAGACATCCCCGAAACCGAAAGGCACTTGGTCCTGGACCGTGCCGGCACGGACCTGACCGCTGAGCTGCCCACAGCGCCCCACGGCGCGCACCTGTTGGAGAGGGTGCCCATGGTGAGAAGGCTACGAGAGAGATGACCCAGCCTCCCTGTGCGCGGAGCGTTGATCACTCGCCAGAAAGCCTATCACGTCTGGCCAGGGTATCACGCCGGAACTTACGGTAACCCAACACCAACAATGCCACCACAGCGGGCCCCCCGAAGACACAGGCCAAACCTCGGATTCTCTTATAGAAGGCCAGCCCGCCTGGCGTGACACTGGCGTGGGGCGGGCAGGTCCCCTCGGGCGCGAAGCCAAACTCCCCTTGGCAGTCATTGACTGCCGTGTCTGTTGTTGGCTCGAAGCCATCGGGGGCCTGAGCGAACACGTAGACATCGTGGCACCACGCGCCGGCAAAGAATCCCCAGCCGCCAATTCCGTCACTGTCTGTCTGGAGCTCTTCATCCGCGCACTCCTCTGGAGATGGAGCAGCCACGCTGGCATCCGTCGACATCCAGTTGCAGACGCCTGCGAGTGGTGCCTCCTCGGGATCCCTCACTCCGTTGCAGTTGGCATCCACCCACGCCGAGGCAGTTCCAATGGAGTCACCAACAAAACAGCCGCTCATCATGGACGCCATCACAGCGAGGGCCAGCAGGATTGGCAACGGGCGAATGCAAAGTAGCTGGGCCTGTAGCTTCATCACACCCTCCGATGATCATGCGCCTACGCGAGACGTCCCCGAAACCGAAAGCCACCGGGTCCTGCACCGGGCAGGCCTGGACCTGACGGCTCAGCTCTTCAGGGCACCCCACGGCGAGCGCTTGCGCGAGAGCATGCCCGTGGAGGGACGCTGCGGGACGGCTGAGGAGACTATGCAGGGCTGGCCTACTCTGCCCCGGCTGGATGGATCACCGTGGTCTCCAACCACACCTCGCCCTGCGGTCCAAAGGCGATGGCGCGGACAACGTGGCCCGTAGGATAGGCCGTCCACGTCCCGTCGAAGCGAGCGGCGCCACCGGTCGTGCCCACCCACAACGCGCCGTCGGGCGCCACAGCCATGGTAAGCACCTCGTCGAGCGCCAGCCCGTCAGCGCTGGAGTACAGCGTCCAAGATCCCTCGTCCCCCCAGGACAAACCATCGAAGGAAGCCAGACGCCCCTCCGGGACCGTACCCCATAGTAGGCCGTCCGGCGTCACCGCGCCCACCAGGAACCCGCCGGGGAAGGAATGAGCGCCCTTGAAGGTGGTCCATTTCCCGCCGTCGAAGCGGGCGACGAAGAAGGAGCCCTGAGTCCCCTCCCAGCCGTTCACCCACAGCGCGCCGTCGGGCGCCACCACCAGCGAGTTGATCAGCCTGTCGTACGTCGTCCACTCCTGCCCGTCGAAAGACGCCAGGCCGAAGCCGTTGGCGATCCACACTGCACCGGAAGGCGTGAACTCGATGTCCAGGACTTTTCCACGGGGCAGGTACTCCCCGCAGGGAAACACAGTCTCCCAGGCATCGCCGTCGAAACGCTGGACCTGACAGCCTACTCCAACCCACAGCGACCCATCGGGGGCGCCGGTCAGGATGTTGACCTCGGTGTCCTCAAGGACGCACTCCCAAGCCTCGCCCTGGAGCCGCATCAGGCCCTCGCCGGTCGCCGCCCACAGCGTGCCTTCGGGAGTTACGGCGAGATCGCGGAGCTGGTCAAAGCTCGCTTCGCCTATCGAGGCAGGAGGCGGGGAGACAGGCATCGCGGCTGTCGACGTAATGGGAGATGCAGTTTGGACGCTTGTGCTCCCCCCGCAAGCGTTCAGCAACGCAGTGCACACCAGCAGCAGTACGGTCGCGAAACAGATGTGGGCAAGAGACCTACCGTTGTCACGCTGATTCACAGGTCCTCCGCGTGGCGCATCCCTGCCCTCCCGATGGACCGATCGACCATTCATCCCCTGGAGCACCGACGTGATCGCTGATACGGAGCGCCCTGACGCCGAATGCCATCGAGGCATCGCGCCACTACACACCTTCACAGGCGACCTGCTACCCAGGTTCAACCCCACCCCTAGACCAGTGGCACTCAACCTACCTGTGGAGACCGACACTCCCCAAGGCGCGCACTTGCTGGAGAGGGTGCCGGTCGTGGGAACGCTGCGGAATTCTCAGTGGGTCAAAGCCCTCGGTTGCATCGGATCTTCGGCCTCGCGCCCGCGGCGATGCAGTCTGGTTACCTTGACGAGGAGTCCAGCCCACCTGTACCGCAGGGGCGGTTGACATCATACGCGGCATTGGTGTCGCTGGTCAAGCGCTGGGTTGGTGACGGTGGTGGCCACCAGGTGGCGGCCCCGTGTCACCACGGAGGGCGCTTTGCACAGTGTTCATAGTGTGAAGGTAGGCGGACTGTTGGGGACAACGCACGCGGTCAGTAATGGCTTTGGCTAAGCCGGGCGTCGCCAAGACGCTCTGCGGAGAGTGCCGGTGCGACCGACCGCGTCGTAGGATAGCTATTCCTCAGTGAGGTGAAGGTCCTCTCCCCAGTCCACCTTGAGGTCTCTTCCGCCTTCCTGGGTCTTCCTTCCCTCAAAATGCAGGAGGCAGGACGGCCCGGGCACGATCTCTCCGATCACCAAGGCCTCGCCCTTCTCGAACCACTTGGACCTCTCCAGCAGTGAGCCCGGGACGAAGCTGAACGAGTCGCGCAGGGCGTCTATGTCAGACTGGCTTGCCATCATCATCAGTACCAGATTGCCACACTGTGTCAGAACGTGCTCGTGTACCTTTGAGGGGAGCTGCGACGCCACGATCAAGTACAGTCCATACTTGCGGCCCTCCCCGGCAATCTTGCTGCCCCAATCGACAGTCAACTCCTGCTCGGCGAATAGGGCTTTCTGGGGGAAAAGGTGGTGGGCTTCATCCAACACGAGAACGGTACATTTGCCGTCTTCCTTGCGCCTGTGGTCCTCTTGGATCTCCCAGAGGGTGCGAAACAGCAGTGAGGCCACCAGTGTCTTCTCCAGCCTCTCCAGGGTCGACAAGTCGATGATCAGTACCTGGACTTTGTCGTCCCTGAGCAAGCTCACCAGGGTGGATTCATCCGCTGAGCCGGACCCCCAAATGCGGAGAGATTCAAGATGCGAGTTTCGCAGAGCCCTGCGGAGCCGCTCGACACAATGTGCCGTCGCGGGGGTCGAATACCCGGCTGCACCACTTATCGACTTCTCCAGCTCCTCGACACCGTAGGATGGCCCTCCCTCGCCGGCTGGGCGCTTGAACCGATCCCGCGCGATCTGCAGAAGATGGTAATCCTCCGCGTCCTTAACCCGATCCAGCCGGAGTGCAGCCGCGACCTCGCGTTGGTCCAGTTCGCTCAATCGCAAGAACCTCCGGCTTGCCCCTTTCGCCGATGGATCAGCAGACAGGACCGCGGCGTGGTCGATCTTCTGATGGTGCACCTTCTGGTACTCATAACGCTCGTCGTGCGTCACAGAGCACAGGTTTCCGCCTTCGTTGATCTTACCCAGTTCTTTCAGGTCATCCTTGAAGCGAACGAAGTCGCCATTGGGGTCCAGGACGACGACTCTCGCCTTCGTCTGCAAGATTAGTTCCTCAACGATGACTCCGAGGGCATAGGATTTGCCGGCGCCTGTCTGGCCAAAGAGCCCAGTGGGGCGCTTGAAGCCAGCGGGGTCCAATCGGACCGGAACAGATTCGGAGACGCCGAGCAGCGCGCCCACGCGAAGCATCGGCCCTTCGGTGTGGAAAGCTTTGGCCACGTACGAGTGCACCATCTCATCCGGCGCCATCTCGATGCCGACCCCGCCAGCACGGTCACCGACGTCAGGGTCCAACGCAACGGCAGGCGCATCACGGGCACCGAGAGCGCACAAGACGCGCCCGCTCGCCTCCACGTGGATTTTGGGGACCTTTGTGGTGTCCCTCTCGCTCAGACTATCACCGACGCCGGAGGTATTCCCAACGCGAGTGACGGTGCGAGTGAGCTCTCCGAGAACGAACTCGTCTCTGGTCTCCTCGACCTGCCCAAGAAAACGCATCTGGCTTGAATGGATTAGAACATAGTCTCCAGTCGAGACGTCGAAGTCCTCCGCCGGGACACGAAAACGAAACGATCCCACACGCTTGAGTACACCATAAACAATCTGCCGCATCTCCCACCTCCGCCGGGGCAGCCTGGGGTGTCATGCCGTTCGGCTTCTGTGCACATCAGCTAAGCTAGCGACGACCGGCCGGTTGGCTCCCGAGTGTGCAATAGCGAACCGGCGTGCCAGCCTGGCTGTGGGGATCATATCACCTTTCGTCGATACGGGCAAGCACTATTGCCGGGCGAAGAAGTGTAGGTGGGGCGCTAGCACATCGGGCAACAGTACGCCCAGGGCGAGCAGGAAGACGTGGTAACCCCACCTCCTCAGCCTCAGCAAGCCAAGACCGCCAGCGATGAGGAGGGCCGCGGTGGTGAACTCCCCCGCCAGATGAAAGGCGATGCGTATGGGCTCCGTTTGGAGTTCGGGAACGTTGGCGGTGGCCACGAACGCGGCCCGCCGGGCGCCGGTTGCCAGTCCATCCTACTGTTTGTCCAGGTCCTGGCCTCCCCTGTTCCTTCTTCGTGATCGCAACTCCACCCCAACGAGAACCAGGGTGACGAGTGCCAAGACACCAAAAAGCACTCCCCCGGTCAGCATGTTGTTCCTTCGCGACTCAGCCAGCCGCTCGGCGGCGAGGTCCGCTCGCGTGACAAGGGAGATCCTGGGACACGTACCTTGCCTGGCAAGGCCGAACTGGGCCCGGCCCTGGTCCCTGACAATGGTCTGACTGGTCGGCTGGTAGGTGTACGGCGTCCGCACAAAGGTGTAGACGGGCCCAGAGCAGTCTGAGTAGACAGGACCCCACCATCCCTCACTGTCCGTCACAGCATATTTCCGCGCGCAGTACCTGTCCAGCTCACGTGTTCGCTCCACGTTGGACTCCACCCAAACACAGACTCCTTGCAGGGGTGCCTCGCCGTCGTCGGGCTGCCCATCGCAGTCCGTGTCCTCCCACACGAACCCCCAGAGGGCTCTGTCACAAGAGCATCCGGCGCACAAGCCAATAACGAGTGACAGCGCCACTATTCTCGCGACGTCTACCAAACTGAGGTTTCCACCCACTTTGGTCATCACACGCACCCATCCCCATTCTCAGGAGGCACCCCGTGAGTCACAGAGTCGGTAGTGGACGTGCCTTTCAAACTCCTTCCTACGCCCGCGCAGCCGTCGCGGTGGCTCGATTAGTCGCCGGAAGACGCGCGATCTCTGGCCAGAGTCTCGCGTCGGTGCTTGCGGTAGCCTAGCGCCAGCAAGAGAATCGCAGCGGCGACACCAACTCCCCACATTGGCAACCGGTTCCTGCCTCGCAGAGCCAACTCTTCCGGAGTGGTGATGGGGAGCGGCGGACAAGAGCCCTCGGGCGCGAAGCCGAACTCGGCGATCGTTTGGCCCACCACCGTGTCAGTGGTGGGATCGAAGCCGCGCGGGGCGAGAGCGACGATGTAGTAGGGCGAGTTACAGCCGGAGATCAAGCCACCCTGCCATCGTCCCTCCTCGTTGGTCCTACCGTGGTCCCAGGTACAGTGCTCGCGATCATAGGGCGGCCCATTCGGGGACTCAGGGGACCAGATACACACCCCCTCCAGCGGTTCTTCGCCCTCGTCACGCTGCCCATCGCAATCTGCATCCACCCAGGCGTCAGCAAAGGGCCAGGCGTCGCAGAACATCGGCACCCACGAGCAGCAGCAGCCCACGCAGAGGACGGCTAAAACCAGGAGTAAGCCCGCCGCACCGACCCGCCTGATCAGGTGATTCGGTGCTAGAGCAAGTCTCACCTCCAACGACCCCCAATCGGCTAGCGGCCACCCTACAAGCTGGTCGCCCTGCTCCCCGTGCAATGCGGATCCGAGGCGACCCGCTCGTGCAGAGATTGGATCTACTGCCATGAGACGCCTGTATTATCCCACCATTCGCCTATCTTGCCAAGCTGGTTTGCCACGTGTGAGACCTCACCCTGGAGCTTTCTCACGGGCCACGCCGAGGGTCCCCCCATAGGATGAACCACGCAGGGCCACCGGTGATGAGGAGGTCGACAAAGCATGGGCGGGCAATGGGCGCCCAAGAGGTTTCCGCGCGGCTCAGGTTCCGGATCTCCGTGTCTGCAGAAGACTGCCGCTGATAGTCCAATACGAGAAGCGGCCCTCTGCTGGCAAGGATGTGAGTGAGGAGCGGATCACGTGATCGCGTGATCGGTGGCGAGACGGAGTTGACTCGTGTCGGCACCCACGAGCTGCACCCTCCTGGGCAGGCGCCCTACCCCTCCCCCCTAAGCTCTCCCTCCGCACGGTAGGCGAGGACGGCGAACAGCGCCGTCAGCACCACCAGCACGGCGAACATGAGGACGAAGACCCACTGGCCCAGTTGTCCGAAGTACCCCGGACTGACGATGATGGTGTAGAGTAGCATACCCAGGGCGAGCAGGAAGACGTGGTAGCCCCACTTCCTCACCACCAGCAGACCAACACCACCCACGACCAGCAGGGCCGCGGTGGTGAACTCCCCCGCCAGGTGGAAGGCGATGCGTATCGGCTCGGTCTGGAGTTCCGGGACGTTGCCCGTGATGAGGAACATGGCCCACTGCCCAAACATCAGCACCCCCACCACGATGGCGTAGATGGCTGCTACTCTCCTTTTCACTCTACCTCCTTCAGCCTCTAGGGGGTGACCACCGGTATCAGCGTCAGGATCACGATATCGCCGGTGACCTGCCCCTCCTCGTCGAGGGCGGGCAGCGACCTACTCGCCGATGGGGTCGGCTGCGGAGTTGAGCCCCTGCATGGGCCGATTACACCCGGGGGCAGGGCACATCAACCATCACTTCTTGTAGACGTCGCCCCGGGGGCCGATGGCGTGGACCACTCTTGACCTTCTCCTCGTGGTCTACTTCATAGACAACACGCATCTGGCCGATGCGAAGGCTGAATAGCCCCTCTAGTTCCCCGCGAAGCCTTTTCGCCTTGAGAGGATCGCGCCTGGCCCTTTCCAGTGCCTCGATAATTCGGGCTCTGGTTCCGGGCGTCATCCTTTCCAGGTTCTTCGCGGCACCCCTGCTCAACAGGACGTCATACATCAAGCTTGGCCTTTAGTTCATCCAGGGATAGGAACTCCTCTCTCCTGCCCTCAGACCAGGCCTCGCGGGACCTGCTGATCTCCTCCACCATCTCTTCGTTGCCCAGAACCTCCGCCGTCGATTCCCATTCCTCTCTCTGTCGTAGGTAGCCAGCGAAGTCGGCCAGAGCCTTGATCCTCTCCTCGGAGAGAGATTCCAACTCCTCCAGCAGTTTCCTCCTGTAGTCAGCGATCTTGGCCACGATCGATCACCTCCTTCTGGCCCTGCAAGCGGGTACGAGGCGCTGCATGTAGTAAACTGTCCGGTCGGTGGTCGGCGATTCTTTCCCCGAAGCCCCCATAGAAACGCCCGGCAACGTCAGCCCCGATCGTCGACACTCAGCGCGGGCTGAGGGGAACAGCCAGCCCCGCCCACCGCTCGTCAAAGGAATAGTAACCCATCCGCAACGCGTCAGCCAACGCCTACCTGAGTTCCATCAGAAACAAGGCGATGAATCTGCGCAGGTCGCTGAGGACAGGTCGCCAGACGAGACTCTGGTGACATGGTGCGCGGCGAGGGGCGATGAATCTTAGTCTTGCACCACAGGGATCAGCGTCAAGATCACGATGTCCCCGGTGTTCTTACCCTGCTCGTTCAGGATGGGCAGCCACTCCTCGCTATCGAAAGGATGCATGGAGAGGGTCAAGCGGTAGGGGTGCTCCTCTGCGTCGTCGGGGATCCTGAGGCGATGGACCGAGGGGATCACGTCCCCCTTCTTCCAGTGATCGGTGGTGTACCGCCCCGCCGAGGGACAGCCATCCTTGAAGGCCAGGTCGTAACCCCTGCGGTGGACCAGCCGGAAGAGGAGCCACAGGTCCTCGTCCAGGTCCTCCAGCGCTTCCCAGTACATGGTGACGTACAGATCTTCGCCGGGGTGCCACTCGTCCCCGTTCAGCTCGTACCCCACCAGCTCGATCCGGTCGCCGAAGTTGATGTTTACACGGTTCTGCACCTGGGCCAGGTCCTCCCTGGTCAGGATGGGCGGAGGGGCATAGGTGGGTTTGGTGTACCGCAAAGGAGCCACCACGGCGAAGAGGAACATAGCGCCTGACACGCCGTAGGCCAGGTGGTTGCCCCACCTCGTCGGTACCAGTAGCGCCCAGCCCAGGAACATGAAAAGCACGATCGCCGGCAGCGCCGGATAGAGGAGCCGCGCCTGGTCGGTCCCTTGTACGGTCGCCGTCCAGGGGATGAGGGACCCGGAGACCATCAGGAAGTACAGGCCCAGGACGGAGAGGATCAACGGTGCCCCTGGCCCAAGGCGCTCCCTGCGCCAGAGCAGGATGACCAGACCCACCAGGGCCAGCAGGCAGGGGATAGCCAGCAGGGCGTAGAACCCCAGCTCCAGCTCGATGCCGATCCACCTGTACCAGAAGGAGCGGTACAGCCCCCAGATCAGCCACTGGATGTCCCCCAAGGTCAGGGGCGCCTCCCGCAGGGCGTTGGCCGCCAGCACCAGCCCCCAGCCCAGGGGGTCGCCATAGAGGATCTGGTTGCGCACGAACCACCACGCGCTCAAAAGGAGGAAGGGAAGGCCGCAAAGCACTGTGAGGACCAGACCGCGACGCACGGAGGGCCCCAACCCCCGCCTCTCCTCCCAGAGCACGATGACTACCACCAGCAAGACGATGGCGTAGAAGTTGATCACGCTGGCCTTGGCCATCACCCCCAGGGCGGTCAGCGTCCCCAGGAGCAGGAAGTGGCGATAGCCCCGGGAGCCCCGCAGGATCTTCACCGTGACCAACAGCATCAGGGCGGAGAGGCAGGCCGCCAGGTTGTCGTTGTTGACCACGCCGCTGATGAACAGGAACTGGGGGAGAAAGGCGTTGAAGGCCGCCGCACCCACCGCAATGTACTTCTCACCAGGGAAGACCTCCCGGGCGATCCAATAGGTGGCCCACACCGTGGTGGCCCCCATCAGCACCGACAGCAGACGCAGCAAGTGCCAGGCCAGCGCCCAGCCACGGTAGGGGAACGACTCCTGCGTGGTGTGCAGCAAGAGGTTGAAGGGGGGCAGGTCGTCGGTGAAGGAGTAGTCGCCGTTGGCCCTGACCGTGAACTCGCCCGTGTCGATCCAGAAGGTGGAGGCCGCCCCGATCAGATAATACAGCGGGGGCTGGAACCCCTCGTGCTCCTCCGCGCCCACGGGCAGCCTGCCGTGCTGCGCGATGTACCGCACGTAGGTGAAGTGAGGCACCTCGTCGGGAGCCTCACCCAGGGGCACGATCAGACTGTAGGCCGTGGCCAGGAAAAGGAACAGAAGGAGGATGACCACCAGGGCCGGGTTCTTCCCCAGCGCTCTCTTGAGCCCGCGTCCTCGACCGCTCTCTCCAATCATGGGCTCACGACCTCCACCTCGCCCAGCAGGATCCTGTTGTTGGGGGAAGCCGCCTCTGGGGTCAAGATGGTCAGGTTGCGCACCGTCTCCCACTCGTACATGCCGGCGAACAGCTTGTAGGTGCCCGGCGGTGCGTCGGGCGGGATAGGGAGAGCGTGATGGTCGGCCACTATCTCGCCCGTCAGCCAGCGAGTAGTAGGCGTGAAGCCCTCCACAGGATCGCCGTCGTCCTGGGCCCACATCGTGGTCGAACCCTCATCCATGAAGTGCACGAAGACCTTGTAGTTCTGGCTCATCTCCTGCAAGCCCAGCCAGTATAGCGTGAGATCTATCGTCTCGCCAGGGCGGTAGGCTTCCTGGTCCGTATGATAGCCCAGTAGCTTGACCTGGTCCTCCAGGTTCACCTCCATCTGCTGCGGCTGCCAGCTGAACCCCAAGGGGCGCACGTGCCAGCCCACCAGGCCCACGAGGAGAACCCCCAGAACGAGCACTGCCGCCAGGGCCTTCCACCGCCACCTGAACAGGCCGAATCCGGCAAGCCCCAGCAGGGTCAGCAGTGAGACCAAGTTGCCCACCAGCCTCGGGGGCGTGTCCTCGAAGCGCACCAGCACCTCATGCTCCCCCGCAGGCACGTCCGCGGTGAGCAGGGCCAGCTCTCCCGAAGGGTAGATCGGCGCCTCCTCAGCGTCCACGTATACCTTCCAGCCCGGGAAGTAGAAGGTGTGGAAACGGAGGGTTAAGGGCTGGGCAGCCGTCACCTTCATCTGTGAGGACAGCAGCCCCTGTCTTCCCAAAGTTACCTGGGGTATCTCCTCCGTGGAGAGGTCTCTCCCCTCGAAGGGCGCCAGCTCCGGCGGCGGCAACCCCACCACCGAGCGGTCGGCCTTGACCCAGATGGGCACGTACTCCGCCGTCCAGGTGGCCCCGATCTGCCGCGCGGCGAAGTCCTCCTCCCACATCCTTCTGACGGTGACCTGCTCGTCCCCCAGGGGCAGCAACTCCCGGGGCAGATCGGCCAGGCCGTAGACCATGATTACCAACAGCAAACCCACCCCCAGCGCGTAGGGCAGCCAATGCCGCCGTCCAGGGGACGTTCGCTCCCCTTCTCCCAGGGTGAATAGCGCCCCCGTGACCATGGCTAGACCCAGGCAGGTAACGGCCATGAACCTCCAGGGGTACTGGAGAGAGGCCAGTACCGGCTGGGCCAGCCTCCACAAGGGCAGAGAATAGAGAAGCATCATGAAAATGGATCCAACCGTCACCAGCAGGAAGAAGAGGAGATGCCACCGCCCGCTGGGCGGCTGGGCTTCCTCCCCACGCCTCACCAGGCGCCAGATGGACAAAGCTGCTCCTCCCAGGATCAGCAGGGCATAGATCAGTCCCAGGGGATAGAACGGGTTGTCCAGACCTCCCCCCAGGTCGGGCAGATACCGGAATACGGGCGAAGCCGAAACGAAGTCGAGCAGGGAGGCCAGGTGTCTCTCATATCCCGGTGACCCAATGTTGGCGGCCAGACCCACGTACCGCGTCTCCAAGAGCACAGGGAGCCAGTAGAAGCCATCCAACAGAACGCCGAGGGCCAGCGACAGGAGGCTGAGCAGCGCCTCCCGGGTCCCCCGCGTGAGGTACCACAGGAGGAGCACGTACCCCAAAAGGACCGGCGTAAACATGAGGGCGGTCAGGTTGTGGGTCACGATCAGTCCGGCGAAGCTCAGGCTCAACAGGAGGAGGTACCGCGCCCTGCCCTCCACAATCAGCCTGTGCACGGCCCACAGGCAGAGGGGCAAAAAGGCGAAGGCGAAGGCCTCGGCCAGGGCCCCGCGGAGGTACGTATCCGCCAGATGGTAGGGGAAGTAGGTGTAGATTCCTGCCGCCACGAGAGCGGGGAACCGTCCCACGATCTCCCTGGCGTAGAGGTACATGAATACCGCGCTCAGCAGGAACCCCAGGGCGAAGGTGAGCTTGATGGAGAGGATGTACCCTGCCCCCAGCATGTGGAAGAGCTGAGCCACGTAGTAGGTGAGAGGGCTGTAGTAGTTCAGCACGGCGTGGCCATAGCCAAAGGCGAACTGCCCAAACAGGCGGGGGTAGAAAACCCCGGCCTGGAAGGCCTCGTCCAGCGCCGCCAGCCGGTAGAGGTGGAACAGCCCATCGTGGGAGTCCAGGTACCCGCTCCCAAAGAGGGGAACTGCTGCCGGCAGGGCCAGCAGCAGAACCCACAGGTAGTTGACGTCTATTCTCCCGCGTCCTCGTAGGCTCATTGACCTTCTCTATGCACGACCTGTCCCCCGTCCGATGGTGCCACCATACTCCCAACCGCGCCCTTCGATATGCTGCTTGGCAACGCTGCGCAGCTACCCCCTTCGGCCCTGCTCAGGGCAAGCTTCGACAGGCTCAGGGCGGAGCTCAGGGTGCTCCGCTCGGCCTCCTAACAGGGCTCTGCGTCGCTGTCCTTGTCATTCTGAGGCGCGCAACCCCCCTTGTCATTCTGAGACGCGGAGCCCACTGCCATCCTCAGGCGCGCACCTCACTGTCATTCTGAGGAGCGAAGCGACGAAGAATCTCTCCGCAGATTCTTCGCTACGCTCAGAATGACAGTGAGGAGGAGCAGACCGCCACTGCTTCCGGCGTAGGCCAGAGGCCACATCGAAGGCTGATTTGCTCCCCAGTCCTCGCCCCTCATCGGACAGCAGCCCTCCCCTGCAACCACTCCAGGAACCGGCTTCAGCCGGTTCTCAGCCCGTAGCGCTGGGCTTCGGTCTGGCGCTGCATCCACCCTCCACCCCTCAATCCCGCGCCAGGTCAGAGGCCTCGAACGTCAAAGCCACCGTCCCCAGGTCTTCGAAACCATCGCCCGTGACCCGGTAGACCACTACCATAGCCCCGTCGTAGTGAAGGTCTGAGGGCACCGCCACCAGATAGTCATCCCGGACGACCTCGCCTCTCGACCAGTGCGACGTGGGATAGAAACCCCACACGGGATGGGCATGATCTTCCTGCACCAGCTGCCCTTCGTGGAAGAGCAACTCCCCGCTCGCCGTGGGCCGCACGGACACGGCGTAGTCCGCCCCCGGCACCTCCTCCGCCTGCCAGTAGAGGGCCAGATGCAACCCCATCGTCGCAGGCAGGCGGTCGCACCCCCGCAGGAGCAGCCCGTCCTCCACCCTGGCGTCCACCCTCTCTGCCGTCTGAGGGATCTGAGTGTCTGGCTCCTGCGCGACCGCAATCAAGCGCAGCCCGGCCGAAGAGAGGAAGCGTCTCTCGCCCAATTGCGGCAACACAAATCCCGCGGAGTCCCTGGTCAAGAACAGGTTCTCCTCACCCGCGTGCCACATCTGGAGGAAATCATCGGTGATCACCACCTCGAGGTCCGGGCGCTCGCCCCACACCTTCACCAGGTAGTCCAGAGATAGATTCTCCTCGTAGCTGCCGCTGATCACAGCTCCCTGCGGCGGCCGATCGGCCAAAATCGCCCTTCCCGACTCCAGGGCCGTGTCCCCGGGCTTGCGCCGCTGGTCTGTCAGGGGGAAGTTGACCCACAAACGGTTGAAAATCAGGACCACCAGGCCCACGATCACCAGCGCGCGAGGCCATTGGGGGAACCTGCGCCAGGCCCTGTGGGCCAGCACGCCGATCCCCACCGCCCCGATGAAGTAGAGCGGCATCACCGCCTGGTACCAGTTGCCGAAGCGATCGAGGTAGATGAAGGGGACGTATCCCAGGATGATGCCATACAAGAGACCGCCCCGGCGCCAACCCAGGAAGGCGATGCCCAGCAGCCCGGCCACCAGACCCACCAGGGTCAACTCGGCCCAAACGTGGGTCAGCGGCTCCGGCCCCCAGCCCCCCACTGAGAAGGACAGCTCGCCTCGCCCCTGCCTGATAGTCAGGAAGTCCAGAAACCACTTCCAGGTCGAGTCCCAGCGCCCCTCTCCCCACCACTCCGGGTGCTGAGCTCCTCGCGCGTACACGTAGCCATAGCTCAGCAGCGGCAGCAGGGCCAGCAGCGCCCCCTTGCCCATCAGACGCCCACGCCGCACGATGCCCGGCTCGGCCTTGACCACGAAGTACACCACGGCCGGCAGGGCCAGGAGCACGGTGATCAGGTTAGCCAGGGCCAGCCCCACCATCAGGGCCAGCCACAAAAGGTACCTGTCCTCCCTCGTCCTCTCCCAGCGAAAGGCGAAGAGGATCATCAAACCCGTCTGGAGAACCGCGGCCGTGTACTCCTCGGAGGCGATGCTGTAATACCAGAAGAAGAAGGTCGTGCCGTAGAGAAGCGTAGTGAGGCCAGCGAGAGGCCAGTGGCGATCGGTGATCTCCAGGAGCAGGACGTAGAGCACCGCCAGCGTGCTCAACCCCCAGATCGTGGAGTAGAGCGATAGGATCTCCGTGGGATTGAACAAAGGCCAGAGGACGGCCTTACCCAGCTGGAACCAGACCCAGCCCAGGACGGTGTACAGAGGGTATCCCGGTGCGTTAGCGAACCTCAGTTGAGCCTGGGCATACTGGTGGGTGATCAGGTCCCCACCACCCAACTGCCAGGGCTCCAATCCGTTGTCGAGGGTGAGCAGATAGAGGACCAGCGAGATGAGCAAGACGGCCGCGCCCGCCCATACAGCCGGCCCCTTGTTCCAGAGAGCTGCCATCCGGCGCGAGATAGCGAACCTCCATCCCGCCTGGTCAGGTGAGGTAGAACTCGACGACGGCGAAACCTCCCTCGTCAACGGTCACGGTCACACTCACACCCAGGCCCTGGGGAGTGACCACGTACGTCCCTGGCGCCAGCCCTCCAAACTCCAGGCAGTAGCCCCCGCAGGCAGGCTTGGTGCCGGTCAACTCCGTCGCGCTCCAGCCGCCCGCCTTGAGCTCCACTGGCAGCCACTTCTTGCCCTGGACCACGACCTGGATGGCGGAGAAGTAGCCCCTCTTGCCACCCCCGGCCACGTTCTCCTTCACCCGACCGGCCCAGACCTCAGGCCTGGGCTGTGCAGGCTTCTGGTAGAACTCCACCACGGCGAAACCCTCGCCGTCCACCTCCACCACCTGCTCGATGCCCAGTCCCTGCGGTATGAGGGTGTATTTGCTGCCAGACAGACCGCCAAACTCCAGGCAGAACTCGCCGCAGCTAGTCTTGGAGCCCGTCAGCATCGAGGCGCTCCATCCCCCAGACTTGATCTCCACCGGCAGCCCTTTCAGGCCCTGCACTGAGACCTCTATGGCCGAGTGGAACGCCCCGGTGGAAGCCGCACCGCTGGTGTTCCACAACGTGCGCGCAGCCCAAACCATCCGTGGTACGGCGGTCGCCGTAGGAGCACTGGGCGCCGTGGGTGAGACGACAGCCTGAGTGGGTGAAGAGACAGCCCCGCCCGGAGTGGCGGTAGGCGCGGGCGGCACTACGACCCGTGAAGTGAACTTCACCATGGCCACGCCGCCACCCTCCACCGTAACCTCAGCGCTGGTGCCCAGGCCCTGAGGGATGACCGTGTACAGACTTGGCGCCAGGCCCCCAAACTCCAGACAAAAGGCGCCGCACTCCGGCTTCGTCCCGGTGAGCGCCGTGGCCATCCATCCACCGGCCTTCACATCGACGGGCAACCCCTTCATGCCCTCCACCACGACCTGAATCGTGGACAGGTAGCCCCCGTCGTCCTGCGAACTGGTGTTGCTCACCACCTCTCCAGTCCACACGGTAACGGGTGTCCCCGCTGGTGCGGGAGCAGCCGGGGGAGAGCCCGTCGCCGCTGCGGTCACCGTCGCCGCGGGGGCCAGTGGCGCGGTACTCGGGCTAGGAGCAGGGGCTGGCTTGTACTCCTCGCTCCGACGAAACTCGACGAAGACGAAGGTCTTTCCACTCAGCCACAGCCACAACTCCGTGTCCACGCCCTGCGGCCTGATCACGTAGTTGCCCGGCTGCAAGGCAGCGAACTCTGCCACGTAGTCCCCGTACTCAGGTTTGGTCCCCGTGTAGCCGATCGTGTTCCAGTTTCCCTCAGAGGCTACCTCCACAGGCAGTCCCACCTCACCCACGACCGAGACCCTCAGGACGGATCCCCCCAGGTCTCTGTTCACCGTCTCGGCCACGATCTTGGCCGTCCACTGCGGCGGTCGGGGCGGGGGCGGTGCGGGTCCCACCTGCTTGGTAACTTGCACGAACTCCACCACGATGATATCGGTGCCGTCAGCCTCCACGGTCAG
>Ga0307378_10005487_pt1 | contig 17657 bp, 14 predicted proteins | sample UN1MG_FD_202238 | JGI IMG/M metagenome (GOLD analysis project Ga0307378, IMG submission 202238) | Soil microbial communities from Risofladan, Vaasa, Finland - UN-1 | ecosystem: Environmental > Terrestrial > Soil > Coastal area > Acid sulfate soil | place: Finland: Risofladan, Vaasa | collected... | reverse complement strand
TTGCCGTCGCCCCATCGAAGGTGGTGTTCGTAGTCCAAATCCTTCGGGTACAGCCGGTCCATCGCGTCGTGCATGTCAGAGACTAGCCCAGGCTCGTACTCGACCGTTGTGACCGCAGCGGTCGACCCCGCGACGAACACGCACGCTATGCCGTTCTTCAGACCCGAGGACGACACGATCCTCTGGACCTCCTCTGTTATGTCCAATATCTCGTCCTTCGCCCGGGTGCTTAGGCGTATGCTGTCGAGTCCCGTCGCCACGACTATCACTACCGTCCGGAGGTGCGAACGCCATCTCAACGCATAAAAACTGTCATCATCGTCGCCGACGAGGGCATCCGTGGCTGCCCGGGGAGGGTAGTTACCATTCCATAAGCGGTCAATTATGAAGAAATCCTATATATGAAGAGTTTGCAATAAGCCTCTGCTATGAACTCGGGGAACGCCTATCTACCGAGGCGCCTCAGGAACGTCGATGAGAAGCGAGTCTGGCTAAACTCATCCTTCAGGGTGGAGTTCATCAAGCTGGGCATAGAGAAGGCCGGCAGCATCAACCGGCTGGCCCGGGAGCTGGGCTATCGCTCCCGTATACATCCGGGCTGGAGCGTCCGGCAGATACTCGTCGGCGAACAGCCGTTCCCGTACGAACGCCTCTTGAAACTGTCAGACTTCGTCGGGTATCCGATCGAAGATGTGATGACGCACAGGACGGAGCCGAGGAGGGTCACCGTCGAGAACACGAACGAGGCGCTGAGGAAAAATGGGCTCTGGTGCTATCACGTCATGAGGATGAGACTGCGGTGACGGACAGGTCCCGCCACACAAAGGCGATTTTGTAGCGCTGTTCAGCAGCAGCTGGAATCTATTGGCAATCCGACATAAACAATAAATACGCACTCCCCGCTACTTCTCAAACATGGCGGGTGTGGAGCTTGCGCTGGCTTTCGTGATAATCGGCATCTTGATGCTGCTAGCGGAGGCGGCGTCCCCGGGATCGTTCATCATAGTACCTGCGAGCGTGCTGATAGTACTCGGCGGCATGGGTATGCTCTACCCCGATTTGTTGTTCTCCTGGTGGGCTCCGTTTGCTGCGGTCGTGATACTTGTACCGATGACACTGGTGACGATCAAGCTCTATCAGAATCTCGCACCGCCCGCGCCGCCGGAGACCACGGTCGCGACTTCGCTGGTCGGATTAACCGGTGTCGTGATGTCAGAGGTCTCCCCGAACAACCTTAGGGGGAAGGTCAGGATCGCCCACGACAGCTGGAGCGCGACATCGGCGTCGAAGACGGTACCGGTGGGTGCAAAGGTGCGGGTCGTTGCGAGCGAGGGCGTACATGTGAGGGTCGAAGAGTTGGTCGAAGAGGCGCCGAAGATGGCCTGAGCCGACGCCAACTAATAGCTTCAGTGGATAAGGGAGGAATGGAAATGGATGAAGGAGCAATTCTGGCGTTGACCATACTGTTGATCATCGCGGCCATCGCGATAATCACCACGGGGATCAAGATAGTAAGGCCGTACGAGCAGGGCATCTACATGAGCCTTGGAAGGTACATGCGCGTGCTCGACCAGGGCTTCAACATGGTCAGACCGCTGATAAACGAGGTCATAAAGATCGATCTGAGAACGCAGGTCATGGACGTCCCCCGGCAGGAGGTCATCACCAAGGACAACTCGCCGACGAACGTCGATGCGATAATCTATGTCAAGGTCATCGACCCGAAGAAGGCGTTCTTCGAGGTCACGAACTACCGTACAGCGACGATATATCTCGCGCAGACGACCCTCAGGTCAATCATCGGCGACATGGAGCTCGACGAGGTCCTGTCGAACAGGGACAAGATCAACCTACACCTCAGGGACGTGCTCGACGAGGCGACCGACAAGTGGGGCGTCAAGGTCGAGGCGGTCGAGATAAGGGAGGTCGACCCCGCGGGCAAGGTCAAGGACGCCATGGAGGAGCAGACCTCGGCCGAGAGGCTAAGGAGGGCGGCCATCCTCAGGGCGGACGGACAGAAGCGCGCCGCGATCCTCAACGCCGAGGGTGACAAGCAGGCGAGGATCCTGCAGGCGGAGGGTCTGAGGCAGTCGAAGATACTCGAGGCAGAGGGTGAGAGGCTCGCCATCATACTCGAGGCGCAGGGTGAGGCGCAGAAGCTGCGCGTGCTCGCAGTAGGCGCGAGCCCGCTCGACTCGAAGGCGCTGACGGTGCTCTCACTCGACACAATGAAGGCCTTAGGCAACGGCCAGGCGACGAAGATCATATTCCCGTTCGAGCTGACGAAGCTCATAGAGGGCGCTTCCGAGTACCTTGGCGTCGGCAGGCTGACACCGCAGAGAGAGGTCACGAACGCGGCGGACCTGGAGGCCGCGGTCGGCAAGGCGGACGACGTGCTGGGACCGATACCCAAACCGGAGGAGCTCCGCAGGGAGATGAGGGCCGTCGAGGAGGTCTTGGCAAAGGAGAAGGCCGAGGCCGAGAAGATCGCCGAGATCGCCAAGAAGGACAAGATGGCCGGGATTGGACAGTAGCAGTCGGCTGCTGGTCAGCCCCGCGATACAAACCACTTACATCTTTCTCATCCATTTTCATAGGTCAGGACATCAGCTCGCGCGCAGCGTCGGTCGCCTCGTCCATCACGCGCTCCTCGTCCACACTGACTATGTTGCGGTCGCGCAGGACGAACCTGCCGTCGACGATGGTGTCCCTGACGGCCCCTGACGGGCTGGAGTAGACGAGGTTCGAGACCGCGTTCTCAGGCGTCGTGGGCACCATTGCGGGGTGCCGACAGTCGACGACGACGATATCCGCCCTCTTGCCGGGTTCGAGAGAGCCTATCTCCCGCTCGGCGCCTAGGCTGCGGGCAGCGTCTATCGTCGCGAGGTCGAGGGCCTTCTGCGCTGGGAGCACGGCCGCGTCCCATCTGCTCGATTTCTGCAGCAGTGCTGCGAACTTCATCTCGAGGAACATGTCGAGCGAGTTGTTCGACGAGCACCCGTCGGTGCCCAGGCAGACGCCCACACCCTCATCGAACATCTCGGGTAGAGGGGCGACGCCGCCGCTGGCGAGCTTCATGTTGGATGTCGGGCAATGTGCGGCAGAGACGCCGTGGCGCGCAAGCTCACGCACCTCGTTCACCGTCAGCCACACGCAATGGGCCGCGATGTCCCCCTTCGCCAGGAACCCTATCTTGGCGAGGTGGTCCACCGGTCTCGCGCCCTTCTGTCTCCTGTATTCATACACCTCGTGTCTGGTCTCGGAGAGGTGATAGTGGCAGAACGTCCCCGACTTCGACGCCAACTCCCTCGCGGCGAGGAGCGTTTCGTCGGAGCATACGTAGACCCCCTGGGGTGCGACGACCGGCTTGATGAGCGGGCAGTTCGAGAACGCCTTGATGAACCGCTTGCAGTTGTCTATCGGCTTGCCCTTCTGCGTGGTGAACTGCTTGTCGAGTACCGCCCAGCCGAGGTAGCCCCTCAGGCCGACCTCCCTGACGCCCTCAGCGATGACATCCTGTGAATAGTACAGGTCAAGCAGGCATGTGGTGCCCGAACGCGCCATCTCCATGCACCCGAGCTTGGTACCGATCCCGATGTCCTTGGGTGTACGCCTTGCATCTATCGCGAAGGTCCTCTCGAGGAACTGCTCGAGCCCGAGGTCGTCGGCGACGCTCCTCATGAGCGTCATGGACACATGTGTGTGGCAGTTAATCAGGCCGGGCATGACTATGCATCCGCCCGCGTCGAGCGTGTCGTCCGCACGGTCCGAGAACGTCCCCACCTTGGATATCGTGCCGTCCTCGACGAGGATATCGCCTCTGAAGACTTCCCTCCGGTCGTTCTGCGTGACGATGGTCCCGTTGAGTATTGCGAGCTTCAGACGGAGCCCCCCTGGGCGTGGAAGGGTATTAAAGGAATCAGGCATTAAGGTTTGGCAGACATGGTCAGAATAACATTCCTCGGTACTGGCGGAGGGCGCTTCGCCACCATCTACCAGGCGAGGGCAACTGGCGGTTTCTACATCGAGGACGGGAAGAACATCCATGTCGACCCTGGGCCAGGTGCGCTGGTGCGCATGCGGTCCGTGGGCCTCGACCCGATGAACACGCACGCGATAATTATCTCACACTGCCACCCAGACCATTACCTGGACGCCGAGATACTCATCGAGGCGATGACGGAGGGCGGCACTAGGAAGCAGGGACTCCTCGCGGGCAGCAGGAGCGTGATAGAGGGCGATGGCGAGTATGGCCCCGCCATATCGAAGTACCATCTGTCGAAGCCGAAGACAGTGAAAGTGATGTCGCCGTCGTCGAGGGTGGTCGTCAAGCCGTTCGAGGCCGTCGCCACCCCGTCCGCCCACAGCGACACCAGCTCGGTCGGCTTCAGATTCACCACCACAGAAGGGATCATATCATACGTCTCGGACACACAGCTCGTCGAGTCTGTCATCAAGGCTCACAGGAAATGCCGACTGATGATTGCGTGTGTCACGCGCCCGCTCGGCCAGAGGATACCACATCACCTGAGCACTGAGGATGCCGGATACCTGATCGAGAAGGTCAAGCCCGAGATGGTGGTCATAACACACTTCGGCATGCGCGTCATACAGGAGAATCCCGAAACCCAGGCCAAATGGATCGAGGAGCGGACCGGTGTGAGGACAGTGGCCGCCCGCGACTTCATGCTTGTCGACATGGGAAAGGACGATATCACCGTCTCGGACCGGATAAGGAACGGGGCACAGTAGCCGAGCGCCATGCGGCCCACGGCTCCATCGACTCGAAGGGAAAAACCATATCTAGTTCATCGCGGATAGTCGCGACTCATGTCGGGGCCGACTCTTACGCCGTCCGAGATGGAACGTGTGTGCGAGGCTGTCCGCCGATTCCGGATGACGCTGGCCGTGATACGCTCCGATGAGGCACCACAGCAGCTGAGGCGCCTGTTCGAAGATGTGTCGAGCCGGTGCTCGCTCCCCCTCGTGAGAGTCATATGTTCGCCCCTTTCGGATTTCGGATTCGCCGAATTTAATTCGAACGATAAGATGCTCGTCGTGTTGTTTATCGGAGGGACGCGTACGGAACTCGTAAGCGTCTCGGAGACGGACGAGGTGTTCGTGCAGGACATGGAGGACTCGGTGTCGGCGTCGAACATCCAGTCGTCCGTGATCCGGGACGGTCTGTGATACGAATAAGTCATTGCGGCATCCGCTTCCGCCACAAGTCTGGCATGTATCCCAGAAAGCATATTATAGCCGATTTTGGCTAAGCGTCAATTGGTGTCTTAGGTTGGTGGCTCAACTTTCCTCCTAAGCAAACAATTTTGACAATCCCCACCACACCGGCCGAAAGACACCATTCCCTCTTATCGTCTTTCGTTATGATGGCGGTCGTAAGCCCGCCTTGGTCCTCTCTTCCCCGAAACGGCGGATTCTTCGTAAATCGTCCAATGGGCCTCAATCGCCTCTTTTAATAGCTCGCGCAATCATCAAGGACGCGCGATGATCCCTGTCGAACGCGAGGTGCTGTCGAGGATCAAGCCCACAGCAGAAGAGGACCGCAAGCTGATGAAGACGGTTGACGGACTCGTGAAGGAGGTCCGTGCGGTCGCTGCCGAGGTGGGAGCACACATCGGGACGAAGCTCGTTGGGTCGGTCGCCAAGAGCACACACATGAAGGGACCGGACATCGACCTGTTCATGATGTTCCCCGAGAGCACGTCCCTCGACGATCTCACGGCGCTCGGCCTCGAGATAGGCCGCAGGATCGTAAAGGGCAAGGAGCATTACGCCCAGCATCCGTACGTCCGCGGTGAGTACGCGGGCTACCAGGTGGACCTCGTTCCCTGTTTCATGGTCAAGGACCCACGGAAGAAGATGAGCGCGGTCGATAGGACCCCGTTCCACACGGAGTTCGTCATAACCAACCTGCCTGGACGCAGCCGGGACCAGGTGCGGCTCCTCAAACGCTTCATGAAGGGCATAGGGTGCTATGGGGCGGAGGCGAAGGTGCAGGGCTTCTCTGGCTACCTGTGCGAGCTGCTCGTGATCCTGTACGGAGACCTCGGCGGCGTTCTGAGCGCGGCGTCCCAGTGGAAGAACGGTGAGAAGCTGCATCTTCCGAACCATCCGGGGAACGAGTTCGACGAGCCACTTACATTCATCGACCCCGTGGACTGCGGGAGGAACGTCGCCTCGGCGGTGTCCCTTGACTCCCTGGTCACAATGATCGCAGCCGCCAGAGCGTACATGGCGGAACCCGGAGCGCAGTTCTTCTTCCCACGCGCGTTCCGCAGCTGGAGCGCGGACAGGCTGCGGGCCGCCGCAGGGGAGCGGCAGGACGCCTTCGTGGCCGTGTCGTTCGAGAAGCTCGACCTCATCGACGACGTGTTCTACCCTCAGATCAGGAAGTCGGTCGCTTCCATGGTATCGCTCCTCAAGAGGAACGAGTTCGATGTGGTGAAGACAACATTGGATGTCGACGACAGGGTTGATGTCCTCATCGAACTGGAATCGATGGAGCTGCCGAGGGAAAGGGTCCACAGGGGACCACCCGTTGGCACGCCCAACGCCCACGAGTTCCTGGCGAAGTGGGACTCCGCCGGCCTCTCGAAGCCATACAAGGAGCGTGGGAGATGGTTCGTCGTCATCGAGCGTGAGCATCCCCGCGCGGACGCCCTGCTCGCGGAGAAGATATCATCGCTGACGCTGGGCAAGGACATCAAGAAGCTGCGGTCGTTCGAGGTCTCCTCGGGCCGGAAGCTCGTAGACGACAGGCGATACGCCCGCATCCTGACGAAGCATCTGGATGAGAGGATGCCCTGGAAGCGATGATCGGTCTGCCCAATGCGCCCTCAGGTGACGGCTATTCCCACGACGGGCACGAAAGTGAGCTCGTTGTCGTGGTCGTCAGCTGCGTGTATGAAGAACACCAGAGATGTGCCGGATGTGAGATCCTCAGCGGGAAACTCATAACCGTACCTGTTCACACCCTCGTGTGTCATCTCTGAGTAAGTGCCACCGACGGACCCGATGGCTATCTCCGTGACGACGAGGATGCCATTGTCTGACACGTGGGCGGATATGTTGATCCAGTATTGGCCGCTGGCGACCAGCGTGAACCCTTCGGTCCTGGGAATCCATGCATAGCTTCCGGAGCTCGCGACATACTTGTAGTCGATGCCGACAACGTCTCCGGTGGTCTCGTTCGTGACCCATACGACCACGTCCTCCACGGCTGGGTTGGCATGGTCCGATACAGGATAGTTGAACGTCAGAACCCACACGGCGAGGAAGGTCAGGAAGAACCACGCCACGTTGCCCGCCCAGTTCTTCTTCTGGAAGTCCTCCGTCTTGACCTTGATGAGGGGATAGAAGTACTTCAGCGAGTACAGGCCGACGAACACGAGGAGGAACGACAGGCCGATGAGCTTGCTCGATATGTTCGCGAGCACCGCCGCGAGTATGCCGAAGAGCGCGGCATAGCCGACGGTAATCAACACGGTCCTCGTGTCCCTGAGTTCCTTCTTGAGGAACTCCTTCTCGTCGAACTCTGGAGGCTTGAACTCGTACTCCTCCTCCTTGCGTCCCTTGTCCTTCTTCCTCTTCTTTGCCATTGCGACTCCTCGAAGAGTACGGCCTATTTAATACCTTTTGGTGTTGGCTAGCCTGACGCCGCGGGGCCTCGGGCCCCGGTAGCGTGCGATTCCATCGCGTTCCCCGGCCACTTTCGCGTACCTCCAATCAATACGCTTATATTGCGCCCAGATGGTCTTGGGAGTCACAGGTGTTGAGGTCAGATGTCAGAAGAGGAGATCGCGAAACTCCCGGGTGTGGGGCCCGCCATATTGGAGAAGCTGAAGGAGGCGGGGTTCACCGATATGATGATGATAGCAGTGGATTCGCCGAGGAACCTCGCGGAGCTCACAGAGATCGGCGAGGCGACAGCGGTCAAGATAATCGCAGCCGCGAAGAAGGCCGCGGACGTCGGCGGATTCGAAACTGGCGATGCCGTCCTAGAGCGCAGGAAGGGCATAGCCAAGTTGCCGTCGGGGTCGAAGGCCTTCGATGACCTCATGGGCGGCGGTTTCGAGAGCCAGGCGATAGTGGAGTTCTTCGGTGAGTACGGCTCTGGCAAGTGTGTCTCGCCGCACACCGAGGTGTTGTACACTGTGAACGGTGAGACCAGGGTCGATGAGATCTCGAGGATGTACTCGAAGCTGGGCAGAGGCATGGCTGTCCCGTTCGACTCCGGCCATGTGGTCCCCCTGAGTGGTGTGTCGGTGCCGAGCCTGTCAGAAGGGCGTCTGGGACGCGCGACCGCCGCTGCGATATACCGCGAGCGCGTGCGACTCATGTTCGAGGTGACCACCGCTGGCGGCAGGTCCCTGGAACTCACTGGCCCTCACAAGCTCCTCGTCTTGCGCGGCTCCACCATCTCGTGGACGCCGACTTGGGAGATCCGCACAGGCGACCTCGTTGCGGTGCCTGCCTCGGAGGGCTGTTACGGTCGGTCCGGCCATGCATCTGAACCCGACCAGGTATCCTGGGATGAGGTGCGTTCAGTGATGCCATTCACGCACGACGACTTCGTCTACGACCTCGTGGTACCTAAAACTCACTCGTTCGTAGGCGGCAACCTGCCGACGGTGCTGCATAACACTCAGATATGTCACCAGCTCGCCGTCAACTGCGCGAAGCCGGTTGAAGACGGCGGGTTGGGCGCCCATACGATCATGATCGACACCGAGCAGACCTTCAGGCCCGAGAGGATCACACAGATGTCCGAGGCAGCGGACCTGGACCCTGATGCCGTGCTGAAGAAGATACATGTCGCGCGCGCGTTCAACAGCCACCACCAGATGCTCCTGCTAGAGAAGGCGTTCGAGGTGGCCCATGACCTGCCCGTGCGATTGTTGATAGTCGATTCGCTGACCGCCCATTTCAGGGCGGAGTACATCGGCAGGGGCGCCCTGGCGGAGCGCCAGCAGATGCTGAACAAGCACATGCATGACATGCTACGCTTCGGGTCTGTGTACAACGCCGTGATAGCGGTGACGAACCAGGTCTCGGCAAAGCCAGACGCGTTCTTCGGTGATCCGACACGCCCCATAGGCGGGCACATTGTGGGCCATACCGCGACGTTCCGACTTTACCTCAGGAAGAGCAAAGGCGGCAAGAGGATCGCCCGGCTGATAGACTCGCCCAATCTGCCCGAGGCGGAGGCCGTGTTCCAGGTGTCCGAGGCAGGCATATCGGACTGATGCGAAGCATTATTTCAGGCGGCCGCATCTTCATTCGTTGTGAAGCTGCTGTTGGAGCTCTCGATGGAGTGCGAGTCCCTCGCTCGTTCAGAGGCGCTGTCGATTGGCAGAACCATCGGATCCCGGTCGGATGCAGTTCTCGTTGACGAGGGAATACTCGTGATTGACACGGACGCTGACCCTATCGCGTTCGTGGAGAGGATGGCACTCTGTCATTCGGCGTCCGAATACATGTGCTCGTGTAACCCCGAGGATGTGCAAGAGTTCTCATCCGCAATCGACGTCCCTGGACCGGTACGGGTGCATGCGACGAGGATCGGCACGGCGCATGAGCATGTGGACCTGGCGGAGCTGAACAGTTCGGTCGGCGCCGTCCTGGGAGACGCGGTCGGAGTGGACATACACAATCCATGCTCCGAAGTGCGCATCGTCTTCTCCGACAAAGTCCATATCGGTCGTTTGATCGGGTCCGTCGACAGAGCAGCGTACGAGAGAAGGAAAACCAAGAATCTCCCGTTCAACCATCCGATCTCGCTCCACCCTAAGTTCGCCAGGTGCATAGTGAATCTGGTCGAGGTCCGCCCCGGCAAACGGATACTGGACCCGTTCTGCGGCACAGGCGCGATAGTCACGGAGGCGGCGCTGGCCGGTGCCGAGGCGATAGGATCGGATGTCTCCGAGAAGATGGTCGATGGGGCAAGGTCGAACATGACGTCCGTGGGAGTGAAGGGGCGGTTGCACATCTGCGACGTGGGCTCCATCAGCGATGTGGTCAAGCATGTGGATGGCATAGCCACCGATCCACCATATGGCCGTTCGTCAAGCACAAACGGGGAGCCAGTACCCGATCTCATCCGCAGAGCCTTCGGGTCGCTTTCGAAGATTATGGATGCGGGGTCGAGACTGGTCATGGTCATGCATGATCCAGCTCTCGCCGACTGCGCTGAGGACTTCGAGTTGATTGAGAGCCATGAGCTATGGGTCCATCGTTCGCTCACTCGCCATTTCTGTGTGTTTGTGAGACGCTGACAGATGAGTCGGGTTCACAGAACAGTCAATTCGATCTCGGTCGTTTCGAGGACGATGTCGAAGTAGGTCGCCTGAATCGAGATCGTATAATCCCCTGGGATTGCGTGGCTGGCTACGGATACGAGCGCGGTGAAGGTGGCGGCGTCATTCGCGGGGACGGAGATGTTCAACCAGTATGTCGTGTTTTCATCGAACGCATTCTCGTACAGGTCCACGCTTGTCGCGGACAGGTCATGGACGGTGAAAGTCAAGACCACATCCGCGCCGCCTGTGTTGTTGACCTGCACGATTGCTGTCGCGTTCTCGCCTCTGATGATGGTGAGAGTGTCATCGACTGCCCAGAATTCCAGCTCCGGATACTGTACATCGAAGGTGTAAATGATGCTGTCATCGACAGGGTCGTCTTCCAGGGATGAACTGGAACGGGCGACTACAGTCAACTGCTGCTCTCCCGGCGCCGAGGGGCCACAGGTCACGCGCATCACATAAGTCGCGTTCTCGGATATGTCGAACCTTCGATCGATCGTGCTTGCGTAGGCCTGATCGTCCGACGAGTTCAATCTGAACTCTATGGCCCAATCCGTGGGATACTCTTCAGCCATCACGGTTATGTTGTTCTTCACGTTCCCAGCGTTGTCCACCCAGAAGGAGAATTCCATGGTCTCTCCAGGCGCGATGGACGCGCTCACACCGTCCGCAGGCGACATATCGACAGAATAGTCGGGGATGAGGAGCGAGATCGGTACGGGCATGAATGTGATGACAAGTATCACGAACGCGAACAGGCCTGCAGCCTTCCTCTTGATGTCAAGTTTTGTGATGTCGTTAAGGGGTGGTGGATGCTTCGCCCCGAAAAAGATGACCAATATGGCAAGGAATATCCACCCCATCCATAAGAACGAAAGCGCGATCAGAGCTGCGACCATGACCCAGCTTGCGTATTTTGCGTTCTGTCCCAGCACTGCACGCGCTATGTGTCCTCCATCGAGCTGGCCTGCGGGCAGAAGGTTGATTGCCGTTACGAGGAACCCCGCCCATGCGGCGAAAACCAGCGGATGTATGAAGTAATCCCCAGCAATCGGCACGAACATCTCGATCCATTCGTACAACAGCGGAAATGCCACGTTTATGATGGTCCCGGCCTCGAAGCTGTCTGGTATCGGTCGGGCTTCGGCGTTTGTGAGTATCAGTCCCAGGATGCCGATGGGAATGGCCACGAGAAGGCCCGCTATGGGACCCGCTATCCCAATCTCGAGAAGGCTCTTCCTGTCGGGTATCGGGTCTCGGAGCGATATCACCGCTCCCAATGTTCCGAGCGGGGGTATCGAGGGGATGAAGAATGGTAGAGACGCTGCCACTTTCCTCCTCCTTGCCATGAAGAAATGCCCGAGCTCGTGAACACCGAGTATGGCAAGCAGCGGAAGGGCGAAGACAAGAATACCCGTGGCTATGTTCTTGAGAGAGTATACCTCATCGCTCGGGACATCAGCAAATCCCGCCCACAGGATGACACCGGCATAGGTCATCGCCAGAAACGTGATGATGAGCATTACGAGATTGACGTAGATGCTCCTGTACTTGGTCTTAGGCTTCTTCCCCACGATTATGATGTGCTCACCTTTCTGATAGGTGACCATGGGTATGTAGTGCTGCTCCGCCATCTCCTCCCGCAGCTTGTCGAAGGATTCCTCCAAAATGGCTTCGTCGATTCTGCAGTAGAACTCCACTACATCGAATCTGACTTTGACGTCGTAGACCGGAAAATGACGTGCAACCAGGCTCTTTACATACTCGATCTCCCTGGTTGCGTCTGGTGGCATTGGTGCTTCCATTGCGAGGCTGACCAACATGGCGTCACTACATAATCCTTTTCCCTGGAGCATCTCAAAACCCTTATATTCGTGCAGGGTGTCCCAACCATGATGGCGTCCGCCAGAGCTTATGGGGTTCTCACAGGCTGCATCTCCACAATCCGTTTCGGCAATTGCGCGATGGCAGCTTTCGCTGGGCTTCTCGCCGCGGTCATATGTTCCAGTGTGGAGACCGTCGTGGAGAGCGCGTTCGACGTGTTGGCCTCAATGGTCATCCTGGCCGCATTCGTGGGTGCGGGCAACTCGATGAACGACTACTTCGACCGAGAATTGGACCGGACGGCCCATCCTTCAAGGCCTATCCCCAGAGGGCTCATCTCGCCGAGGACCGCACTGATGATGGCGACGGTGCTGTTCGCGGTGTCCATCGGCCTGAGCCTGACAGTCGGTGTTGTGGCGTTCGTCATCGTGGTCACTTCGCTGGGCGTCATACTTGCATATGAGCTCCTCCTCAAGTCCGAGGGCCTCGTGGGAAATCTGGCAATCAGCTGGTTGACAGCTGCGTTGTTCCTCTTCGGAGGGGCGGCAGTCGACGGCATGGAATTGGCTTGGATACTAGCGGCATTGGCGTTCTTCGCCACTCTGGGGCGCGAGATAGTGAAGGACATACAGGACCTGGAAGGGGATGCGCAATCACGTAAGACCCTACCTATGAGGTTGGGTCGTCGTAACGCCGGAATCGTCGCTTCCACAGCCCTTTCTGCGGCGGTCATCTTGAGCCCAGCGCCGTATCTCTTGTCCTTGCTGTCAGTATGGTACGTCCCGTTCCTTGCCGTGGCCGATACAGTTTTTATATATAGCGCCATGATACACTTCGCGGCGCCAGAGCAGGGTCAGAAGACGATCAAGATCGCCATGCTCTTCGCGCTGGTCGCGTTCCTGGTCGGTGGCATCGCATGAAGGTACGGGCATTCATCGAGAACACTCTGAAGCAGAGGAAGATGCACATGACCTTGCTTGACCCTGCTAAACAGCCAATCTCGGTAGCAGGAGATATTGCTGAGGACGCGGCAGCAGCGGGGACGGACGCTGTGATGGTTGGCGGGTCCACCGGTATCACCCAGGAGAACCTGGATATGACCGTGGACGAGATCAAGAGGCGTTGCTCGTTGCCCGTTATATACTTCCCATCAGGAGCCAACGCGATTGCCCAGAGGTGCGACGCAATCTACTTCATGAGCATGCTCAACTCGCGCAACGTCAGAAACCTCACCGGTGAACAGTGGAAGGGCGCGCCTCTCATCAAGCGCCTTGGCATAGAGCCGATATCCATGGGCTACATCATCGTCGAGCCTGGTATGAAGGTGGGCGAGGTGGGTGAGGCGGACCTGGTCAGACGGGACGACTCTGACCGAGCGGTCGGGTACGCCATCGCGGCCGAGTTCTTCGGCATGGCCCTAGTGTACCTGGAGGCAGGTTCAGGGGCGCCACAACCGGTTCCTGAGGATATGGTCCACAGTGTTAGGGAGAATATCTCCATCCCTCTCGTTGTGGGGGGTGGAATAACGGATCCGAAGGCGGCCAGTCGGTTGTGTCGGTCAGGGGCCGACATTGTCGTGACAGGCACATTGGTTGAGAATGGCGATTTCATAGCCCCTTTAAAAGAGATGGTGGCAGCCATACACAGCATCGACGCCCGTTCCTGAACAGGAACGTGACAATGTTTTTCTCCTCACCCTTCGATTATGCGCCGGAGGTTTGAAAATGGCAACTTTGGATTATCAGAAGACGATCGAGACAGACAAGGTTTGCCCCGAGTGCGAGAAGCACAGGAAGCATGTGAAGCTCGTCGAGAACAAGGGCAAGGTCCTGGAATGTCCAGACTGTCACTACATACATCTTGCTAGGCGATAGACCGATCGCGAGCAGGGGATTACGCTTCGGCAGAGCGCAAGTGCAGCGCAGCCCGATGACCTGCGGTGGATATGTTTTGCGCTTTCATGGTAATTGTGGATTTCAGGTCCGGCATGATGATAATGGTGAGCGCATGCGATATCTTAGCCTCCAAGGCGTCTACGGAAGATTAATAGACTCACTCCGTACATGAAGATTCGAGGAAGATGGCCGGCTCTGACGACTCCCTACCGAGCAGTCCCTCCGTGAACGAGCGTCCACCTAAGGTGCTTTATGTAGATGACGAGCAGGAATTCGTCAACCTTGCTATCAGGTTGCTCGGTGGCGGAGGCGCCATATCTGTTAGTGGCGTGACATCCGCGGATGTCGCCCTGAAGATGCTTGAGGACGATGACTTCGATGTCATCATCAGCGATTATCAGATGCCCGGGATGAATGGAATCGACCTTCTCAGGAAGATAAGGGCGGCAGGCATTGACACGCCGTTCGTTGTGGTGACGGGAAAGGGGCGAGAGGACGTCGCGGTGGACGCACTGAACAGCGGAGCCGACCTGTACATCCAAAAATCTCTCGACCTGAAGGCACTGTTCGCGGAGATATCGACGACGGTGAAGTCTCTCGCTGACAAGAAGCGCGCTGAAAGGAGCCTACTGAAAGAGAGGGACTTCCTGAGCCGCATAATCGACATGAACGCCGTTGGGATAGCGGCCTTCGACTTGTCCGGCAGGATAGTCATCTGGAACCCAGGCATGGAGATGCTCTCTGGCGTGATGAAGGAGTCTGCCCTTGGTAAGACAATGTCCAGAGAGATGTCATCGATGCTGAGCGCAACAATCGATGATGCCCACATCGACAATGTCCTGAAAGGCGACGTCAGCATGCTGAACGAACGGCGATTCGTCGACTCGGAGACAGGGAAGGAGAGCTACTTCGACGTGAGCTACTTCCCGGTGACAGACGATGCAGGAGCCAGCATCGGTGGACTGATCTTGATATCCGAGACCACCGAGCGCAAGAAGATGCAGGTCTCCTTGATCGATTCGGAGAAGAGGCTCAGATTCTTGCTTGAAAACGCGGGTGACGGGATATCCTTACACGACCCGAATGGCGTCGTCATTGACGTCAATGCGGTTCTGTGTGAGCGACTGGGGCTATCGCAGAAGCAGATGATTGGCAGCCTTTTGACAGATTTCATCGCGGCTGAGAATCAGGGAGACTTCTCCGATGCTCTCATGAAGACCCAAAGGTTGGGCGGGCATATCTTCGAATCTGTGCTTGCGACGAAGGATGGCAGAGACCTCCCAGTGGAGATCAACATGCGCCATGTGGACTATCTTGGCCAGCCGGCCATCCTGAGCATCTTTCGCGACGCCAGAAAGAGGAAGATGGCCGAGAAGGCGTTGATACAGTCACTTGAGAGCAGGGAGGAGTTCGAGCGGATAGTCAACGCGAGTCCAGTCATCGTCTTCATCATGCAGCCTGACCCGATGTGGTCTGTGCTCTTCGTGTCGAAGAATGTCACCCAGTTCGGCTACACCCCAGATGAGTTCGAATCTGGTGGTATGTCGTTCGCCGAGGTGATACACCCAGATGACCTGGGTGCCCTTGAGGAAGAGGCTATCCGACGGTTGGAGGCGGGTGACACACTCATACAGGTCGAATGTCGGATACTCACCAAGACGGGCGAAGTCAGGTGGGTAGACTCAAGGGTAATCGTTCGGAGGGATTCGGAAGGTGCAGTATCCGAATTCCAGGGGATCGTGCTTGATGTGACTGACCGGTACAAGTACCAGGAGGAGACTGAACAGCTCGCATTCATCGTCGACTCGTCACTCGATGCCATCGTCGGGAAGGGGCTGGATGGAACCATCCTCAGCTGGAACCCATCGGCGGAGGTGTTGTACGGCTACACTGCCGAGGAGGCTATCGGCAAGCCAATCTCCATGATCATCCCAGGCGAGCTATACATGGAATATCGTAGGGCTTTCAGGCAGGTCAAGCGGGGAAAGAAGGTTCCATGGTTCGAGACCGTGAGAGTCCGAAAGGACGGTTCAATGATCGATGTGTCATTGACAATCTCCCCAGTGAAGGACCGCACGGGCAAGATAATCGGGGCGTCAGCCATTGCCAAGGACATCACTGGGAGGAAGCGAACGGAGGAGGCCCTCAGGCAGGCAAACGATAAACTCAACCTGCTTGGCTCCATCACACGGCACGATGTCATAAACCAAGTTGGGGTTCTGATGGGCTATCTGTCGTTGCTCGAGGAGGGAGACGAGGAGTCCCACCACAGGCACATCACGGCAGCGAAACAGGCGTGCATGACCATAACCGAGCAGCTCCAGTTCGCTGGGAGCTACCAGAAAGCTGGGATGAGTCCTCCTGAGTGGGTCAGAGTGAGGCTAGACCTGTTGGGCGCCGCCTCGATGCTCGACATGGGAGCCATCGAAATCACTGACTCGTTGGGGGACATCGAGATGCTGGTCGACCCGTTGTTCGAGAAGGTCTTCCTGAACCTGCTCATGAACTCCCGGAAACACGGGCAGAATGTCAAGCATATCTCCGTTGGCCACTTCTCCAGGGGTGATGGTGTTGTTCTGGCGTATTCAGATGACGGCGTGGGCATAGCAGAAGACGAGAAGGAGAGGATATTCGAGCGGGGGTATGGCAAGGATAGCGGTCTCGGACTGTTCTTGATACGCGAAGTCCTCTCAATCACCGGGATCACGATATCCGAGGTGGGCATTCCCGGGGAGGGCGCCACCTTCGAGATGGTTGTTCCTCGCGGCAAGTTCAGGTTCGCGGCCGACTCCACTGCTAGATGAGGTGAGTCAATGGTCCTCCAACCACGAAAGGGGAAAAGTTAATCCACTCAGCAACGTTTAATATACGTATCGTGCGAAAATATTGATTCGGAGCAATTCTCGGTGCAATCTTCCGTAGGTGTTGATGCTGTTATGTCTCGCATGAAGGTTCTGTGCGTCGACGACGAGGTCGGTTTCCTGGAATTGGCCAAGCTCCTGCTTGAAAAGGGCGGTTTAATAGAACTGGATGTAACATCCTCTGCCGTGGAGGCGTTGAGGATTCTTGGGGAGGCGGATTACGATGTCATCGTCTCGGATTTCAGCATGCCAGAGATGGACGGTATTGCGCTTCTGAGAGCGATGAGGGCACGCGGCGACGACACACCCTTCGTTATGTTCACAGGCAAGGGCAGAGAGGAGGTGGCGATGGAAGCGCTCAACTCCGGCGCAGACATGTATATCCAGAAAGGCACCAGCATCCGCGCCCAATTCGCGGAGCTGACCATGATTATACTCAAATTAGCTCAACACCGCAGAGCCGAGCTGAAACTCAGGAACGAGAGGGGCATCTGTCATGTTCTGGGCGATACGGACATCGTGGCCATTGTCGGCTTCGACAAGGCCATGAATATAACGATGTGGAACAAAGGGGCCGAGAAGGTTTCAGGGTTCGCCAAAGAAGACATGGTCGGGAAATCGGTGACAACGCTTCTGCGGTTCGTCGAGACCGAAGGGGTGCAGAACCTTCTGGAAGATGTCCTGTCGGGAGCGCGGTTCGGAATGGGTGACATCATATATATCAACCCAGAGACGGGGTTCCGCGGGCAACTAAA
>Ga0307378_10005480_pt1 | contig 17674 bp, 11 predicted proteins | sample UN1MG_FD_202238 | JGI IMG/M metagenome (GOLD analysis project Ga0307378, IMG submission 202238) | Soil microbial communities from Risofladan, Vaasa, Finland - UN-1 | ecosystem: Environmental > Terrestrial > Soil > Coastal area > Acid sulfate soil | place: Finland: Risofladan, Vaasa | collected... | reverse complement strand
GGGACCGAGCTTCGGTCGGTACCCAAAGCTGCATGGTAGAAAGTCCTGCTCGTAGATGACGGTTAAGATCCTCGCTGCTGCCGATTGCACCAACTTGTCTTCCAGGGCCGGAATGCCCAACGGTCTTTGCCGTCCCTCGGCTTTCGGTATATACACCCTCCGCACCAATTTCACCCTGTACCGCTTCTCCTTCAGCCGTCTGACCAGATCCCTGATGCTTTCTATGAGACTCCCCTCATACTCAGCTGCCGTTACCCGATCCACTCCCGAGGAGGCATTTTTGTTGATATCACTCCACGCCACCAGGAGCATCTCTTCGTTGATCAGCCGGTACACATCACAGAAGCGATACGTCCCGTCCTGTCTTGCCTTCTTCGCTATTCCTTGCAGTGAGGTTTGCACATGTTCTCTGACCCGACTGTCCAGCATATGTTTCCTTTGCAAGCTGCGTACTGCCGTCAGCCCCTTTCCCATGTAGCCGGCTCTCCCGATCCTTCAGAGTACTATGAGCTGATCCGACTCCCTGTCTACCCCAAGGAGAGAGAACCTTTGAGTGTCCTATCCATCGGTCTACCTCGTTTTCCCTTGGTTAGACCTACCAACTCGGCTGCATTTCTGCAGTCGATCGGAGATGACAGGGTCTCCCAAGTTCTTCGACGCTTCTCTACATACATGCCGTGCTCTAAAGACCCCGGCAGGCCTTCCGGAAGCTCGCCTGTTGCGCTCCCTTCATGTTGGCTTCTGCTGCCCTTAAGACATCGCCACCTGCTTCAACTACCCTAACGGGGCTGAATGTGCTTCGGGGAGTGCGGGCTCCCCTACGGCCTATATGTTTCCCTGTGTACGCTTCATCTGTTTTGTTCGATGTTATCCCCTCCCCTGATTGGCGGATTCGGCTACTCTCCCTGAGCAGCCTCCCACTGTCCTTTACGCATCCGGGATGGATGCCCAAACGGAGATCCGGATAATTATCTCCTCCACAGACGCAACACTCGGTATGGGCGGCTGGCTAAGCCTTACCCAGTCGGGACTTTCACCCGACAAGAAGCGCCAAGCTTACTCTTGGCGCACAAGGGTGGGGTACTTTTATGAAAACAATAGGACTTATCGCACCTGATTCAAATCGACCTTGACTCTCTTTTCCTTAACAGCCGCTGCGATCAGGTTGAACTGAAGTTATATCTCATCTAGTATTTTGTTGTATTCATCGACGGTTAGATCAATTTCCCGCAATATCTCCCTTATCAGAGGTCGGGCCAAAACCCTTCCTCTGTGATGAGGTATTGTGGTTGTTCGACCATCAGAATGTCTGTAGAAAATATGGCTGCCCTTCTGCCTTACACTCTCAAATCCAAGGGTAAAAAGCACTTTCTCTAATGTTTTCGCATCGACGATTCTGAGTTTGCTCAACGTCCAACTTCTATCTCTTGTATGCCTACGAATTCCGGTATTTCGTTCAATGACTCAGGATCCATCTCCTCCAGACAAAGCTCCAATACTTCCTTAAGGTTCTTGTGCAACTCATCGAGCGTTTCTCCTTGAGTGTGAGCTCCAGGTATACCAGGAACGATGCCGACGTACAATCCGGTCTCTGAATCTTTTTCGATATAGGCGGCTATCTTTTTCATAGTCTGAAGGCTCCCTGCTACATAGACGTATATATTAGGGATTCTAGATCGAAAAAAGCCTTGAGTCAACTGCTAGTCGGCCAGGCGATTCCACTGTGAATAGACGTTGAGTGTTCCCACGGGGTGCAGGTTGGCAACCACCCGGGCCTACCCGGCAAGAATAGAGTAATCGTGTCTGGTACGGTTACTTTGAAAGTACCTTCAATTCTTCGCGAATAACTTTACGTACTGTTTTTTCGAGATCGCTATCTTTAAGATTTGTATATTCGCGTAAAGCTTCGTTTATGAGAGTCTGATAGTTTCCGCCTCCTCGTCTATGAACCTGGTCCCGGAACCAATTCAAAATGTCCGTATCGACCCTAATGGTTATTCGGGTCTTACTTGGAGAAGGCTTAACTACAGGACCCTGCTTCGCTTTCTCGAAATTATTTTCTTCTTTGCTCATAAATATTCCTCTCTACCTTTGTAGCATGTCGCGCTGAGATTAAGCGTGTATCATCTCCCCGATACGTATATACCACGACGATAATCCGGCCAAGAAAATCCGAACCTACAGTTGCTAATCGCTGTTCAGTTCTAACGATTTCCTGTTTGGTAGTCAGCGCCCATTCATCTTCAAAGATACCAACGGCGTCCGCAAAATCGATCCCCTGCTTCTTGCTGTTGAGATCGGCTTTCTTTGGATCCCATTGATAATCCATAATTAAGTGTATGCACATACTGTGCACATGTCAATAGGAATCAAAGATAATAGAGCGAAGATACGGCAGTAATGTCGCCGAATGTTGCGTTAGCCGACAGGCAATTCCGCCGAAGAGCAGAATTTCTATCACAGAAAAATCTCCCAATGTGCGATTTCGACAGATGCAGAAATCGCTCCCCGTTCTGCTTTCTAAAATAACGACAAGCGTCGTTTTACTTCAGTCAAGCTCCCGGTTCTTTCCACTCGGAAAATATTCTCCGGACTTCTTCCTCCACTTGTTCCCGGGCATCCCATCTCTCATAGCCTCCGGCCAGAAGCTCATCGTATTTTGTCTCGGCATGTCGGATACGGGCCGTAATGGCCAGGTGCACCGCTTCCTCGTCAAGGCTCTTCCCTGCCGCCGAGCGACCGATCCGGCCGCTGTATTTGAGACAGGCATGCTCGGCTATAGCTGTCTCTTTTCCGGCAGAGCATCCGGGAAAAAGCTCCCTGCCGATTAGCCCTGAGTATATTACTGTGATCGTCGGGTCAATAGGTTTTGCAGAGTCCCACCGTCTAAGAAAGTTTCAAAGAACAGAAAAAACAGATATTTTCTTTTCCCATAGGTGAGGCCGTGCTACAATAGCAACCCCAATCGCAGCCACTTCTGGGGAGTTGGCGATGCTTCGGCACCGAATTTTGATGAAAACGGCGATGTTGTTGGTTGTTTCCTGTCTGGTGTTTTTTCTTGGCTGTTCTCAAACAAGACAGTCAACACAGCCCACCGAAGAAAATACTCTGCAGCTCTATCTCGCAGCGAGGAAATACTACTCAGAACAGAGGCTCGATGCAGCTCTGGAGCTGCTTCTCGAGAACCAGGAGCAGGCACCCGACTTTATCCAAAACTCCTTTCTGCTTGGGAAAGTATACTATTTCATGAACGACTTCCCGCAGGCAGAAAACTGTTGGCAGCATGCCTTGAAGATCAATCCCTGCTATCTGGATACCCGGAAGTGGTTGGCCCGCCTGTTCCTGCAGCAAGATAGAACAGCGGAAGCGGGAAGTATTCTTGCGGATGCCCTGGCGGTCAGCTCGGAAGATCCTGAATTGTTGATTCTTATGGCAAAGGTGAAGCGCAAGCAGGAGGACCTGGCCGGAGCGATTGAGCTGTATCAGAAGTCCCAGGCCTTTACAGAAAGATTGTCCGAAGCTTCCATCGGTCTGGCAGAGATCTACTACGGTTTCGGGTTGAAGGATCGTGCCGAGCTGGAGCTCAAGAAGGCACTGTATCTTCTCGGCGACGACTCGGGCATCTCTCTTTCTGTTGCGACAACCTTGGACCTGTTGGAACAGGCTGATGGTCGGAAGGTAGCTCCATGAAGAGGTGCTGCCTGCTCGTCGGAGTTGTGCTGTTCCTCAGCTCGTGTCTGCTTTTTGAAACCCGAAGAGTTCAGGATCTGTACGTCCAATCCGACTACACCGATCAGATCAAGCATGCCCAGCTGGTCCTGGATTCAATCTCCGTACAAAAGGGGTTCGCTTCGCCGCATCTGGAAGCCAACGCCGACTATATTCTTCGCCTCCTCTTGGCTGGAAATACACAAAAACTCCGTCAACCCGGGAAGCCCTTGCGGATCAGAGCTCTGATAAAGGAGGAAGAGTTTTCCCGAGATTTTCAGACCCGCAATACGGTAACCGTCGAATTGTCCGTATTCGATCCAAGATCGAGCAAACCTGTTGCGATCGCCCTGTTCAGCGAGAATACCAGGGAGACGATAGACTCTTATGCCTACCTGCACTCGATCATTCGCCGAGCGATTCGTCATTTGACTCGGTGACCGGTTGACAGATGGGCAGCTGCAATCACCGATGTAGATTTCCAGCCTTTTTCCACATCAGTTATGCGCTTCTTGTGATGGCGGCTCTTTCCTACGGCCAAACCAACGATTCTTTTCGATCAATCGCAAACCCGGTATTGCCCGTGGCCGCGGTTCCGACAGATCGGGCAATCCAAATCGATATAGACGAAGCCCTGGAACGTGCCGTTGAAAGCAGTGATGTTTTAGGCTTCGCCCGGCTGGACTATAGGATCGGGGTTGTCCGGCACGGTTTAAGTCTGCGCAGCTTTCTGCCGGATATCACCTTCGGCTACACACAGGAAGATTCCGTAGCCTATTACGCGCCGGATAGCCATCTACGAAGGATTTCCTTGGGGGTCGATCAGCTGCTGTACGCCGGGGGAAGGCGAATCCATCAACGCAGGATGCTGGCCGATCAGCTGGCCATACAGAAGAGCAATATCGAGAAGATGGAGCGGGAACTGCGTCTCGAGGTGGTGAATCGGTATATCGAAATCCTCAAACTGAAGCTGCAGATCGCGATTCTCGAGGAGAATCTGGCAGCTGGAGAAAAACAGATCACCATTGCCGAGGAGGAGTTGCGCTTGGGGGAGATCACCCGGCTCGATTATGTGGAGATCGTGTTGGCCGTGCAAGACCTGGAAATCGAACTGGCTTTATTGAGACAGGAAGAGAAGCGCCTGGTCTTCGAAGTCAAAGAATTGCTGGGCATCGAGGCGAACAGGGTGGTGGAGTTGGCGGGAACCATCAACTCCAGTTTTGAGGGACTGCTGAAAGTGGAGGATGTACAGTATTACATCGATGCTGCTCGAAAAAATAGTTTCGAGCTTCAGCGACGAGACTCGGAGCTCGCCGCACTACAGGCTGCTTTGCGGCAGGCTCAGAACAGCTGGTTGCCCAGGGTTTCCACCCAGGCGGAGATAAGTGTTTCCGGCGAAGGTTTCCCCCTCGTGAGTCCGGGTTTTTCTTTGGGGCTGAGCCTGGATTTCAGCACCCCTTTCATTCCTTTCCGCACCGGAATCTCCGCAGGAAGCGATGCAATCGGCGAACGTTCGCTGGGGATGACCTCATCCGCGGATGTGGGGGAGAACCTGGAGGGAGTGCAGTCGGTACGAATCGCCGGAATCGATCTCCAAAAGGCTCAAGCCGAGATGCAGAGTTCTAAGCTGAGACTCGAGTTCTCCGTGCGGCAGCAGTTGGAGACCAGATTCCATCTGCTTGAAAACCTACGGTTGGAAATCGAAAAACTGCAGTTACAGATCCAGAGACAGGCGATACAGGCCTTGATGCTCGAGATTGGGGAGATCACCCGTCTCGAATATTTACACAGTGGAATTGAATTGACTCGACTGCGGATCGAGCAGCTTTCCCGGATTGTATCGCTCTTTCAATTGGAAACATCCCTGCTCGCCCTGTGTGGCTTGGACCTGCTGGAAAGCAGCCACAACTATATCCTCCTCGCCGAGGAAGGGAGGTGAAATTGACAGCTGGTGAACGGATCCGGACAATCGCACTGTCCGCCTGCTTCCTGTCCCTGTTGCTGTGGAATCAAGGATGCGCAGACAGGAGTGAACAGACCGGTGCGTACGAAACGCAGGTTCGCAAAAAGATTCGGGTGGCCCACTCCCGCCTGCAGACCGTCCGGCCCGTTTTGGAGACTTTTGGTACGCTGGTCTACCACAGCAAGGCGGATATCTATCCGGGTATTGACGGGACCATAGAGAACGTCCTGGTCGAGGAAGGACAGCGAGTGTCCATAGGTCAGAGCCTTGCTCTGTTTTCCAAAGAAAGGCTTCTCACCAACCGTGATCAGATCGAGGCGGAGGTCGCATCGAAACAAGCCCTTCTGTCTCTGGCAGAAGAGAGACTGCGGGAGGGAAAGAAGGCTGTAGAAGCCAATATCCTAGAAATTCAAAAAGCCAAAGCGGATTTGGCGCAGCGAGAGGCGGAGTACAACAATATCGCCAAGATCTATTCGAACAAGAAACGCGTGCATGAAGCGGGCGGGATATCCTCAGGAGAATTGGAGGCCCTCCGGACCCGGTTGGTAGCTGCTCAGATGGAGCTTGTACGGGCGGAAAAAGATCTTGAGATCCAGCAAATCGGTTTTCGAAATGAAGACATCTTGGCGGCAGGTCTGAAAGTACCCGAAGAGGATCAGCAGCGGAAGATGGTGTTTGCAGACATCAATACCCGAATGCTGCTTGCGGAGCGGCGAGTCGCCGAGGCGGAGCTCGGAGCTGCCCGTGCGGAGCTCCGCCGCGTCATAATGATGCTGGAGGAGACTGTTGTGGAGGCTCCGATCGAGGGAATCGTAGGAATGCGATTCGTTGAGGTGGGGGAAAAAGCCGGTCGAGACACTCTGCTTTTTACCCTGTTCGACACAGACACCGTGTATGCACAGGTGGAGGTGGCTGAGAGTGACCTGATGGGTCTGCGGGCGGGACAGGAAGCAGACATTCACTTTGAAGCTGACCTTCAACAAACGATCAAGGGGGCGATCGAGCTCATCTCTCCGTACATCAATCCCCAAACACGAACAGCTCGGGTGCGCATAAGCTTGGACAATTCAAGAGGCGATTACATTCCAGGGATGTTTGCACGGGTACGGATCTTTACCGGTGAGGCCAAGGAGCAGGTTACGGTTCCGTACCAGGCGGTTCTGACCGATCCCCAGGCCCTTCCTGCCGGGAACGCAGTTGTCCATGTGGTTCGAAACGAGCGGGCATTCCGGCAGGAAGTGGTCGTCGGACAACGGGTAGGGGATTCCGTTGTCATCTTGGAAGGTCTTAAGGAAGGGGAAGCGGTCGTTCTTGATTCCTCGCTGGGATTGCGGGATGGAACGGATGTGGAGGTAGTACCGTGAACAGACCGACGTTCTCGATCTTGGCTGTTATTGCTTCTCTTTCCCTGCTCTCATGTGGCCTGATCCTCGAGTTCCCCGACACCTCAGGCATCGAATACTACCCCAGAGTCGAAAATCAAATCCTCACAACCGGTGAGAACCCTCACATACGATTTGATTTCGAGGCTGACAGAGATTCGGTGGAAGCCGTATTCACCGTCAAGGACGAGGAGGGAGTCAGACCCGGGATTTATCATTGGGATGGGCAAGCCGTGCAATTCCAGGCCGTACCGGAACTGATCCCCGGCAGACGGTACGTACTCTCGTTCTCCGGAAGCTTCTACGACACTCGGGGCCTCGTATACTCGGTAAACCGGATCATCCCGTTCTACTACCTGGTGAGCAATGAGTCGGGGCCCTACGTGGTGAGCACGAATCCGGGGCAGGGGGAGACGATTGCCACGGAAACCAGCCTGCGCATTCTTTTTTCAAAGGACATCGATCCTGCTTCATTGGCTCGGGGGCTCAGCATCGATCCATATACGGACACAACCGCTGTCTGGGAAAACGGAACCACTGAGCTGGTGCTGACACCGAAGGAGCGGTGGAAGCACTGCCGGCGCTACACGATTGAGTTCTCCGAGGAGATCCTGGATATCGACGGAATCCCCCTGGCAGAGCGGAAAGAAGTGGTATTCTGGGTACAGGAGGATGTGGAAGCGCCCTTTGTTGTCAGTATAAAACCTGCCTTCAATCTGCCGGCTCAGCTCTATCCGGAGACCGGCGGCAGCCTCGAAGAGGATATAGATCTCGAGAGTGCGTTGCGCGCCGCATTCAGCGAAGCCATGGAACAAAGTGGCACCGAGGCCGCCTTGATCTTAGATCCTCCCGTATCCGCCATCCCCGTCTGGTTGGATGCTCTGACCCTGGTTTTGGTGCCGGAAGTTGGATTTGCCCCGGACACCGACTATCTTCTAGACTTCACAGCGGAAGCTGTCGACCTGGTGGGGAATTCCCTCGAGCTCTTTGAACCTGTCCGTTTTCGCACGATCTCCGGACTGATCGAGGTCAGCACCGAGCTTGTTCATGACGGGATCATCCTGGGTCCAGGGGATTATACGACTGCAACGGGAATTGAAATCAAACCCTACCCGATCACTTCAAACTATGACTACAACTTTGTATTCGATTTTGCAGGGGCGGTGTTTGACAGCAACAGCGAGAAAATGGCGGTTCAGGAGGCGATCTCTCTTATCTGCCTTTTCCCCTACGATGGGGTGACAAATCCGATAGCCACCGGTTTCTCCTGGACGGCAGACAGCCGGCTCAGCATCACCTTTTCGGATCTCCAGCCATCCACAAGCGCTCAGTGTATCTACTATCTACTGTGCATTCGGGGTGATCCGGGGGGGGTGGGCACAGACGACGGTAGGCGGCTGGAAACCGATCTCGAGCAGCTGCTTATCGCCGCGGTGGAGTAAAGGAGGACAGGGATGAGTATGAAATGCTCCCATTATCGCCAAGCCCCTCGGCGGAAAATTTCAGCTGGTGCTGATTTGCATCGCTTCATGACCCGAGTTATCCGATGGTGTACGGTTGTGATCTTGTTTGTCGTCTTTTGCAGTTGTTCTTTTGTCGCCGAACTGCTGAATATGGAAGCGGCGCAGATCATATCTTGGTCTCCGAAACGGGAATGTGTAGCGGTGGAAGAGGTTCCCTACATTACTGTCTGCTTTTCGAACACCATGAACAGGCCTCTTTGTGAAGAGGCATTTTCTTTGACCAAAGACGCCGACAAGGTGCGGGGGAACTTTGCCTGGAGGGAGCAAGACAGTGTACTGGTTTTTTCTCCGGCAGTACCCGTTTCCAAAGGATGCCGCTATGCCCTGACGGTGGCTGCTACAGCCGAGGATATCTACGGCAATTCCCTTGCCGAACCCTTTACGTTTGAATTTGTCACAGGAGAAGAGCTGATCCCTCCGGAAGTGCTCTCCCATGCGCCGGCCGACGGAGCGGCCGGGATATCGCCTCGGGAATCTATACGCGTTGTTTTCTCCGAACCCATTGACGAGGCGAGTTTTTACAGCGGCTTTTCTCTTTTCCCCTCGGTCAGCGGCGGGTTCCTGTGGTTTTCGGAAGGAGCGGAAGTGCATTTTCTACCCGTTGCGGATTATCAATTCGGGAGGAGCTATGAGGTGGTACTGAGCCGGGAGATATCCGACAGATCGGGAAACCGACTTGCAGAGGATTTTCATTTCAGTTTTCGAGTACAAGAGGTGATTGAGCCGTCAATAGTATCGGTGGAAACCGTGGAAGGCGGCCGGGTCCTCGTGCCGACCCAATCCGGAGGCGGCATCGATCCATCCTTGGAAATCGAGAAAAATGAGAAATTTCTGCTGACCTTTTCTAAAGTCCTATCGGAGGAGCAGAAGATCGATCTGCTCAACGTCGATCCTCACACCACCTTCACGGCAACCTGGAATGCTGAGAACAGATCCTGCATTCTCGGTTTTGCAGAATTCCTGCTTTGGAACCAGGTGTACAGGATAGAGGTGCTCGGGCAAACCTATACCTTTGTGATCAACGGTCCGAACTCTATACCGATCACGGTAACAGGGATCAGCTATTGCGCAGATCTGGAGGCTCCACCCGGAGTTGATAAGTTTGTTCCCCTTCAGTTCGCCGGCAACTATGATTTCAGTGACTCTGTGGTCCCCGCATTCGATTTTCATCTTCATCATGCCGAGGGCGCGCAGATCGACCTGGGATCCCTTCTCAAGTCTCTTGATATCACAATCACCCCCGCTTGCATCTCCCTTGTACCAATCGATATAAGAATCTCACCGTTGGCTATAGATCCACAACCCCTGCCGGCTTCCGACGAGAGCGTGGCGCGCTTTTTCTGCACCTTGATCGAAGACCCTGCTGTTTCGGGTACGATTACTTTTCGACTGGATACAACGCTGCAGGACAACCTCTCCAATCACCTGGCAGAGGATTTTGTGCTGCTCGTAAACAACTAGGTTGACACGAAGGTGAAACTGGTCAGGAGAGCGGCCGAGCATCCCGTTTCAGTGCTTATGGTCTATGCTGCGATTATAAGCTTCGGGCTCCTGTCCTTTGCTCAGTTGAATCAGGAATTGCTGCCGAGCCTGCCCGTGCCCGCAGCCCGCGTCATTACGGAGTATCGGGGCATTCCAGCGCCGGAGATCGAAACTCTGGTTACTATCCCGGTGGAAAATGCCCTATCCTCCGTGAAGGCTGTTCGAGAAATCAGCTCTGTCAGCAAGGATGAGCTGTCCGCTGTAAATCTTCTTTTCGATTGGGGAGTGGATCGACAACAGGCTGCGGTGGAGATCAGAGAGAAAATCGATGCACTGTATCCCTTTCTCCCCCATGGGGCTGACAAGCCGTTGGTATTTGCGACCGAAGATATTTCTGACCAACCGGTGCTCACGTTGGCCGTGGTCCCCACGTCGGGAGGTAGGATTCGGGATATCAGCAATCTCGTACGGGGAGAACTTGCTACAAGACTTCAACAGATTTCCGGAGTAGCCTCATTGCGTATCGTAGGGCTTGAGGAAGCGGAGATCAAGGTCGATGCGGATGGACAAAAGTTGGCAGCCGCGGGAGTGCCCCTACAGGTGGTGGCCCACATTGTGGCTTCTTCGATATATAATGCTCCTCTGGGAACGGTGATTGAGGGTGAGCGGGAGTATCTGGTCAAAGCGACGACAGACGTAGACACCGTAGAAGAGATTCGTCAGATTCCGGTTGTCACCGCCGGTGACGGGTCCGTAGTTCCGGTCGAAGAGTTCGCCCACGTCTATTGGGATATGAGAGAACGAACGTCTTTTTTCCACTTCAACGGAAGGGAAGCCGTCGGCATCTTTGTCTCAAAAACGCCGGATAGCGGAAGCCTGAATACAGTTCGGAATGTACGCAACTCACTCAAGACCTTAGGACCCATGTTCGCCAATGATCTCGAAGTTCAGATCGTTAAGGATCCGACCGGGGAGATCGAGTCGGGAATCAGAAACCTCCTCTTTGCGATGGCTTTGGGGTGCCTCTCCGTTTTTCTTGTCCTATTGCTACTTTTTAGAAGAGCTAAAATTGCGCTTATTGTCTGCGCCTCGATTCCAGCGGCAATGATGGTGGTGTTTCTATTTATGAAATTCACTGGAATCAGTCTCAACATCATTTCCCTTTCAGGCATCGTGATCGGCATAGGGATGATCGTGGACAACAGCATCGTTGTTCTATACTCTCTCCTTCAGGCCAGGGCAGTGGGAGCAAAAAGGATAGCCGCTGCCGCCGGCAGAAGCACCACAGCGATAATCGGTTCCACAATGACGACTCTCCTGGTCTTTCTACCGATTGTGTTCATTCGGGGTGTAACAGGGGCGCTGTTCCGAGAATTAGCTTTGACTGTCTCTTGTCTGCTGATTGCCTCGTTTCTATGTGCCGTTACCCTGACCCCGGCGCTTTATACATTGATTGGGCAAGATAAACTGGCGGGAACGCCCACCTCTCGCTCCATCGCCGGGATGCGTCGAGTCTATACCCGATATCTGGAAAAGACGCTGAACCGTCCGTTCGTTGCCGTGGTACTACTGACTTTCTTGGTGGTGGCCGCGATCGTTTCGTTTATATACCTTCCTAAACGTATCTTTCCGGATATCGCATCCGGGGAATACGAGATTCGGGCTGTTTTTCCGGCGGGGACGCCGATCGACCTTTGCCGGTCTCGGAGCAGGCAGATCGCGGTCGATTTATATGCTCTTGACGGGGTAGCTTCGATCTTCGCTGCAGCCGGTTACGATCGTAGTACTTTGTTGGATCGAAGCGAACCGGACAGGGATCCCCGTTGTGTTCGTTTCCGCATTCATCTATCTAATATCCGAGAACAACCTTACTCAAGCGTACTGACAGAAATCGGCGAGATTTTGGAACAGGTTCCCGGCATTCACTATACCCTATCTCGACCGACAGATTCGGTCCGACTGCTTCTCGGTGCTTCGGATGTCATAAAGTATCGCCTAACTGGTATGGATCGAGAGTTGCTTGTGGAAAGGGCAAAATACACCACGGAACAACTCACAGACAACCGCTTGGCAGGCGCTGCTGCACTCGATACTGTAAGGGGGGCGCCTCGCATCCAGCTCAACCTGGAACCGGCAAGACTGGCATCCCATCGGGCAGAACCGGCGGTTGTGCTTGATTCCTTGCGTACGGCATTCCGGGGTCACACAGGCGCCCGATTTCACTCCGGGGGAAGAAACGTCGATATTCGAGTCCGTCTGGATCCGGCGGATCTTGCCACGGAGGATCAGCGTAAGCGGGTTCGTATTCCTGTTGGACGTGAGCTTGTTGAAACCGGAGTCCTGGCTACATTCGAGCACGCTCACTCGTATCAGGAGCTTCATCGTTTCAATCGCACGCCCGCGGTGACTCTGACCGTGCATCCTGTGCCCGGCTGTACAGACAAGATCGCAGCTTTTCTCTCAACCGGTGCCGAACATTCCGGTGAATTGTTGACAGTCTCGGCTTTGAAGCAGAATCAGAGACATATTTTGATTGTTTTTTTCTTTGCTCTGTTCCTTATGTATCTTCTGCTAGGCGCACAGTTTGAATCCTTTACTCTCCCCCTCGTACTTCTGTTGTCTCTGCTGCCTGCCTTGTCCGGCAGTCTGGTTGCTCTGCTGCTGTGTGGGTACAGCCTGAATATCAACTCATTCCTGGGAATTTTGATTTTACTCGGTACGGCAATAAACATCTCGATTATACTTGTTGTGGGTTATACGGGGGAAAAGCCGATTACCCGCAAACACATTTTAAACGCCAGCGCTGATCGACTCGAACCTATCGCTGCGACCGTGCTGTCTACGGTTGTAGCCATGATTCCGATCGCTGTGCACTCGGTCGGAGAGGCGGCTTTTCAGAGCAACACCGCAGTCGCCCTTATCGGTGGGCTCCTCGTCGGTCTGGTTTCCATACTGCTGATTTTCCCGGTGCTCTACGATCGGTTGACCCGTGCTTCCCGATTTCTGCGGCAATGAATTATCGAAAAAGTTGGATCGAGAAACCCAGAAGAGTTTTCCTGCTGCTTATATTCTTATGTCTCCTGATCGTCCTGTTCGCCGCCTCGGTGCCTCTCGGGTATCTACCCAGGTCCCGGAAACAATCAATTTCAGTAACAATTGAATGCAGAGGAGCTTTTGAAGAGGAGATCGAGCGGACTATAGTGGAGCCCCTGGAGGCGAATATCGCCCATGTAGCGGGAATTATAGAGGTTTTTTCGGTCGCCGACAGAGGTAAAGCCCGCTTGATCATCACTTTTTCGTCAGACACGGACCTGGATACAGCCTTCCTCTCGGTCAGAGAGGTTATTTACGCAGCATACACGGATTTCCCAACAAAGGCGCAGCGACCGGTAATTTTGAAGAGCGACCCCCTTGGACGACCTGTGTTTATCGCTGGATTCCCGATCGCCGGTGACCTGAGTGAGGAGGATCTTAAGCGTATTTTTGAGAATGTAGAGGGTAGCGGTGAAATCGCAATCACCGGGGGCTACAAACCTGAGGTCGTGGTTGGATACGACCCGCAGAAACTGTCGGTGTCTCATCTTGTTCTGGAAGACCTGATACGCAAGATTAGAGCCGCCAACGTTGTGGGTGGATTCGGTCTGGAAAATGAACAACCCCACATCCTGGACAGTCGGTTCCTCAAGCCGGAGCAGCTGCTGGATCTACCGATTGCCGCCGGAGTTAGACTTCGGGATCTGGCAACGGTTGGGATAGAAAAACGCAGGACAGAATCACTGGGAAGGGTAGACGGGATGCAACGGTTGATCGTCTATGTCCAGCCGACCGGCGATGCCAATCTGCTGGCACTGTGCAGCCGGTTGGAAGGGCTTACCGGGAATCTTCCAGCCGGAGAGATTTTGTACAGCTATGGGCGACTTGTTCGGGGGGCCCTTGAACAGATTCTCTACGCCGTGTCAGCCGGGATTTGCTTCGTAGTGCTGCTCACAATTCTATTTTTGGGAAGACTGTTTCCGGCCGTCATGATCAGCGCGAACATTCCTTTCTCCGTTCTTGTTTCACTCGCTGCCTTACGGCTAACGGGAGAGGAACTCAATATTGTTACGCTTTCCGGTATTGCTGTAGGTGTCGGACTGGTCATCGATGCAGGTGTCATCTTCGTTGAGGAGTACTTCCAATCAGGTATGAACTACCGAAAGGCGGTGTTCGTGTCTCGTGCTCCGATTCTGTTCTCCGCCGCCACAACGGTTGCGGTTTTCCTCCCCCTGTTTTTCGCTCCTTCTGTGTTGGTCCATCAGTTCAAAGGTCTTGCCGTCTCGGTGGCCGGGTCGGTGGTTGCCTCTTGTCTATTTGTATTCCTCTTCCTTCCCACCTTTCTGCACTGGTTCTATAGAACCCGCAGAGCCGTTTGCACATCATCCGGAAGACAGGGTTTGAGGATTTTGAAGTTTGATCGTGGAAAGGACAAAATCCTAGGCTGCATTCGTGCTCTTGTCTCCAAAATGAACAGGACCCGGTGGCCGATTTCGATTGCGGCTGGTGTCACGGTTTGTGTCCTTTTTATCATGGCATTCGGATCGGAGAGGCGGGGAATGGGATTTACCGGGCTGAGGGATGAAGTGATTCATTTCTCCGTTGAGTATCCAAGCGGATATACGAAGGAGTTCATCGTACAGGCGGCTTCCTCCCTGGAACGAACCCTCTTGGCCTATAGAGGTGTGGATCGGGTGAGTAGCCGCTATGAACGCGAACGGGCGTTCTTTTATGTCCAGGCAGCAGAAACTGTGAACACCGGGAAGTTAGTGGCCTTCCTCCGGGAGCAGAAAGACACTCTTGGGGAAGGGTTTCTTCATTTCCCCGACGGCTCAACCGAAGGGACTTCGTTCTCTCTAACACTCTCGGGCCCAAGGTTGGATGAGTTGAAAAGGTTGGCTGTTCAGCTGGCTCAGGACCTTCACGGGCTGCCCGGAACCAAAGGGGTTGTCTTCCATTTCAAAGATGTGCTTCCTGCAAGGGCGCTGCATGTTGATTTGACGAAGGTTGCCCGGGCGGGCCTGGATCCGAGGCAGTTGTACTCCCAGATGTATTGGGCTCTATCCTCACCCGTTGTGGACAAGTGGACAACCGGTCCGGAGGAAATGGATGTGGTGCTGCAATCGAAAAACTTCAACCAGGACGAACGGAGTGTTGAGATGTTGCTGCAGCTGCCGTCGCGCACCGGAGCCCTTCCGGTTGGATCTCTCGTGCATGTGACCGAGCAAGAGCAGAGCGGAAGGATCTACCACCTCAATCGATCCAGGAGCCTAAGCCTATCCATCCTGACCGACTGGAGGAGCAGAGCTAAACTCCTGCGGGCTACCCGGAGGATCCTGGTAACTTTTCCTTTTCCACCGGAATATCGGGGGGCGGTCGGCAGGGAAGTGGAGGAGGAGATTCTGCTGGCGAAAGCCGTGCTGGTGAGCCTGGGCCTGGCGGTGCTGCTGATCTTCTTCATACTCGTATTTCAGTTTGAATCGCTCCGTATTTCCGGCATCATCCTGCTTCAAATTCCCCTCTCCTTCGTCTGTCCTCTCTTGGCTCTGAAGGTAATTTCCTGGCCGTTCACTTTGCCTGTGATCATCGCTCTGATCCTGACCAGCGGGATTGCCGTGAACAATGCCATTCTCGTGTTTGTCGATCTTCGTGGAGGCAGGATAACCGTAGAAAGAGTCTGCAAGGCGTTAGTGAAAAAATTAAGACCTCTGGTTGTGTCTTCCCTTACGACAATCGCCGGAGTTATGCCATTACTGCTATCGGGAAAAGCCGGAAGAGGAATGCTCGCTCCTCTTTCTCTAACCGTGGCTATGGGGATCGCCGGATCGCTTGTCGCGCTGGTTGTGACCCTGTCTGTTGTTGCTGTCAGAGAATAAAGGCGGCTTTAGAATCCGGAGTTGCTGATGAGCTCTCGGTACCAGTGCGCACTCTTCTTCAGGGTGCGGGCTTGGGTTTTGTAATCCACGTACACGATACCGAAGCGTTTGCTGTATCCATAGGCCCATTCGAAGTTGTCGATCAGGCTCCAAACTTGATAGCCCTTGAGCTTGACCCCGGCCTGCATGGCCCTGTGGGCGGCGTTGAAGTGGTCCTGTAGATAGGCGATTCGCTCATCGTCTTGAATCTGTCCGTCCGTCGACGGGGTATCCCTGCAGGCAATCCCGTTTTCGGTGACATACAGCGCGGGGGGATCGTAGTCCTTTTGGATCCTGGTGAGAAGCGTATACAGACCATCCGGATACACTTCCCAGTCCATTTCGGTGAACTGGACCCCTTGATAGTCCGGCCGGAGCTCTGCATACAGCTCGTTTTGTCTCTCCGGCCGGCGGAGGATCTTGCGCATGTAGTAGTTCACGCCTAGGAAATCGATGCGGCTTTTCTTGAAATCCTCGAGGTCTTCGGATTCGATTCTCGGGGCTTTGTACTGCCGCCGATACAGCTCGAACATATCCTCGGGATACCGACCCTTGAATATCGGATCGAGAAACCATCGGTTTTGATAGCCGTCGTAGTACTGAGCGGCCTGCTCATCCTCGGGAGAATCCGTATCCGGGTAAGCGGGGGCAATATTCAGTGTGATCCCGATTTGGCCGCCGGTTTTTTTGTACTCTTGAAAAAGTTGAACTGCCTGAGCATGGGAGAGAAGCAGGTGGTGGGCTACCTGCAGAGCCGTTCCCGCGTCCCGTATTCCCGGCGCGTGGTCGCCGGTTTTATATCCCATATAGGCAGCCACCCACGGCTCGTTGTGTGTAATCCACAGCTGCACCCGGTCGCACAGCGCATCAAACATGGCGCCCGCAAAATCCAAAAAGTATTTCACGGTGTCCCGCCGGCTCCAGCCCCCCTTGTCCTGAAGGCTCTGAGGCAGATCCCAGTGATAAAGGGTGACCATGGGAATGATTCCGTTCCCTAGAAGCTCGTCAACCAGGCGCTGGTAGAAATCGATCCCGGGGGTGTTGAGCTTGCCGCCGCCGCTGGGATATATCCGCGCCCAGGCGATGGAAAAACGATAGGATTTCAGGCCGATCTCCTTCATCAGCCGGATATCTTCCCTGTATCGATGATAATGGTCGCAGGCTACATCGCCGTTCTGGTTGTCATATACTTTTTCCGGCGTGTGGCTGAAACGGTCCCAAATGGTCTCCCCGCGGCCATCTTCGTTCACGGCGCCCTCGATCTGATACGAGGCCGTTGCCGTACCCCATAGGAAATCTTTCGGGAATTGTATCTCTGTCACCTGAGCCCCCCCACTCTGCATTTTTGTTATTCCTCTTCTGCCTGGATCGAATAGGACCAAACGATCAATCCCATAGATATCCCGATAGAAATTCCTCCTGTTACGAGGAAGCCCCGGGCTATCGCCTTTATAGCGGAACGTGCAATCGCTGTAAAAACTTCGGCAATCTCTGCACTATACCAGACGTCGGATAAGACCCAAGAACTCAATCCGTAGTCGATCCAAGGCCAGCCCGCCGCTATCCGGATCGCTATCCCTCCAATCAGGATCAGTACGGCGGGAACAAATAACGGCCAGCCCAGCCACTGAACGATCCGGCGGCGATTTTCACCACCGACAAAGGCCG
>Ga0307378_10005479_pt1 | contig 17675 bp, 15 predicted proteins | sample UN1MG_FD_202238 | JGI IMG/M metagenome (GOLD analysis project Ga0307378, IMG submission 202238) | Soil microbial communities from Risofladan, Vaasa, Finland - UN-1 | ecosystem: Environmental > Terrestrial > Soil > Coastal area > Acid sulfate soil | place: Finland: Risofladan, Vaasa | collected... | reverse complement strand
GGCCCGCAATCTGAGCAAGGATTCCGGATGACAGCCTTCAAAGGACTTGAGGCGATCGTTCAGAAGGACTATCCGCTGGGCGCCGCCACGACGTTCGGCGTGGGCGGGGCCGCCGAGTACTTCATCACCCCGCGCACCGAGGACGAACTCCGCGCCGTCCTGGAGCCGTGCGACAAGGCGGGAATCGAGGTCCGCGCCTTCGGCCGCGGATCGAACGTCCTCGTGCGCGATGAGGGCGTGCGCGGAGCGGTGGTTCATCTCGACCCCGAGGGGTTCGGCCGCATCGTTTTCGAAGAGGACCTCCTCCGGGCCGGCGCCGCGGCGCCGCTGGCGAAGGTGGTCGCGGAGGCCGCGCGGCACGGCCTGTCGGGCATCGAATGCCTGGTCGGCATTCCGGGGAGCATCGGCGGCGCGGTCCGCATGAACGCCGGCGGCGCCTTCGGCGACATCGGCCAGACCGTCGAGCGCGTCAAAGTCATGGATGCCCACGGCCAGGTGTTCTGGCGCGAGCGCGACGACCTGGCCTTTGGATACCGCGCGAGCAACGTCGCGGCCCGGTTCGTCCTGGAGGCGGAACTGAGGTTGATGCCCGATAGCCCCAAGGCCATCGAGGCCGCGATGAAGAAGATCTGGATCATCAAGAAGAACACCCAGCCGATGAATGCCGCCAGCGCGGGATGCGTCTTCAAGAACCCGCGCGGCTTGGCGGCGGGAGCCCTCATTGACCAGGCCGGAGGCAAGGGCCTGGCGGTCGGCGGCGCCGTCGTCTCCCGGAAGCACGCCAACTACATTGTCATCAAGGACAAGGCCAAGGCGAAGGCCGCCGACGTCCTGGAACTCATCGAGCAGGTCCGCAAGGCCGTCAAGGAACGGTCCGGCGTGATGCTCGAACTGGAGATACAGGTTTGGCCATGACGCTGCCGATGGCGCAGGAGGACTGCGTGACGGCGCCCGTCCCGGGAACGGTCACGATCGGCGTCCTGATGGGCGGCTGCTCGCGCGAGCGGGACGTCAGCCTCGAGAGCGGCCGGGCCGTGGCCGAGGCGCTGCGCGAGGCAGGCCACGACGTGCGGCCGGCCGACGTGCGGCCCGGCGACGTCACGGCCGCCCTCGTGGACGGCCTCGATGTGGTGTTCCTCGCGCTCCATGGGAAGTGGGGCGAGGACGGCGGCGTCCAGTCGGAACTGGAGGCCCTCGGCGTCGCCTACACGTTCAGCCGTCCGAAGGTGGCGGCCCTGGCGATGGACAAGCCCCGCGCCAAGTTGCGGTTCATGGAGGAGGGGATCCCGACGCCCGAGTTCCTCGTGGCCGAGCCCGGGTGCGAGAGCGCCCTCGGGGAAGCGATGTCGCGGCTGGGGCCGCTTCTTGTCGTCAAGCCTGTGTCCGAGGGCTCAAGCATCGGAGTGGCTATGGTGGATTCGCCGCAGGCTTTGGCCGAGGCCGTGCGCGAGGTCTGGTCGCGCGGCGACCCCGCGCTGGTCGAACGTCGCGTCGTCGGGCGGGAGTTCACGGTCGGCATTCTGGGCTCCCAGGCGCTTCCGGCCATCGAGATCCGGACGCCCGGCGGATGGTACGATTACCATCACAAGTATGAATCCGACAAGACCGAATACGTCTTCGAGCACGGTCTGGTGGCCGCGGTGGAGTCGCGGCTGGTGGAGACCGCCCTTCAGGCTCACTGTGCTCTCGGGTGCCGGGACCTGTCGCGGGTGGACATCATGCTGACGCCCGAAGGCGAGCCCCAGGTTCTGGAGATTAACACGATCCCCGGTTTCATGAGCCACAGCCTGGTTCCGAAAGCGGCGGCGCGGGCGGGGCTTCCGTTCCCGAAGTTATGCGAGCGGCTGGTGGCGATGGTCCTCAGGCGGTCGCGCCGGCGATCCGCGCGTGGATCGGGTCGAGGTTGACGGGAGACGACGTTGGCAAAAGACATCCCGGACAAGCCGAGCAGCGCCAAGGCCAGGACGCCCTTCATCTGGCGCCTCCTCAGGGGGACGCTCGTGGCCCTCCTGACGGCGGCCGTCGGATGCGGCGCGATCTGGGGCTTCGACGCGCTCCGCCAGCAGGTCCGCCTGTCCCCCGGCTACCAGGTGAGCAGCGAGAGCCTGCGCCTGGTCAAGGGGCCGTCGTGGATGACGCCGGCGATCCTGGCGGAACTGGATGTGGCGTCGCTCGACCCCGAGTTTCCGAGGGAGTTCAGCCTGCTGGACGAAGGCATCAGCGCCCGCATCGCGGCCGCTTACGAGCGGAGCCTCTGGGTCGATCGCGTCGAGCGCATTGTCAAGCACGATCCGCGGGTGGATCCGCAGAACCCGCCGCTGGAGGTGTTCCTGAAGTTCCGGCGGCCCATCGCGTTCGTTCAGGTGCAGGATGGCTTCGCCCTCGTGGACGACCAGGGCGTGCGGCTGCCGGGCCTCTATCGTGAGCCCCGGCTGGGCGCGGCCAGGTTCCTCGTGATCACAGGCGTCCCGTGGCTTACGCCGAGGCCGGGCCAGGGGTGGGACGATCCGTCCCTTCAGGCGGGCGTCCAGGTGGCCTGCGCCGTCGAGCCGAAGCGCGAGGCGTTCCGGCTGGCTTCGATCGATGTGTCGAACTTCGGATACCGGCGCGACCGGCGCGACACGGAAATCGCCCTCTACACCGTCAGCGAAACGCGCATCAAGTGGGGCAAAGCCCCGTCTTCCGAGGCCGAACTCCTTCAGGAAAAGACGCTGGTCGAGAAGGTCGCCTACCTGGATTACGTCTACCAGACGATGCACGGCCGGGTGGACGGCGTCCTCGCCTACATTGATGTTCAGAACGAAGTCATCCTGCGGCGTTCGACCGACCTGGCCACGCGGGTTCGGAGTTAGCGGATGGGCCGAGAGCCTGGCGCCGCGTCGCCTTCATCGTCCGGCCGCGAATCCCCGGAGAAGTCCGCCCCTACGGGCCGTATGGCCGCCGGCTCATCGCGATTCCTGCTTCCCCTGGCCTGGTGCGTGTGGCTCCTGGTGTGGCTCGTGCCGGTGCTCCTCGTCGCCCCGCACGCCCAGACGGTCCGACCGTGGTTATCGGCCGACACGGCCCCGGCGGCGCTGGTGGCGGCGGCGACGTTCTTCCTCGTGGCGATCTGGCCGTTCTGGCCGGCCCTCGTGAGCCGGGAACCCGGCCGCGATGCGGCCCATTGGATCGGCGCCTCGGTCCTCGAACTCGCCGTGCTCCTGGCCCTGGCGGCGCCGTTTGTGCTGGTGGCCTGGTCGGTGGGCGGGCGGACGCTGGAGGCCAAGCCGCTGGTGGCCGCCGCGATGACGACGACCCTCTTTGCCCTGATCTTCCGCGTGCTGGCCATCCGGTCGGGCGCCGCCGCGGTGCGGTGGCTGATCCTCGTCGCGACGCTCCTCTGCGCCGGCCCCCTCATCGTGGTCTATGCGGTCGGCGAGACGATCGGAGCCGATCTGCCGCGCGTAGCCGCGGTCAGCCCCCTCGTCATGGCCGTCTGGCAGGTGGAACACGGGTGGCCGTCCGACCTGTGGCTGACGGTGCTCGAGGTGATGGCCTGGTGTGCCCTGGCCCTGGCGCTGGCCGTGGCGGCGCTGCGAGCGGTCGCCAAGGCGCCCGGCTAACCGTTTCCCGGTTTCCGGTTCCCGGTTCCCGTTTCCCGGTTCCCTGTTCCCGGTTCCCGTTTTTGATATAAGTCGCATTTCCGTTTTCCGAAAAACACATTTTTGGCGCGGTTTGGCGCGCTTTTTGGGGCCAAGTTATCCACAAAACGGCCTTGGCGCGCGTGCCAAGGGGGGTATGCAGGAGCAATGTTAAGATAGGCAAGACGAAACCGTACTGGTTTTTGACGTTTTTGACTGAAACTGTATCCCTTTTGATCGTTTTTGTATCGTTTTTGTATCGTTTTTTGCGTGTTTTGTACGCATATGGATGGACATGCGTCCATAATACTTACGTGCGTTTTCCGTCGCCGCGGCTTGTGCCTCCCGGTCTTTCGGGGTACAATATCTGGTGTCCTGTTACGCGTCAATTGAGGGGTGGCATGGTCATCCCGACTCGTGCTTCGCAGCGAAGCACTGCTTCGCAGAGTAGCAAGGGTGGCCATGCGGTGCCGGGTGCCACGGACAACAACGGATCATCCGCAGATGCACACAGATGGGCACAGATAGTCAGCCCCGAAGGGGCGGACTGCACTCTAGCCACGGGCTTGCGCACCGTGGCTAGAGATCAAACGTGCCTCCGGCACTGTGTGCGGAATTCAGTATCCTGTCCCCGGAACTCTATCTAGAACTCGACGAAGTGGACGGTTTCCTCATCCAGTTGTTCGAGGTCAATGAGGACTTTGGCTCGTCTGGGGCGGCCGTCCGCGTTCCGAAAATCGCTTTGGAACGATCCGCATTTCACCAGCGTGCTATCCGTCAAGCGGATAAAGGAGATCTGCTGGAGGTCAAAAGCGATTTTCCTTAGCCTGGACCAGGCCCCCCGCTTGATGCGTTCCAGTTCGTACTTCGACTTGCCGCCCTTGATCTCGTTATGCCAAGCCTGAAACGACCTCGCTTCATCGTTGTAGACGACTTGGCCCAAGGCCAGGACAAGGCCGACCTCGCCGAACTGACGGATGGCGAGGGCCGTGGCTTCACTGTCATTCACGATAATCTCGTGGCTGCTCGTGTTGATGGCATGCGCCTTGAAGTCCCAGGGAATTCCGCAGAAGGCGTCAAACCGAACGTTGCCATAGGTCGGTCCGGGGACTTGCACGATCTTCGCAAGTTTCTGCTCGCAGAGGAATTGGAAATAGAACCCAATCCACTCCATTTGTCGCCAGTTGCGACAACCGTTGTCGCGCATGTGCAGAATGCTCTGCTTGCCATCCCACAGTTTGGGTACGCCGGCCTTGAGAACGTTGCCGATGCGTTGGGCCGTCGCGGCAAAACTCATTCCCGATCCTCAAACAAGGGCATCTTTTCGGAAGGGATTTCCGAATCCTCGGCATCGATGCGGTACACGCCTTTGTCCAGGCGCTCCCTGGCGAATTCGTAATATTCCTTCACGATCTCAAAGCCCACGTACTTTCTATTGAGCATCCTGCTGACCACGGCAACCTGGCCGGAACCGAGGAAGGGGTCCAAGACCACGTCGCCTTCTTCGCTCGTGTACTGGAGGATTTTCCGGATCAGCGCCGCCGGGAGTTTGGTCGGTGTCTTCTTGTCACCATGCCAATACTCCCGCTTGATGACCCAGACGTCCTCCATATCCTGGTAGCGCCGGCTGCCCCCGTTCTCCCCGCGTTCGTCCCCATCAAACCGGGCGCTATTCAAAAACTTTCTCTTGGCATCATCCTTGCAGAGATACAGACAGTGATAATGAGAGGTTACGAACTTGCGCGAGCACACAACGCCAAACTGGTATTTCCATATTATGTGGTTCACTGTGACGAGTCCGACGGCATCTGCTGCCACCAGGATGTCCTTCAGGTTGTTCCATCCGGAGAACACGAACACGCTCCCCGAGTCCTTGAGCAGGCGATAGACTTCGGCCATCCATGCGGTCGTGAACTCGGCATAGTCACTCGCCCTTATCTCTTTATAGCCGACCATTACCCGTGACTGGGTGCGGTTGTAGTTGGACCGATGGGCCTTGAAATCAATGGCGAACGGCGGATCGGTGATGACTAGGTCCACGGAGCATGCGGGCATCTCCCGCATGCCTTGAACACAGTCCATGTGATAGACTTGGTTGATCTCGATGGCGGACATGCGATAGCCTTTACCGCTGTGCGAGTCTCCCCGTGCTCACGGGAGCCATTCTAGCAGCGTTTCGGTGCCAGCACAAGAAGAGGCCGATGAGACGGACGTCAATCTGCGTTGCCCCCGCCGCGCGCAGCGGTGCGTTCTTCCGGCGGGCGGGTCTTCCAGCGGCGATGGACCCACAGGTACTGGTCGGGCGCGAAGCGCACCGTCCGTTCGAGGCCCGCCGTGTACCGCGCGGTGATGGCCATCGCGCTATCCACTCCCTTGGGATAGTCGGCCGGGTCAATGCGGTCCATGACGATCAGGCGGTAGCGAAAGCCGGGGCCGGTCCTGTAGGCGCCGCCGACGTAGATCACCGCGTTTTCCTCCATCGCCAGGTAGGCGATGCTCTTGTAGGCGGAGGCCTTGCGGCCGAAGAAGTCCACGAAGAATCCCCGGCGACCGGCGTCCTGGTCGGCGATGAAAGCCAGCGTCCGGCCGCGATGGAGCGCCGCCACGGCCTCCTCGGCCATCCCCTTCTTGAGGATGATGTGCTGTCCGGACCGCTCCCGAAGGCGAAGGATGTGCCGGTTGAGGAGCGGATTATCGAGCGGCCGCGCCACCGAGGTCAGGGGGAACCCCATCGCCGACATCGCGTAGCCCACGAGTTCCCAGTTGCCGAAATGGCCGGTCACGAGGATCGCGCGACGCTTCTCGGCCAGTTCCTGGAAGTACGGCAGGGCCTGCGAGATGTCCAGGATATCCAGGAACCGGTTGAACTGCATAAGGCGAGGCATGCAGAGGACCTCGGCGCCGAGCATGATGAGGTGCTCGCAGGATCGGCGGGCGAACCATTCAACGGCCTCCTGGCTCATGCCGGGGAAACTGGCCCGCAGGTTTTCGTGGGCGCGATCGCGGTGCTTGCGATCCAGCCGGTAGAGGAGCCTTCCGGCCAGGCGGGCGGTCCTCAGGTTCGTCTCCATCGGGAAACACTGGAGCCCCATCTCCGCCAGCCGCAGGGCGGTGTACTGGAGTCGCCAGACGAATCTTTGAATCAGAGAGGCCATGGTCTCGCGCTTCCGCCCCTGGGGTCCTCGTGGTCAACGGCTCGCGATTGTAGAGGCCGGGCGGGAGCGGTGTCAAGGAAGCCCTGCCGCTAGCCTCGCGCGGCGGGTGCGCCAGAATTTCCTGGCAGGGCCTTTTTGGATGTCACCCCGAGCGAAGTCGAGGGGTCTCGCCGTGCGGTTGGAAGGACGATAACGGCCACGGCGAGATTCCTCGACTCGCTTCGCTCGCTCGGAATGACAGCGTTTCCTGTTTGCCAGAAAATCTTGGTGCACCCCTCGCGGCGCCATCGCTTACAATGGCTGGCAAGCGGAAGGAGGCAGCCGTGTCGGAGTCGGACCTGGAGATTTCGGATTTCGATTACGACCTGCCGCCGGACCGCATTGCGCAATCGCCCGCCCGGCCTCGCGATGCGTCGCGACTGCTGGTCCTCGACCGCCTGAGCGGCGCCGTGGCCCATCATGGGTTCCACGAGTTGCCCGAACTTCTTGCGCCGGGCGACCTCGTGGTCCTGAACGATACGCGCGTCCTGCCGGCGGCGTTCACGGCCTGCCGCGCGAGCGGGTCTCGCATCGAGGGGTGTTTCCTGCGCTCCCTCGATGGCGGCCTGTGGGAAGTGCTCCTGGCGGGCCGCGGGCGCATCCGCCTCGGCGAGACGCTGGCCCTGACCGATGCGGCGGATGCGGTCCACGCCGAGATCGAACTGGTGGGTCGCGGCGACGGCGGCACGTGGCATGTCCGCCCACCCGCGGGCATCGAGGCCGTGGCCCTTCTCGCCCGGATCGGCCGGCCGCCTCTGCCGCCCTACATCCGGCGCGAGCGGCCGGCCGCGGCGCTGGCCGCCACGGACCGCGAGGATTACCAGACCATCTACGCTCGCCGCGACGGGGCCGTCGCCGCGCCGACCGCGGGCTTGCATTTTACGCCGCAGGTCTTCGAGCGGCTCCAGGCGCGCGGCATCGAGCGCGCGATGATCACCTTGCACGTCGGCCTTGGGACGTTCCAGCCGGTCCGCGCCGGGCGGCTGGCGGAACACAGGATGCACGAGGAGTACGTGGAAATTTCGGCCGAGACGGCGGAGCAGGTCAACCGCGCCCGCGCCGCCGGCCGGCGCATCGTCGCCGTCGGAACGACGACGGTCCGGGCGCTGGAGACGGCGGCCGGGGAGGGAGGCCCCAGGGCGATGCGCGGATGGACGCGGCTCTTCATCCGGCCGCCATACGAGTTCCGCATCACGGGCGCGCTGGTCACGAACTTCCACCTGCCGCGCACCACGCTCCTCGCGCTGGTGGCGGCGCTGGCGGGGAGGGAGCGGGTCCTCGCGGCCTACGAAGAGGCGATCCGGGCGGGCTATCGGTTCTACAGTTATGGCGATGCCATGCTCATATTATGATGGCGGCACATCTTCCGGCCCCAGGTACACGTCGGCCACGATCGCGCGGAGGTTCAGGCGGGCGACGACGGCCTTCAGTTCCTCCGCGCGGCGGGCCACGAGCGGGCTGATCTCGACCTTGAACTTCGGTTCGCCGGCCGCATCGCGCGGGACCTTGACGCCGGCCTCCTCGAGCCGCATGGCGTCCAGGCGGACCATGTCGCGGCGGGCGGTGGCGGGGCTGTCCAGGCCGTCGGCGTTCTTGACGGGGCTGAACTCGCGGCGGCGGTCGATCTCCAGGACGACCGGCCGCTCGGCCATCGGCAGGGCGTCGAACACGAAGGTCTCGAACTTGACGCCGTTCGGCCGGTCGGGCGACCGCGTCCGGCCCTTCTCGTCCACGCAGGGAATCTTCTTCTCCGCCCGGTGAAAGGGCAGTGCGAATCGTCGGCCGCCGTTCAGCCGCTCGACGAACCGGCGCGACAGGATGTGGATGGCGATGCTGCCCGCCTCGAACCGGAGCGACCCGTCGGGGTTCCGCTCCTCGGCCAGGGCGTTCGGCAGATCGCTGTACTCGATGACGTGCAGCCGCCCGGCTCCGCCAGGGCGGAGCCCCGCTGCGCCGGGGCGAAGCCCAGCCGACAGGCAGAACACGCCGAGTTTCTCCTTCGGGTCGCGTTTGCGGGCCATCTTGCTAGACATGTCGCTTCGTGCGTCGGCGTGGCAGCCGAGGAAGACGGGGTCCAGGGGCGGCACGAGGGGGTTATCCACCTGGAAGTAACTGACGTACTCGATGCCGCGCGCCGCCATGTCGGTCAGCATGCCGCATCGGGCCAGCGCCCGGATGGATCCGCCGTGACCGTCGGGGTTCCACGCGAGTTCGTCCCGTTTGGCCAGGAGGAGTTTTCCCTGAAGGTCCACGGCCGGCATCATGCCCTGGGCGAAGCACTTGACGTCCGCGACGGGCAGGTCGAAGTAGTTGTGGGCCTCGAAGAAATCGCGCGTTTCCAGGTCGTTGGCCTGGCTCGTCATGATGTACCAGGGGATGGGAGCCGCGTGAGCGCGCCGTGCGGCCAGGATGGCGTGGGCGAAGATCTCAAAGAGCGGCCGCTCCGACACCGGCCCGATCGGGAAGGCCCCCTTGGGCCCCTCGAAGCCGAGTCGCGTGCCCTGGCCGCCGGCGACGACCATCGCCGCGGCCTTTCCGGCAGCCAGGATTTCCTCGCCGAGCTCGCGCATGTCTCGGCGCCGGGCGGCGTCGGCCTCCGCCGTGGGCAGGGGGATAAACGGGGCCGGCCGGAGGTCCGGCGGCAGCGTCGTCGGACCGGCGGTGGATGGGGCGCCCGTGACGTGATGCTGGATGAGGTCCGCCAGTTCGTCGAAATCCACCCCGGCCAACTGGGCCAGGAGGTGTTGGCGGCTTTCCTTGCCCAAGTCTTCCCAGAACCGGAAGACGTGTTCCTGGCCGGCCTCTGCCACTCGCCGCCGTAGGGCCTGTTCGTCCAGAGGTTCCTGCGTCACGCTGTTCCTTTCGTCCAACCACCATCATGGCCAAGCGAGCGGACTCCAAACCTATCAAACTGTGCCGCCGGCGACAAGAGTCTTGGCAGGGAGACCGCCGCGCGTAATGCGTCAGTTATCGTAGGCTCTTCTAGGATTGGCCGAGTCTGCCGCCGCTCCCGCGGCGGCCTCAGTAACCGAAACTGACGCATTACCGCGCCAATGTTTTGTTTGACAGGGAACAGTCCGTAGGCGATAATATACTTGGAAGTGCGCCTGCGGACAGCAAATAAGGTGTTGCCCTGGTAAAGAGGGGGGGAAAGGAGACCTGCGAAACCCAAAACTCTAGTATCGGTTGGTAGCGTCAGATAACTGTTATTATTCCTTCTCATCACCGGTGCCGGTGGGGCGCCTAAGAACCGGAGGACGTAACTATGAAACGCAAAGGGTTTACGCTAGTCGAACTGCTGGTTGTGATCACGATCATCGGCATGTTGATCGCGATCCTGCTGCCAGCCCTGTTCGGCGCGATGGAACTGGCCAGGCGTGTGGCGTGCGCCAACAACCTGAGCCAGATCGGCAAGGCGTGCTCGGCGTATGCCGCCGGCAACAGGCAGGTGTGGCCGGACGTGATGGGCGCGACCGATACTGCCAAATGGAAGGACATCGGCAACACGCGAGTTGGCGGCACCCCCGACAACACTGAAGATATCGAGTCCAACACAGCGAACTTCTGGCTTCTGATTAAGTCGGGCCTGGCCGAGAACCCCGACGTGTTTGTCTGCCCGTCTCAGAGCAACGATGAGCCGGAAAGGGCCGTGGCGGACTACAACAGTGTCCGCGACTTCGGCGAGGCGAAGAACGTCAGTTACTCGTATCAGAACGTCGCCGGCCCGTACCGGCTGACTTCGGCGGCGCCGCCCGGCCTCGCCGTGGCAGCCGACTCCAACCCGCAGAGGGAGGACCGCGCGGGTGCTATCACGGAGTACGTCGGGTCTGCCACCACCATCAATTTCAAGGTGACGGCGTGGGAATCTTTCGACCCGGCCGAATTGTGGCATTTTAACAGCGCCAACCACAAGTTTGAGGGCCAGAACGTCCTCTACCTCGACGGTCACGTGGAGTTCACGAACAATCCGTACTGCGGCGTCAAGTACGACAACATCTGGACCAAGGCGAGTGACCCGCTGACGTCCCTCGACCCCTCTAGCGCGACATTTGTCGCAGACATGAAAGGCAACGCAGACGGGACGTCGTACGCCGCCGCCGGTAACCTGGACGCGGCCAAGCGCGAGGATTCGTTCCTGGTTCCGTAACGCCGTATTCCGCAGGCGCGAGGGGCGGTCCCGAGAAGTCGGGACCGCCCGTTTCTTTATGTCCACATTGCGCGGCGGGTCTCTGACCCTTCGGCTTCGCTCAGGGCAGGCTCTGCCGCGCTCGAGAGCGGGGCTGTTTCCCCTGCGCGGTGGGTCGGAGACCCACCGCGCTCCCCCTCGCCACCCTCTCCCATCGAGGGAGAGGGTGAAAGAGTCTAACGTCGGCTCCGGAACCACCGCAGCCGCCGCCTGAGGTCCATCGCCTCGTAGCGGCACATCTCGTGGCAGCAGAAGCAGCGGATGCACCGGCCGTAATCAATCACGGGGCCGCGGTGGGCAATCGTGATGGCCTCCACCGGGCATGCCTTGGCGCACGAGCCGCACTTGACACACCGATCGTACTTGACCTCCGGCCAAGGCACGAGGACCGTGGCTCCGATGCGGCTGAAGAGCGCCCCGAGGCCCATGCCGATGGCGGGAATCTTGAACCGCGGCACGACCTCCATCGGACCTTCCACCCGGATGGACGCGAGGTCGGCCGGGCCGAGGCCGCGCTCCTCGGCGATCCGCAGCATGGGAACCCGCCGGGGCTCGAGGCCCATCATCGCGGCCATCACCGTGTCGAGGGCGACGGCATTGTCGGACGCGAGGACCCGTCCGACCGGTCGCGGCCGCCCGCCCGACGGTCCCTGGCCCTCCATCGCGACGACGGCGTCGAGGATCACGAGGTCCGGCCGGCGCACCTGGAACACGTCCACCACGGCCTGGGCGAAATGCTCCGGACCGCGGGCCACGCGGTGCAGGCGCGTCTTCTCGGCGCCCACGAGGTGCCCGAACGTGTTCTTGATGGCCCCCGTGATGCCGGTGGCCACGTGCGTTTTCATCTTCGGCAGGCTGACGAGAACATCCGCCTCAAGGACCTGGCGCGCGAAGGCGAGTTCCGCCGCGAAGGCCGACCGGACCGGCACCCGGACCGGGTCGGCGCCGAGGTTGACGTAATAGTCCCCCGCGACGGCCAGGATGCCGGCCGTCCGGGCCGCGTCCTCGTTCGAGCCGTAGGCCATCATGCCGGAATTGTCGCCGACCATGATGGGCCTCGCGCCGCGGCGCTCGAGCGCGCGGATCGCCGCGAGGACGAGGCTCGGATGCGTGGTGACGTGCCGCTCGGGCGGCGCGGCGCCCAGGATGTTGGGCTTGACGAGGACCGACCGTCCGGCCACGGGCGGTCCGTGGGCCTCGAAGGCGCGCTCCACGGCCTTCTCGATATGCTCGTAGTCCGATTCGTAGATGCTGACGCGCGGCATATCTGGACCTTATAGCGGTTTAATTTTCGCATGGACAGCGCGGCGGGTCTCCGACCTGCCGCGCTGTGAGCCGAACTGTTTCCCCTGCGCGGTGGGTCGGAGACCCACCGCGCTCACACTATGCGTATCCGATCTTAAAACGCTCTAACGCAGGACAAAGTATCCGTGACCGACCATGTCGAAGACCTTCTCTTCGACGATCGTGAGGTCCGCCGCCGCAAACATCGCCCGCCATCGCGACGCCTCGACGATCGTCTGGTTCGTCAGGTCGTGGTAGAGGTGGTGTTCGAGGAAGGCCGTGGGGCGGCGCCTGAGTTTTTCGTGCGGCTGTTTGCAGAACTCGCCCACGTAGAGCAGGGCCTTCGGAAACTCCGCCCGCAGGTTCCTGAGGAGGTCCACGATCTTCGCCTCGCCCTCCGCCAGGTATTCGTGATACGTGTCCACGGCCGTGACGGCGTCCACGTCGGGCCGCTCGCGCGCGAGGGCGGCCAGGTCGAACATGTCCGCCTCGCGGGCCTCGATCGCGCCGGCGTGCGGCGAAGCCGCCAGCACTTCGCGGGCGTAGGCGACCGTCGGCCCGTCATTATCAACGCCGATGCCGCGGAGGCCCGGCGCCGCCTCGCACGCGTAGAAGAGGAACGCCAGGTCGCCGCAGCCCAGGTCGAGCACCTGCCGCGCACCGTGGCGGCGGAGCATGTCGGCCAGAACCGGGTAGGGAAGCGTGCGGCAGAGTTGACCGCTGCCGCGGGCGACGAACTTTCCGAGGCGCTGAACGTCTCGCGGGTACTTCGCGCGGCCCGCCAGGAGGTCGCGCAGCCGCCCGAAGACCGGCGCGTACGCGTAGGTCAACTCGAAGAACCCTCGCGGCTCGTCCATGAGGCGGCGAAGTTTCGGAAGGGCCGACACCCGGCCTCCTTCAACCCGGACGAGGCCCAGGCCGTCGAGGTAACCGAGGATGCTCGCGAGGACGTGCCGGTCGAGCGCCTTCCCGGCGGCGAGACGCTCGACCTCGACTGACTCCGCCGCGAGGATCGCGTCCAGGGCGCCCGTCTCCAGCAAGGCCCACAGGCACGAGCACACCGCGTAGCCGCGGACGTGGGGCAGGGCCTCATCGAACCGCCGCTTGACGCGGGCGGCCTTCGCGAGGCCCAGAAGGCGGATGATCTCGAGCGCCTGGTTCATGGGCACGGCTCCTAATCCTCAGCGTACTTCGCGCGGCGGGTCTCTGACCTGCCGCGCTCGAGAGCAGATCTGTTTCCCCTGCGCGGTGGGTCGGAGACCCACCGCGCAACCCCTGTGCATACCCAATCTTAAAACGTACTATGGCCGGCCGGCCTGGACGGCGCACGTCCCGGGTCCGCAGGCCAGGACCCCGTCATCATAAGAGGGGCGGACGGTCTGGCCCGGTTCGACGACGAGGAACCGGTCGGCGTCCCACGGACCGTCGAGACCCGCCTGGAGCAGCCCGAGGTCTCCCTCGACGGTCGCGAACCGCCACCCTTTCTCGCGACAGACCTCTTCGACCCTGGCCTCGAGCCCCAGGTGGCGGTCGAAGTCGAATCGGATCAGGACGCCGCGCGTGTAATGGTCTTCCCAGTGGCTCATGAAGTCTTCGAGATACTTCGCGTTTTCCTCGCCGTACTTGGCCACGAGGGCGCCATGGTCGCGGGCCATGTACGTTGGTCCGAGGCCGCTGTTGGGTCGCGGCTCGGCCCGCTCGCCGCCGCCCTCCCATGACTCCATCCAGCCGCTCGAAAACCAGTACGTGCCCGGCGACTCGGCGAACAGGCGCGCGTACCGCTCCTTGGAACCCAAAAGGAGCGTGATGCAGTCGTGTGCCCGCGGGATGACCATGCGGATGCGCCCCGCCCGGATGCCGGCCAGGCTGTTGTTGCAGAGGCCATAGCCCAGGACCAGCGCGTCGTACCGCTCCGGCCCGGCGGCGTCAATAAGTTCCTGGAGCCGGTGGCGGCAGAGGTCGCTGTTGTCGTGCAGGCCCTGATCGAGGAGCGTGATGTCCACGGCCGGGCGGGCGCGCGCTGCGCACTCGTACAGTTCGCGCGAGACCACTTCGCAGGCGATCACCTTCACTCGCATGGCTCGCGTGTTCCTTCCTCGGCCGGCGCCCAGCACCCGCGGATATCGAACCGGCGTTCGAAGTCCACCTTGTTGACGAGAAACTTGTGCTTGTATTGTTCGATGCGTCCGCCGCACGCCGCCACGGCCTGCGCATCGAACGTCTGCCACGAACCCGGCGGAATCATCTTGACGCGAATGGCCCGCAGGCGGCCGCCGGAGCGTTTCGTCTCATATTCGATGTTACGCTCCCGGAGCGCCGAGTCAACCGCCGCCGCCAACTGCGGCGCGCGCGGCGCCGGCACGTCGCATTCCTCCACGAGGAGGCTGTAATAAGGCACGCGGTCCCACGTCGGCGCCAGGCAGTAGTTCCGGACCGGCAGGTCCAGCCGGTCGATCGCGGCGCTCACGGCGCTCGTGACCTGGAACTCCGTGATCTTCTCCCCCGTCAGGTTCGAGACGTGCTCGCCCTTGTTGAGGAACTCGATGACGGGGGTCGGCCCCATGCGACCGACGACCCGCACGAGGTCGCTGATGTGGTAGCGCACGAGGCCGCCGGGCGTCGTCAGGATTAGAAAATAGCAGCGGCCGACCTCGACCTCGTGCGCGAGGAGGGCCGTCGGCTCCCGCGACTCGATCTGGTCCTCCGGCACGAACTCGTAGAAGTTGCCCGCGATCTCCAGGATGCCGGCGCTGCCGTCCGTCTGAAGGGGGATCGAGAACCGCCCTTCGGACGCGACCAGGCCGATGTCCCGGACCGGCGCCGGACCCCAGTACAAGGGCATCTCACGCAAGTAAAGGCCCAGGGTGCCGCCTTTCCACGTGGCGATGAGCGGGAGTTCCCACGCGTCCTTCGGATACAGGCGCCCGGTTCGCTTGACGACGTCCTCGAGGTGGCGGGCCCGCTGCGGCAGGGGGGCCAGACGCTCCTCGATCCGCCGCCGGCTCGACCGGTCCAGCGCCAGGTCCGCCGCCAGCGTCCCGTCCGCCACGTCCCGGATCAACTGCTCCTTGTGTTCGTCCATCGCACGGGCCAGGCCGAGCAGCGTGCTCGGGTTGGCCGTCACCGGCAGGACTCGCCGCACGCACAGGCCAAGGCGCGACGCCAGGTAATATTTGGCCGCGGTGTCGGATGCCTTGGAGGCTTCGGGAGGCATCACGTAGACTCGCCGGATGATCCGACTAGGGGCATGGGCCATCAGCCCCGATATCGCCCCGGCCGGGATGCCGGAGGGCGTCACGTGCTCGTCAATGCGGCTGGTGATCTGGAGAACCGGCGCGCCGAAGGCATCGAAATGGTCGTTCAGGGCACGGGCGCCCCAAAGGTGCCAACCTGCACGGTAGGCCTCCAGGACCTTATCGGTAATGGGAACGGCCTTGGGCGATCCGGTCGTGCCGCTCGTCATCGCAAACATGTGGATTCGCGTGCCCCGCGGAAAGAGGGCCTCGACGTGGCCGGTCTTCAGCCGCTCGATGTACGGGGCGACGCGCTCGTACCCGGCGATCGGGAGGGCCTGGCGCAGGTCCTCGATGGTCCGCACCCGCGCCAGACCGTGCTGGCGGCCGAAGTCGGTCTCGGCCAGGTCCTCGAGGATTTCCCTGAGCCGTCGGGCCTGGACCTCCGGCGACCGGCGGATGGCCTCCGTCCATTGGCGGACACGCAGGTTCGCCCCCAGGCGAAGGGGCGACCAGAGCAGGCGTCGCAAGTGGATGGCGAGCGGTGTTTTCATGGCGGCATCATGGGCCGGGCGGCCGGGCGTTCTCCCGGACCTCGGCCGCCAGGCAACGGTTGAAGAACTCGGTCAGTTTCAGGGCATACGTCTTCGGATCGGTGGCCACGGCCTGGTTGTGCTTGGCGCCCGGGCAGATCCAGAGTTCCTTGTCGCCGGGTTTCAGGTCCACGAGGACGCGGGTCTGTTCGGGCCGGACATAGGTGTCGCGCTCGCCCTGGATGAAAAGGACGGGAACGGCGTCGAGTTTCGTCAGCGCCCGCCGCGCGCTCGGAAACCGGCACCGGCACTTCAGTTCGACGTAGAAGATCATCAGGGCCCGGAAGCCCCGGTAGACCGAGGCCGTCCGGTCGGCGCGCGCCAGGTCCACCCGCGCGAAGATCTGGGCCCACCGCTTCATCAGTTCGTCGATCGAGAAGTCCGTGGAAAACACGCCGTCGAGCGCCAGGCACCGGACGGCCGGTTGGATGGCGGCGGCCATGGCGGCGGCGCTCGCGCCGCGGCTCACGCCGAGGAGGCCGATGCCGCGCTGGTCCACGTCGCGACGGCTCTCCACCAGCGCGATGGCGGCCAGGATGTCGTTGACCTCGTGGCTCGACGGCCAGTAACGCGGCTCGTAGTGCGGCGACGTGAAACTGCGCCCGTGACCCCGGAAGTCGAAGGTGAACACGGTGTACCCCGCGGCGACGAGCGGCCACGCGTAGCGCCCCGCGCTCATCATGTCGCTGCCGAACTCGTGGCAGAAGACCACCGTGCCGCGATCCGGCAGGCCGGCCGGCCGGTCAATGAACAGGCCGCGCAGGCTCCGGCCCTCGAGGCTCGGGAACGTGATGATCTCGCCCTCCGGGGGCGTGTAATCCTGGAGCGTGGCCGTGACGGGCAGGGGGGTGTCGAGAAACAGATTGATTCCGATGCGTAGATACTTGGCGATGACCACGAGCGCCAGCACGGCGGCGACCACGAGGACGCCGACCACCAGGATGACCCAGAAAGGACCCGGCGACCCGCCGCCCGCGTCGGCGGCCGATTCCTGGGCGACCCAGACGGCCGCACCCATCACCGCACCCATCGCCTGCCCTCCGCGCGATACAGGACCTGCCGGCCGCCTCAGGGCACGAACCGGCGGACGACCAGCGAATCGTTCTGTCCGCCGAATCCGAACGAATTTGACAGGCACACTTCGGCCCTGGCCTTGCGGGCGGCGTGGGGGACGTAGTCCAGGTCGCACTCCGGGTCGGGCGTCTCGAGGTTCATCGTGGGCGGCAGGACCTGGTCCCGGATCGCGAGGACGCACGTCGCCAGTTCCGTCGCCCCGGCGGCCGCGATCAGGTGGCCCAGCGTGCTCTTGACGCTCGACATCGGAACCTGGTAGGCCCGCGGGCCGAACACCGTCTTGACGGCCAGGGTTTCGACCTTGTCGTTCTCGGTGGTGCCGGTTCCGTGGGCGCTGATGTAATCAATGGCCTCGGCGCCGATGCCCGCATCGGCCAGGGCCGCCCGCATCGCCGCCGCCGGACCCCGGCCCTCCGGATGAATGTCGGTCATCCGGTAGGCGTCGGCGGTGGACCCGTATCCGGTCAGTTCGGCCCAGACGCGGGCGCCGC
>Ga0307378_10005478_pt1 | contig 17678 bp, 15 predicted proteins | sample UN1MG_FD_202238 | JGI IMG/M metagenome (GOLD analysis project Ga0307378, IMG submission 202238) | Soil microbial communities from Risofladan, Vaasa, Finland - UN-1 | ecosystem: Environmental > Terrestrial > Soil > Coastal area > Acid sulfate soil | place: Finland: Risofladan, Vaasa | collected... | reverse complement strand
GGACGCGGGTCTCCTCCTTGGCCTTCTGATAGGCCGCGTAGCGGTCTAAGAAGGCGTTCATCTCGCCCGTGACCTCCCGAACCTTCCTGTCCTTGTACGCCTCGGCCCCTTTGATCGTACGTACGCGTTCGCCCCGCGCGGCCGGGACATTTCGGTTGCGTTCGGACATGGCCTGATTGATGAGTTCTTCCTTCTTTTGCCGTGCCCGGTTGACCGCGTCGAACGCTTCCTTGACCGGGTCGGGCGGCCGGACGTCCTGGAGGTTTAGTTTCGTCAGTTCCACGCCGCACCCGAGTTCGTCCAATCTGTCCTGGGTGACGCGGAGGGCCTCGCGGTGGAGATCGGTCCGGCCGATGGTAAGGACCTCGTCTACCGAGCGGTCGCCGACCAGCGACCGCATCACGGACTCGCTGACGTCACGGATGGTTCCCGGGACGTCCTCCACGTTGAAAAGGTAATCCTTGATGTCCTTGATTAGATAGTGCACCGTCCAATCCACGTTGGCGATGTTCAGGTCCCCGGACAGCATGCGGGCGGCGCTCTTCTGCGCTTCGGTGGTCGGGCCATACTGAGTCCGCTTGCCGGGGACGGCCGTGTGAAAACCGAACTCCATGGTTCTCACGTTCTCCACCGGGATGACGTGCGCCTCGTCGATCCCGAAGGGAAACTTGAAATGAAGGCCCGGCGCCGTCGTCTCGATGTGCTTGCCGAACCGAAGCACCACGGCCTCGCTGTCGGCGCCCACCATGTAAAAGCACTGAAACAGGCCGACCAGCACAACGATAACCCCGACGAAAATCAGCGCGTATCTGATCAGTTCTCGCGGCCCACGCGTTTGGAAAAAAGTTTGAGCGTCCACTTTTTAGACTCCTTATTTAGATGCCTCTTCTGGAGACGCGATGGAAGCGAACCGTATGTTACCGGATTGGAGCCGCTCTGTCCAGGCCAAAATCGCGCGCCCCGGACGCTGGGCGTGTCGCAAAATAGGGGCAAGGACTTTAGCAAGTGTGCCACGGCCGGTCTTGCCCGGCCGTGCCGCGCGACATGAGTTGCCCACGGCGGGGCAAGACCCACCGTGGCACACGTTGGGGGAACTGTTACCACTTCTCTCCGGCACGCCTCTGACGCTTCAGGCGTCCACGTCGAACAGGTCGGGCCTGCCATGCCTCTTCGTCTTGCCCGCCCCGGCCGGCGGCCTGAGGCCTAGGTGTTTGTAGGCGTCGGGCGTGGCGATGCGGCCTTGGCGCGTCCGCCCGACGAAACCGATCTTCAACAAATACGGCTCCACCATGTCCACCAGCGTGTCCACTTCCTCGTTCAAGGTGGCGGCGATGGCCTCGATCCCCGCCGGCCCGCCGCCGTACGTCTCGATGAGCACCCGCAGAAACTTCCGGTCCAGTTCGTCCAGGCCGCGCTCGTCCACGGCTTCCATGGCGAGGGCCTCGCGCGCGATCTCGGGCGTCACGCGCCCGTCGCCCTTCACCTGCGCAAAGTCGCGCATCCGGCGCATCAGGCGGATGGTGACGCGCGGCGTGCCTCGGCTCCGGCGGGCGACTTCCGCCAGGGCTTCCGGGTCGGTCGGCACAGCCAACAACTTCGCCGATCGCCGCGCAATCTCCAGAAGGTCCTCCTCCGGATAGAACTCGAAGTGGTGGTAGAGGCCGAACCGTTCCCGCAGCGGCGCCGAGAGGAACCCCGCGCGCGTCGTCGCGCCGATCAGGGTGAAGGGCTGAAGCGGCACGTTGATCGTCCGGGCGAAACTTCCCCGGTCCACCGTGATGTCGATCCGGAACTCCTCCATCGCCGGATAGATGAACTCCTCGACCACCGGGCCCAGGCGATGGACCTCGTCGATGAAAAGGACGTCGCCCCGCGCGAGGTTCGTCAGGATCCCCACGAGGTCCGCCGGACGCGTGAGGGCCGGGCCGCTCGTGGTCTTGATTCCCGCGCCCATCTCGGCCGCGATGACGTGCGCGAGCGTCGTCTTCCCGAGGCCCGGCGGGCCGTAAAGGAGGACGTGCTCGAGCGGTTCCTTACGTCCCTTGGCGGCCTGGATGGCGATGAGGAGTTTCTCGATGAGCCCCTTCTGGCCGACCACCTCCGCGAGGCGTTTCGGCCGAAGGCTCCACGAGAACCGTTCCTCGTCGGGCCCGGCGCTTTCGGAACTGACTATGCGTTCACGCGGCATTATCTCTCGTCCGATAGCAGTGCGTCTTAACCGCAAAGGCCGCAAAGAGAAACGGCCGTTACTTGTTGCCCAAGTCCATCTTTGTTGTCCTTTGCGCTCTTTGCGTTCTTTGCGGTTGAATCGGCGTTACCCTTCCGCGGCGGTGGTTCCCTGATGAAACGCTTCGCGCACCAATTGCTCGACGCTCGCTTCCTTGCCGAGGCGTTCGAAGGCGGCGTCGACGCGTTCCATCGCTTCGGGTCGCGCGAGGCCCAGTTGCAGGAGGACCGCGACGGCCTCGCGCTTCGATTCGGGCACTTCAGCCCCGCGCTCTACGGCCGCCAGGGCGAACTCGTCCAGTTTGCCGACCAGTTCCGCGATGATCTTCTCGGCCGTCCGCCGGCCGATGCCCGGCAGTTCCGCCAGGCGCGCGGCGTCGCGCGATTCAATGCGCCCGGCGATCTCGCCCACCGGCACGACGAGGCTCTTCAGGCCCTTCGCGACGCCGAGGCCCTGGACGCTCACGTAGCGGATGAAGAACCGCTTCTCGGTCTCCGAGAGGAACCCCACGAGCCTCGGCACCATCTGGCCATAGGCCGGGTTCCCGTCGAAATACTCGAGCGTGTGAAGCGTGACGCGCCGGCCCAGGTGTGACCGGAGGTCGTCGGCCGTCACCGGCGCGACGAGAATCTCGTAGGCGAGGGCCCCGGCCGAGAGGATGACCCGGTCGTCGCGGACCTCTTCGAGTTGTCCCGAGACGCGTGCGATCATCTGCCGTCCGATCCGGCCGTCATCTTAACCGCAAAGGGCGCAAAGGGCGCAAAGAAAAACAAGGTGGGTTTTTCCAAAGAATCCAATTGTTATGCCGTTCCCCGCTTCCGGTCGTCCTTTGCGCCCTTTGCGTACTTTGCGGTTCAAGGCCGTGTCGCGGCCCGTGCGGCGCGGTGGGCGTGGCAAAGGGCGACGGCCAGCGCGTCGGCCACGTCCGCCGGTTCCGGCGCCTTCTTGAGGCCGAAGTGGCTCTGGATCGCCCGCTGGACCTGGTGCTTCGAGGCGTGGCCGCTTCCGACGAGGGCCTTTTTGATGTGCGTCGCGCCGTAACTGGTGACGGGGACGCCCGCCTCCGCCGCCGCCAGCAAGACGATGCCGCGCGCGTGGCCCATCAGGATGGCCGTCCGCGGGTGCTTATAGTGCGAGTAGAGTTCTTCGACGGCGACGGCGTCGGGGCGAAACTCGGCCAGCACGGCCGCGAGGCCCGTGCGGATTTCCGCGAGGCGGGTGGCGAGGGCGTCCTTCGCGCTCGTGCGGACGACGCCGGCCTCCAGGAGGCGCATGGCGCCGGGGGCGCCGTCCGACGTCTCGATGACGCCGTAGCCGGTCCGCTCCAGGCCGGGATCTATGCCGAGGATTCGCATGTCAACCGTTCTGAGTGCCGGAGGCACGATTGTGCTCTAGCCCCGGGCGCGAGCCCGGGGTCAGCGATAACGCCGTTCATATGGAGCCCCGGAGGGGCGATTGAGCCGAGGAGGGCGCTTCAGTCGCCCCTCCGGGGCGGTCATCCCTCGCGCCGTCGCCGCTGGCGGGCGCGCAGGACCTCGTTCAGCCACGCAAGCAAACCCCAGAAAATAGCCATCCCTAAGCCCTGCATTAAGGTGGACAGGTTCGCCGACGCGAGGCCACTCAAGGCCCAGACGACGCCCAAGGCAGCCAAGAGAATGCAGACATATGTTACCAGGCCCAGGCGCGGCCGAGTTGCGATGCGGTCCTCGCTCGCCTTGGTGATGGACGGCGGACCGCGCTCCAACTCCGCCTGTGCCTCCCGCAACCTTTCGCTTCGCGTGCCCATAACGGTTCCCCTTTCTTGCGCATCAGCCCGCCGAGGCGGATGACACAACCGCGTGGGTGCATAGTTCCCATCCTACTTGAACCGCCATTTGGTGCCTTCTTTGGTGTCCTCAAGCACGATGCCGATTTCGTCCAGGCGTTTTCGGATGGCGTCGGCTTGGGCGAAGTTTTTGCTATGTCGGGCCTCGTTGCGTAATGCAATCAGGATTTGAAAAGCATTATTGGTAAGGCCTTCGTCGATGCCCTCCTCCGGAAACTCCAGATCCAGTCCAAGTATATCTCCTCCGAGTTCCGCGAAGGTCGTTCTGAGAAGTTCGGCTGTGCCATGTGTTGCTCCCCCTGTGCCGAGAACACGGTTGGCTTCTCGGACCAAATCAAAGAGCACTGCAAGAGCACTGGCCGTGGCGAAATCGTCATCCATCGCCTCGTGAAATCGGCGACGCGATTCCTCAACAGTCCTGACGACACTCGGTTCGGCTTCACCACCAAGCCCACCGCCGTACCCAAGGTTCTCAAGCCCCAACGCGGTATCGCGGAGTCGGTGCCATCCCTCCTTGGCCGCCTCTAACGCTTCGGGCGAAAAGTCGGTCGGGCTGCGGTAATGGCTCTGGAGGATGAAGAGGCGGATGACCATGGGCGGCCACTTCGCGAACGCGTCGCGGAGGGTGAGGAAGTTGCCCAGGCTCTTGCCCATCTTCTTTCCCGCGACGGTCACCATGTTGTTGTGGAGCCAGTATTTGACAAACGGTTTCCCCGTGGCCGCTTCGGCCTGGGCGATCTCGTCCTCGTGGTGGGGAAAAACGTTCTCGATGCCGCCGCCGTGGATGTCCAAGGTCCCGCCCAGGTACTTCTGGCCCATGACGGTGCACTCGATGTGCCAGCCGGGGTATCCCATGCCCCAGGGGCTCGGCCACTGCATGATGTGTCCGGGCTCGGCCCGTTTCCAGAGGGCGAAGTCGGCGGGATGGCGTTTTTCGGCGCTCATTTCGACGCGCGCCCCGGCGAGCATCTCATCCACGCTCCGGCCGGAGAGGCGGCCGTAGTTGGGCCAACTCGCGACGTCGAAATACACCGACCCGTTCGCCTCGTACGCATGGCCGCGCTGGATGAGGCGCTTCGCGTGCTCGATCTGTTCGATGACGTGGCTGCTGGCGCGCGGGCTGATGTCCGGACGCAGGACGTTCAGGCGGTCCATGTCCTCGAAGTATCGGCGGGTGAACTGTTCGGCGATCTGCATCGGGTGGACCTTTTTCGCCCGGGCCGCCTTCTCGACCTTGTCCTCGCCCGCATCCGCGTCGTCCGTCAGGTGGCCGACGTCGGTGATGTTCTGGACGTAGGTCACGTCGTACCCCAGGTGCCTGAGGAACCGCACGATGACATCGAAGGAGATGTAGGACTTTGCGTGGCCGAGGTGCGCATCGCCGTAAACGGTCGGCCCGCAGACGTACATGCCGACGTGAGACGGCGAGAGGGGTTCGAACTTCTCGCGCTGGCGGGTGAGGGTGTTGGTCACGTGCAGGTTGTTTTCGCGGATGGTCACGGGTTATCCCTTGCTCAAAGGTGATTTTAACCGCAAAGAGCGCAAAGAACGCCAAGAAGGATTTTGGTCAACCTATTACAATGAAACTGTATTTTTTGTTCTTTGCGGTCTTGGCGTCCTTTGCGGTTTCATTCACGCATGCGCTCGATCACAACCACGGCCTGGGCGGCGACGGCCTGGCCGGCGCCGATCGGGCCGAGGTCTTCGAAGGTCCGGGCCTTGAGGCCCACGGCGTCGGGCGCGACGCCGAGCAACTCCGCCAGGCGCCCGCGCATCTTCTCCTTGAAGCCGCCCAACTTCGGCCGCTCGAGCATCACGTTCACGTCAGTGCTCGCCGGTCGCCAGCCGGCCGCTTTCACCTTCTCCACGGCGAGGGCGAGGATCCGGGCGGAGTCGGCGTCCTTCCAGGCCGGGTCGGTGTCCGGAAAATGGTCGCCCAAGTCCCCGAGGCCTGCGGCTCCGAGGCAGGCGTCGGCGACGGCGTGCAGGACCACGTCGCCGTCCGAGTGGGCCTTCGGGCCGAGGGGGGAGGGAACCTCGACGCCGGCGAGCACCAGTCGGCGTCCGGCGGCAAGCCGGTGCAGGTCAAATCCGATGCCCACGCGGATTAACTGCGTCACGGGCGATGCTCCTTGGTGCGAGGCAGTCTATCGGTCGCGCCCCCGCGTTGCAACCGGAAACACACGGGCCGCGCCGAGCGCCCGTTGGGGCGTCCGGCCCGGCCCGCCTGCGGGCCATAGCCCTACGAAGGGCGAAGGCCCGTACCTCGCTTCCGCCTTCGTCCCGGTCCCGATCCCGGCGCGCCGGGAGGAGGACTACGGCGGACAAGCCCGCGGCTTCGCGGGGTTACTTGCCCGTCAAGGCCTTGATGCGCTCGCGCGCCTGGTTGACCTCGTCGGGGTTGTTCGATTTCAAGAGGACCGCGTTGTAGAGTTCGACGGCCTTGATGCGGTTCTTGAGTTTCTCCTCGTAGATTTTGGCAGCGTTGAAGCGGGCCGCGTACTGCGTCTCGGGGTCCCACTGCCAGCACCGCTCGTAGCACTGGACCGCGCGGGGCCAGTCCTCGAAATACCAGCCGCCGTAGATCTCGCCCATCCGGAAGGCGGCGTCGTCGATCTTGTCGCTCTCGGGGTACTTCTCGATGATCGCCTGGAACTTCTCGAGCGCGTTCTTCAGGTAATCTTTCTTGGCCGGCGGGAAGGCCGGGTAGTTCTTGTAGTCCAGGCCTTCCTTGTAGAGTTGGTCGGCGGCAGGGATGCGGCGCAGGGGTTTCAGTTCCGGCCCGACGACCTCGGCAATCGTGAGGTATCGGATTTTCGGCGTCGCCTCGAACGCCTTCAGTTCCTGCTCCACCCACTCGATCTTGTGCTGGGCGCCGCGCGTGAGGTAGTAGTCTTTCAGGGCGAGCAGCGACCGGCCGTAAGCCTTCCGCAGGCGGGCCACTTCCTCCACCAGCCCCAGTTCCTGCATCCCCGTGAAGTCCGTTTCGGGCTCGGGCTCGATCTGGGCCTCGACGGCCTCGGCCTGGATCTCTTCGGGCTTCGGCGGCCTGGCGAGCACGGCCGGGACTTCGGTGACTGGCGGGACCGGCTCTTCAGCAGGCTCCGGCGGCGTGGTCACGGTAATCGGTTCCGGCGCGGGCAAAGGCGCCGGCTCAGGCGCGGGCGCTGGTACAGGCTCAGGCGCGGGCGCAGGTTCAGGCGCAGGGGCCGGTGCGGGTTCCGGCGGGGGCAAAGGCGCCGGCTCAGGCGCGGGGGCGGGTGCAGGTTCCGGCGGGGGCAAAGGCGCCGGCTCGGGCGCGGGCAAAGGCGCCGGTTCGGGCGCGGGCGCCGGTGCAGGCGCGGGCGCGGGCTCCGGCTCAGGCGCGGGCTCCGGGGGCGGCGTCGGCGGAATGGGCTCGGCCTTCGATGGCCGGTCCGGCCGGAGTTTCACCGGCGGGAGCGAGAACTCGTCGTCCCCCTGCTGGGAGATCGCCTCTCGCGTGATCCACAGTGCCAGGGCCGCAACGGCCAGCAAAACGATTAGCCGACGCATGGGTTAGTCCTCCGTCCGATGTGAGGCCGTTCCAATGTCGGGCGCGCACCGACGCGCGTGTATCATCTATTAGAAATGGCCATTCGCCGACCGTCAAGGAAAAACCGACGCCGACCGGCGAAGGGGGAAGAGGGTTTCGGCGGGGCCTAGAGTGCCGCGGCGCCCGCCTTCGGCCTCTGGAACCGCTTGAGGAACCGCCGGATCGCCCGTCGGCGGAAGCCGGCGTCGGCAAGGTGGTTCCAGAGGCTCCGGAGCATCGCCCGCCGGACCTTCTCCCGGCCGATCCGCTGGACCATCGGATGCGCGAGGGCCTTGCGGTAGGGGATCCAGGGCGGGTGCTTGCGCAGGAACCGCAGTTGAATCCGTGCCTGGATCCGCCGAAGGTCCTCCACGCCGTAAGCGTCGCTCACGACGTACCGCCGCCGGCCGACGACCTTCATCCCCGGCTGCGCGAGGACCCACTGCTCGAAGTCCGTGTCGGCGTAGGCGTAGATTTTGTTGGGGCTGATGAAATCGATGCCGAGTTCGGCAGCGTAGTCGGCGATGCCGAGCATGTCGTCGGCCGTCTCGCCGGGGTTTCCGATGAGGAAGTTCCCGAGCGCGAGGATGCTGGTGTCGGCCAGGTGCCTGAAGGCCCGGCGGCACATTTCGACGGTGTAGCCTTTGCGCATCGCCTTGAGCAAGCGCGGCTGGTAGGACTCGATGCCGACCATGAACATGAAGAAGCCCGCGCGTTCCATTTTCTTGACGAGTTGGGGCGACTTGGCGAGCGCGTTGACGCGGATCTCGCAGGCGTACAGGTGCCGGACGTCGCGCTGGATCAGGAGGTCGCAGATCCGCTCCAGGCGCCCGAGGTCCGCCGCGAAGTTCGCGTCCACCAGGTGGACGACGTCGGCGTCGGTGGCCGCCAGTTCGGCGACGACGTCCTCGGGCTCGCGTCCGATCCACGGCTGAAGGTCGCCGAAGATGTTCTCGCGCCATTTGCAGAACGCGCAGACCATCGGGCACCCGACGCTCGTGATGATGTTGTCGCCCTTGAGCGTCATCCACGGGTACTCGTAGCGCCGGATGGAGCGGTCGAGGTGGTAATGCTCGGGATGGACGCCGACGCGGCGGGGGTTTTTGACGAGGTCGGCGCACGGCGGCGCAGGTTGGAGATGACCCGCCGCTTCCGCGGCGGGCTCGAACGGGCGGGCGTCGGGGGGAAGGGCGGTCGGGCGCTTGCGGTACCAGAGGCCGGAGACGTCTTCGGGGCTCCCGCGCTCGACCATTTCGCGCAGGGCGTCCTCGCCGTAGCCGACGCAGAGGATGTCCATTTCGGGGAAGTCGCGGAGAATCTCCTCCGCCTCGCGCGTGGCATACAGGCCTCCCAGGACGAGCGTTACGTCGCGCGGGAGGCTGCGGAGGAGGGTGTTCGTAAAGTCGTCGCGGCCCCACATGAGGCTGACGGCAATCATGTCCGGGCGGAACCGGCGGATGAGGGTTTCCAGGGGTTCCGTCTCGACGCGCATGTCCACGAGAAGTAAGTCCTCGACCACGGGTTTCAGGCGCGTGGCGACGACTTCCAGGCCGATCGGGTTGATGATCGCCAGGCCCCCGTAGAGTTTCTCGCTCTTTTTGTCGGGGCTGTAGGGATAGATGAGGAGCGGCCGCTTCCAGGTCATGGCGGGCATTATAGAGGAGGGGGGGCGGCTCGGCAACGGCACAACCCCTGACTAGCCCCGAGCACAAGCGAAGGGTCCGTCCTTTCCCCAATGTCCCGCGCGGCATATAATACGGGCGACCGGACACTGGTGAAAGGGAGCGACCGTGATACGAGCGAAAGTCAACCTGCTGATCGATGTTCTGCTGGCCCTCCTCCTGGCCGCCATGGCGGGCCTGGGCTTCCTCATCAAGTGGGTCCTCCTGCCGGGGTATTTGCGCAACGCCGTCTACGGCCGGGACGTGGAACTTTACTGGCTCGGCCTCGACCGGCACCAGTGGGGGACCGTGCACCTGTACCTGGGCGTGGCGACCCTCGCCCTCCTCATCCTCCACGTTGTGCTGCACTGGAGGCAGGTCGTGACGATCTACCGGCGGCTCATCGGCAGCGGCGGCGTGCGGGTTGGGGTCGCGCTCGTGTTGCTTGCGCTCATCGTTGCCCTGATGGCCTTTCCGGCCCTGGTGACGCCCGACGTGGAGGAGGGCGGCGGCCACGGCGCTGGCCGCAGTGCGGGCCAAGGCGCACACAGCCCCGACGGCGCAGAGAACCACGCCCATGAGGAGGGGCAAGGCCGGGGACCGGGTCGCGGAGGCGGCTTTCGCCGTGACAGGTACAACGACTGACTCCTGCAAAACGAATGTTCCGCCCATTCACGGCACGACCTTAAGCGGCGGGGCGTCGGATTCGCGGAGGCGCTCCTTGATCGCGGCCGCGTCCAGCCGCTCCACATAATCGCTGATCGAGTCCCACGCCTCGTTGAAGCCCATGGTGCGCATCTCGTCGAGCGCCTCCTCCTTCGACCAGCCTTCAACGACGATACGATACACGGCCGTCATCATGCCCGAGCGGTCGGTGCCCCACTTGCAGTGGACGAAGACGAGCCGGTTGGTAGGGTCCTCGACGGTTTTGAGGAATGCGACCACGTCTTCGGTCTCCGGGTGGCCCGCTTTAAACAAAATGTGGAGATATTTTAGGCCAAGCCCCTTGAGGAGCCGGCGGTCCACGTCGAACGTGCGGAGCGAGACGACGGTGCGGACGCCCATCGCCTTCAATTTGGCAAAACTCTCGGCCGTCGGCTGCCCGCCGCGCCAGACGGCGTCGGAGACCTTCGCGAAGTTCAGGACCCCCGTCTCCGGGTCCACCGGCCGGTCGCTGTGCGACACGCTGCATCCGGCGAGCAAGCCGAGCGCGGCAGCGCACGCGGCGACAATCGCGACGGCGGGACGGCGTTCGTCATTCGGCATTGGCGTTTGATTCGTCATTCGGGCTTCGAATTTCGTCATTTCTTCGGGTACTTCTCCTCCGGTTTGAAGACCTTCACGCCGGCCTCGGCCCAGGCGCCTTTCCTGAGGACCCAGGAGAAGCAGGAGCGCATGCCCGTGTGACAGGCGGCGCCGCCGATTTGCTCGACCTTCAGAAGCAACACGTCCTTATCGCAGTCGGCGCGGATCTCTTTGACGCGCTGGACGTTCCCGCTCTCTTCGCCCTTGTGCCAGAGTTTCTTTCGACTCCTCGACCAGTAATGCGCTTCGCCCGTCTCGACCGTCCTGGCGAACGATTCGGGGTTCATCCAGGCGACCATGAGCACTTCGCCGCTGGCCGCGTCCTGGGCGATGGCTGGAATCAGGCCGTCCGAGCCGAACTTCAGCATTTCCGCCGGGTTGTTCATTTGTCCGCCTTTCGTTCTGTGTTTTTAACCGCAAAGGGCGCCAAGAGCGCAAAGAGAGTATAGTCTATGTTTTGAGAAAATTCCCCCTTTGCGTCCTTTGCGTTCTTTGCGGTTTCAACCAACTTCAATCAGGCGAATGGCATCCGCGAAACGTTTCGCGAGCGCCCGTTTCACGGGTTGCGACTCGGGGCGCGCGAGGGCCGGGTCGCGCTTAATCCACTCGAACGCCTCCTTCCTTGCCAGGCGCAGCAAATCCGTGTCGTCGATGATGCTGCCCACCAGGAGGTCCGGCATGCCGTGCTGGCGCGTGCCGAAAAATTCGCCCGGCCCGCGGAGTCTGAGGTCCTCCTCGGCGATGCGAAAGCCGTCGGTCGTCTCGGTCATGACCTGGATTCTTCGCTCGGCTTCCTCGGTCGTCGGCTCGGCCAGGAGGATGCAGGTGCTCTTGGCGGCGCCGCGTCCGATCCGCCCGCGCAACTGGTGCAACTGGGCGAGGCCGAATCGCTCGGCATGCTCGACGATCATGACGGTGGCGTTCGGCACGTCGACGCCGACCTCGATGACCACCGTCGAGACGAGGACGCACGTTTGTCCTCGGCGGAAGCGGTTCATGACGGCATCCTTGTCGGCCGGTTTCATCCGCCCGTGCAGGAGGCCCACCGCGTACTCGGGGAAGACGTCCGTCGCGAGCCGCTCGGCCTCTTCCGTCGCGGCCTTGAGGTCCGACTTTTCGCTCTCCTCGACGAGGGGGCAGACGATGAACACCTGCCGCCCCGCGGCCAATTCCTTTCGGGCGAACTGGTACGCCTTTTGCCGCTCGTCCGGTCCGACGGCCCACGTCTCGACGGGCGTCCGGCCGGGCGGCATCTCGTTAATCGTCGAAGAGTCCAGGTCGCCGAAAACCGTCAGGGCGAGCGTCCGGGGGATCGGCGTCGCGGTCATGACGAGGTAATGGGGCACCAGGTTCGGCAGGTCCTCGGCGGTCTGCCACTTCGCCTCGGCCCGCTGGAGGACGCCGAACTTGTGTTGCTCGTCCACGACCACCAGCCCGAGCCGCGCGAACGCCACGTCCTGCTGAATCAGCGCGTGCGTGCCGACGATGATGTTCGATTCGCCTCGGCGGATGCGGCGAAGGACCTTGCGGCGCTCCTCAGCGGGCAGGCCGCCCACCAGAAGGGCCCACTTGACGCGGCTGCCGACGAGGTACTTCTCGACGTTCTGGTAGTGCTGGGTGGCGAGGATTTCGGTGGGGGCCATGATGGCGGCCTGGTAACCGGCGGCGACGGTGGCGAGGGCGGCATAGAGGGCGACGGCCGTCTTGCCGCACCCCACGTCGCCCTGAAGGAGCCGCGTCATCGGCCGGTCGCGCGCGAGGTCCTCGCGCATCTCGGCGATCGCCTTGTCCTGGGCCCGCGTGAAGGTGAAGGGGAACCGCGCGCGGATGCGGCCGTCGAGGCGGGCGTCCACGGCGACGGGCGGGGCGTCGTGGGACGCCTTGGCGCTTCGTCGGCGAAGGGCGACCGCGAGTTCCAGGAAAAAGAATTCGCTGAAGACCAGTCGCCGCCGCGCCCGGCGAACCTCATCCATGGACGCCGGCCGATGGATCATGCGGAGGGCATCGGCCAGGTCCGCCAGGTCGAGGCGTCGGCGCATTTCGTCGGGCAGCGTCTCGCCGGCCAGGGGCAGGCCGACGCGCAGGGCCTCGTCCGTCAGGCGCACCAGCGACGGCTGCTGGAGCCCTTCGGTCGTGGGATACTCGACGAGGATGCGGTCGCCCTCGGGCTCCTCGCCCGGGGCGGAAAGGCGCTCGAACTTCGGGTGCTGCATCTGGAGGCGTCCGCGGTACTCGCCCACGCGGCCGTAGAAAAGGTACTCGGCGTCGGCCTGGACGGCCTTGGCGAGGAAGCGGGCGTGGAACCAGACGACGCGCATTTCGCCGGTTTCATCCGCGATGAGGGCTTCGAGGCGGTCGCCCCAGCGGGGCGCGCGCGTGTCAATGACGCGGGCGCGGACGGCCTGCTCGCGTCCGGCGACGACCTGGGCGATCGGCACCACGTCGCCGCGGTCGATGTACTTGCGGGGAAAGAGGAGCAGCGCGTCGCCGATCGTCCGGATGCCGAGACGCTCCAGCAGCCGGGCGCGCTTCGGGCCCACTCCCTTGAGATATCGGATGCTGTCGCTGAGTTTCGCCATGAAGGGTTCGGTCTCGGCGCTTGCCGTGCGGCTAGCGACAGTACACCGGGGTCCGCCCGAGGTCAAGCGCGACACCCAGGCATGACGCGGTATTCTAACCGCAAAGGGCGCCAAGCACGCAAAGAACGATGGGAGGGGGCAACGGCAAACAAAAGCAAACAACAAGCCCGTCTTCGGTTTTACTGTTTACGGACTCCGGCTATTCTTTGCGTTCTTTGCGGTTAAGAAAGCGTTCAAGGCAGGACGAAGTCGTGTTCCTCACGCTTGACGACCAGAACGGGGCAGGGGGCCTTGCGGACGACTTTCTCGGCGACGCTGCCAAAGAGGACGTGCTTCAGGCCCGTCCGGCCGTGCGTCGCGATGACCACCAAATCAATCTGCTGATCGCGGGCGTAGCGGATGATCTCGACGAAGGGGCTTCCTTCGAGGAACGCCGTCTGCACCTGGGCGCCTTCGAGGTTTTTCTCGGCGAACCCTTCGAGGTTTTTTTTGCTCTCTTCGCGGATCTGGTCGATAAACTGTTCGCTCGGTCCGGTCATGTAGTAGTCCGACGTGCTCAAGAGGTCGGCCGGGATGTCCACGACGTGGATGCAGTGGATTTCGGCCTGGAACCGCTTGGCGAGTTCGACGGCGTAGCGGGCGGCCTGTTCGCTGTCTTCCGAGAAATCCGTCGGGACGAGCAGTTTCGTGAGTCGGATCATCGGCGAGTCTCCTGTTTGGTCGGCCTTTCGTGCGTCTGTCCTTCGGTTCGTCATTATGCCCCGCGCGCCGGTCCCGGCGCGCCGGGATTCACGACGCCGGTTCGCGGGCCGGTCGGCGGTCGCGTGACCGGGCGGGCGGTTTCCGCTCGGGCCCTCGGCCGGGGGCGCCGAGGCACCGGGCCAGGGCCGGCACGAAGTAATCGCGCGAGACGGCCTGCCAACTCATTTTCCGCGCGAGTTCCAAGCCGCTCGCGAGGAGCCGCTCGAACGCTTCCCGTCCGACGGGGAGGCGTTCGGCCAACAGGCGGGCGAGGTTGGCGGCCACCTCGTGTTCGACGCGTTCGGCGTCGAGGTCGGCGGCGTCTTCGCCGGCGGGGGCGGCGTAATGGGCCAGCAGGACGTTCTCGGGCATCCGGTCGCCGGCGATGCGGGCGAGAAACTGGGCGCATCCGCAGGCGCGGCTGATGACGCAGATGCCGCCGAACGCCAGCGTCTCGAGTTGGGCGATGCCGAACGGTTCGTACGCGCTCTGGCCGAACTCCACGTCGCTGCCCTGCCGAAGGTCCCGGAACGAGAGGTCCTCCGGGACGCGCTCGCCGCACGAGGCGCGGTCGAAACCGAACTGGTTGACGAGGACGGCCCGTGTGGCCCGGGCCCGCCGGTTGTAGGCCTCGACGGCCTGGCCGAACGCCACCTCGCCCTTGACGAGATCCGGCCAGCCGACGCGATGGCGGACCGGCCAGCCGTACGCCGATTCCATCTCGCGCACCAGGTCGCCCGTTCGCCGGCCGCCGTCCGTTGCCAGGACCACGAGCGCGGCCGACCGGCCGGCGTCCGCCAGCCGATCGTCCAGGTGCTCGAGAACCACGAGGTCCCGCTCCAGCGACTTGGACGGGACGGCCCGCGCGACGTGCGTGAACAGGTAATCCGGACGGAATCCGAGGAGCGCCTCCAGATAATTTTTGAGTCGGCTGCGGCTCCGGAGGCGGTCGTCCAGGCCGATCGGCCGGACCGGCAGACCGTTGTAGACGACGTCGGTCGGCGTGCGGCGGAACTCCGGCGCCAGGAGGGCGAGTTCCTGGGCGACGGCGTCGCTGACGGCGAAGATGTGATGGGCGCGGTGGGCGCGGCTGACGAGGGCCTGTTTGAAGCCGCCGCTTTCGCGCAGCAGCGTTTCGTACGCGCGCTGGCCGCTCGCCGTACGCATCGCCTCGTGGAAGACCAGGCGTTCGTCGGACCGCTTCTCGATGAGGTCGCGGACGGGCGGCACCTCGTGGGCCCAATAGACGGTCCGGAGGTCCGGCATCCGGAGGCGGGCGGCCAGGAGGGCGGGGAGCCCCATGAACTCGTGGCTGATGAGCAGGGCGCCGGCGGTGTTCGGGCCGAGGAGTGCCTCGGCCGCCTCGAGCGCGGGGCCCGCCAGGCGCACCCATTCCTCGTAACTCCAGTCGCGATCGAACCGGTCGCTTTCCAGGCCGTAGGCCGCCCAGAGTTCCTGTTTGAGGCGATTGACGGGTTCCCGAATCGCGTCGCGGACGTCGAAGAGAACGAGTTCGATGGGAGTGCGGCGCATGTCGAGCGGGCCGGCGATGACGCGCACGCCGTAAAACACCCGCACGCCGTACGCCGCCTCGATCCGCGCCAGAGCGCGCGCGACGTCCGGCCCGAGGGCGTCGCCGCCCGTCGCCGAGCCGCCCGTTTCATACAGGGCGGCCTGGAGTCCCGGCAGGGCTTCGGCGAGGGGGAGTTCGGCGTTGCCGATGAGGATGGTTCGGTCGGCGGCCTCCTGATAGGCGCGGGCCGTAAGGAGTCCTTCGAGGACGGCTCCGATGCCGCCCATCTTTTCCCGGGCTTCGTGCGTGACGTGGATGAGCGTGGCCATGCGAATATTCCATCCCCCTGTGGCCTACCCGGCGGCTTGGGGCCGCCCGGCGCCGCCTATCACCATTATATCGGCGCGCGCGGGGCTACCTTCACTCGCCGGGCGGTCCTATCGCTCTTGGAAGTGACCCGCCGGGAACGTCTTGCCGAGCGTCCTGAGGCTCAGCAGCGCGCCTGCGCGGACGAGATTGACGGGGTCGTCGAGGCGTTTTTCGAGGGCCGCCAGGACGTCGTCGGTGCGGCAGTTGGCCTCGCTGAGCGCCTGGGCAGCGGTCGCGCGAAGGAGCCAGGACGGTGACTCGAGCGCTTCGAGGATGGCGGCGACGGCCTCCGCCGTGCCGATCTTGCCGAGGGCCTCGACGGCGGCCTGTTCCGGCCGGCCGTACACGTGCCCGGCGCGGAGCGGCACTTCCGTGGCGGTGGCCGTCGTCCGCGCCATCTTGACGAGGGCGGGGACGGCATCGGGGTACCTCGACTGGCCAAGGCCCCACGCCGCCAGAGACCGCACCAGCGCCGACGGGTCGTCGAGCATCACGACCAGTTGCATGCTGGCATAGGTGGTCCCGATCTGGCCGAACGCCCGGGCGACCGTCGCGCGGACGATCGGTTCGGCGTCGTCCACGGCCAGCATCAGGGTTGCCTGGGCGCTGGGATGGCCGATCTGGCCGAGGGCGGAAGCGCCCGCGGCACGGATGTACTTGTTTTCCGATTTGAGGTTCTCGGCGATCCAGGCGACGTCCTCGCGGCCGGCCTGGGGACCGAACGCCAGGAGCGCCTCGATCCGCAGGTCGTCCGTCGCGGGGTCTTTCAGGAGGTAGTCGCGCAGGACAGGAGCGGCGGGCCGGCCGATCGCGCCCAGCGCCAGAAGGATCTCAGGCTTCTCGCCGGACGGGCCGTGGAGTTTCTCGGCGAGCCGGTCGACGGGCGCCGCGGCGCCGAGGTTGGCGGCGGCGCGGATGGCGTTGCGCCGGACGGCCTCGTCGAGGTCGTCCAGGCCGGCGGCAACGACGTCCTTGAGCCTCGCGTCCGGCCGGAGCACGAGCGCCCGCATGACGGCGCGTCGCGGGAGGGTTCCGCTCCGGGCGATGGCGGGCAGGAGGCTGGGGCCGAGGCTCATATCGTCGCGGACACAGACGGAGGCGGCCTTGGCGCGGATCTCCGCCTGTCCGGATGCAGCCAATCGGCCGATGGTCCGCAGCGCGCCGGCATCGCCGATTCGTGCCAGAAGGTCGGTGGCGAGGGCGGCTTCGTCCTCCGTGCCGGCCAGGCGCTCGCGGATTGCTTCTCGCCGGTTTGTGAGGACACAGGCGAGGTCAGGCATGCCCTGCGGGTCGTGGAGTTGCTCAAGCGCCTCGAGGACGGCAGGCGGCACTTCCACGAGGCTGCCCTCGACGGCCAGCGGCGCGAGGCCGTCGGCATGGTTCTCGATATAGGCCGTCTGCGCGATGCCGCGCACGAGCAGGTCCGGATGCGTCAAGGCCGGAAGCACGAGATAGGGGTCGCCGACGGCCGCCCAGGCGCCGAGCAGTTGGGCCGCCGAGGTGGCGAGGAGCGCGTCGTCCGAGGTCAGAATCGCCTGGGTCGCCTGAGGAGCCCCCTCGGCGCCGGGCCCTTCGGCCTCGAGAGCCAGGAGCCGAGGCGCCGGCGCGTATTGGTCGAACCGTTGGGCGGTCGGCACGCAGCCGACCGACGCCAGGGTCGCCGCCAAGGCCGCCGATGCACTGAGAACGAGGAGGGAAGTTCGCTTGGTCATGCGCGCCTCCGATTGACCGAACGCATGTACGGGCAGGCTCTTGGCAATCGCGGGGCACTATAGGTTCGCGGGCGGCGCGTTGCAAGGGAAATCAAGACCTCGCCGCCGGCCGCGCCGACGGGCAGATCCGCGCCAGCGCGCACGCCGGGCAGTCGGGCCGGCGGGCCCGGCAGGTCCGCCGGCCGAGCTCGAT
>Ga0307378_10005476_pt1 | contig 17681 bp, 12 predicted proteins | sample UN1MG_FD_202238 | JGI IMG/M metagenome (GOLD analysis project Ga0307378, IMG submission 202238) | Soil microbial communities from Risofladan, Vaasa, Finland - UN-1 | ecosystem: Environmental > Terrestrial > Soil > Coastal area > Acid sulfate soil | place: Finland: Risofladan, Vaasa | collected... | reverse complement strand
CGACACGGAATTCGCGATGACCGACCTCAAGCGGCACAACCTCGACATGGTCGTCCAACTGTGCCAGAAGGACCTCCGCACCAACCGCCTGCCGGCCACGATCAAGGCGACGCTCGACCGCCGTCGCGCCGTGGCCGACGCCGACTACATCATCAACTGCACCCGGATCGGCGGCCTCGAAGCCTTCCGCCTTGACATCGACATTCCGCTCAAGTACGGCGTGGACCAGTGCGTCGGCGACACCCTCTGCGCCGGCGGCATCATGTACGGCCAGCGGAACGTGCCCTGCATCCTCGACTTCTGCAAGGACATCCGCGAGGTCGCCAGGCCCGGCGCCCTCTTCCTCAACTACGCCAACCCGAACGCGATGAACACCTGGGCCGCCATCGAATACGGCCGGGTCAACACGGTCGGCCTCTGCCACGGCGTCGAAGGCGGCTGGCGGCAGATCGCCAACGTCCTCGGAGCCAAGGACAAGAAAGAAGTGGACATCATCTGCGCCGGCATCAACCACCAGACATGGTACATCCAAATCATCTACAAGGGTCGCAAGGTCACGAGCGAGGAACTGCTGGAGGCGTTTGAGCGGCATCCCGTCTTCTCGAAGACCGAGAAAGTGCGGATCGACGTCCTCCGCCGCTTCGGCTACTTCTCGACCGAGTCGAACGGACACCTGTCGGAATACGTGCCGTGGTACCGGAAGCGCCCCGGCGAGATCCGCAAGTGGATCGACCTCTCGTCCTGGATCAACGGCGAGACGGGCGGGTACCTGCGCGTCTGCACCGAAGGCCGCCACTGGTTCGACACCGATTTCCCTCAGTGGCTCAAGGCCGAGGACAAGCCCATCGGTCCGGCCGCGCGCGGCACGGAACACGGAAGTCACATCATCGAGGCCCTCGAGACCGGTCGCACCTATCGCGGCCACTTCAACGTCCGCAACTCGGGCTGCATCCCGAACCTGCCCGACGATTGCATCGTCGAGGTGCCCGGCTACGTGGACCGAAACGGCATTTCGATCCCGCGCGTCGGCCCCCTGCCGCTCGCCTGCGCCGCGACGCTCTCCTCGAGCGTGAACGTCCAGCGGATGTCGGTCCGCGCGGCCGTCGAGGGGAACCTGACGCTCCTCAAGCAGGCGATGCTCCACGATCCGCTCGTGGCGGCGGTCTGCGACCCGATCGAGGTCTGGCAGATGACCGACGAGATGCTCGTCGCCCAGGCGAAGTGGCTGCCGCAGTATCGCGGCGAGATCGCGTCGGCCCGCCGGCGCCTGGCCGAGGCCAAACGCAAGGGCGAGTACCTCGGCACGAAGAAAGGCAAGGGCGCCGCGCGCCTCCACACGAAGACCGTCGCCGAGATGCAGAGGAATGCCGCCCGCTCGCGCCGACTCGCGGCGGCCGCCGACAAAGCCGCCGACCAGCGCGCCAAGGACGCCGCGAAACGCCCGGCGAGACGCAGGTAGAGCGTTTTGGGTTTGGGTACCCAAAGGGTGAGCGCGGTGGGTCTCCGACCCACCGCGCAGGGGAAACAGCCCCGCTCTCGAGCGCGGCAGAGCCTGCCCTGGGCGAAGCCGAAGGGTCAGAGACCCGCCACGCCCAAGCCCAACCTTAAAACGCACGAGGAGACGCGCCATGAGAATCGTGGTCGTCTTAGCGGCCGTGGCGGTGGCTGCGGCCCTGGTCAGTGCGGCCACGGCGCCGCCCGTCAAGAACCCCGTGCAACTCGGTCCGGGCGCGAGCCTGGGCGGCAAGCGGCCGTTTCCGCCCGACAACCCCTGGAATACCGAGGTCTCGCGCGCGGCGGTGGACCCGAACTCCGACAAACTCATCGCGTCCATCGGGTCCGACGCGCCGCTGCATCCCGATTTCGGACCGACCTATGGCATCCCGTATGTCGTCGTGTCCGCGACGCAGCCGCGCGTCCCCGTGAAATTCGAGTATGCCGACGAGAGCGACCCGGGGCCCTACCCCATCCCGCCCGACGCGCCGATCGAAGGCGGCCCGGACGCCAAGGGCGACCGCCACATCCTCGTCATAGACCGCGATAACTGGAAACTCTTCGAACTCTACGCGGCCTATCCGGAAGAGGGCGGCAAACGGTGGCGGGCCGGCTCGGGCGCCATCTTCAGCCTGTCATCCAACCAGTTGCGCCCGGCCGGTTGGACGAGTTCCGACGCGGCGGGCCTCCCCGTTTTCCCCGGTCTCGTGCGGTATGACGAGGTCGTCGAGCGCAAGGCCATCGAGCATGCGGTTCGTTTCACCGTCAAACGGAGCCGCCGGGCCTACGTGCCGCCGGCCACGCACTTCGCCAGCCCCGCGACGGACCCGAACCTGCCGCCGATGGGCATGCGGGTCCGCCTCAAGGCCGCCTATGACATCAGCCGGTTCCCGGCATCGGCTCAGGTCATTCTGACCGCGCTCAAGAAGTACGGCATGATGGTGGCCGACAACGGCGGCAACTGGTTCGTCACCGGCGCGCCGCACCCGAAATGGAACGAGGACGAACTGAGTACGCTCAAGCGCATCAAGGGTCGCGACTTCGAAGTGATACGGATGGACGGGCTCGTCACGAAATAATTCGTCCGCCGGCCGAAGTGAGGGGTGCCATGCTTTTGCGCAGGAAAAGCAGGCTTCCTCGCCGAGAGCATGCTTTCGCAAAGGCGCGAAAGCATGTCACCCGCCGGTCGCGGCGGTCACCGAACCTGGACAACCTGCCGGCGCTCGCGGGCCGCACGGCGAGCCCGCGCGGCGCTCGCTTCCAGTTGCAGCCGCGCGCAAAGCGCCCGCACCTCGTGGTACGCCTCGCGCGCCGATTCGAGGGCATGAGGCGGCGCGGTCTCGCCGCCGGCCACGGCACGGCGGGTGGCCGTGCCAGGGTGGCCTTCGCCGATCAGCGTCCCGAGGAATCGGTCGCCAAGGGTCGCGGCGTCGCCATGGCCGGTCCGGCCGCCGAACCGGCGCCGGAGGTCGGCCACCTGGCCGTTGAACCGCCGCAGGTTCTCACGGACGTTGTGGGCCGCGCGGCGGGCTTCGTCAACCTTCGCGTGGTCCGAACTCTTTGAAGAAATGGCACTCGTCACGAGGTGCCACTTCCCTCCTCGGGCGACCTCTTCCACAAGATGAATGCATCGGTCCAAGTCGTCGAGGACCTGGCGACCGGTCGCCACAGCCTCCGCCAGGGCCTGCTCCTCGGTCTGAAGTGCGTCGGCGGGCTTCTCGGCGGACGCTCGCGCGGGTTGACTGGTTAGCCGCCCACCTTGGTGGGCGTGTTGTTCCCGCGAGGCGGGGACCGCGTCCGGCGTTTCTTGAGGAGTCGGCGTCGCTCCGCCCTCCGGATGCCCTGGTCGCGGCGTGGCCGCCCCGGCCATGACAGCCACAGGCTCCTCGACCACTTCGGCGACAGGCACGTCCTCGTGCGGCGCCGGCTGGGGCTTGGCCAACACCCTGACGGCGGCGGCCAGGCGGGACCTGAGTTGGTTGGCCTCGCTCGCGGCGGCGGCAACGGCCTTGGCGACCTCGCCGTGTTTCACCACGGCGGCGTCGTACTCGGCCATGATCTGGCGGCGCGCGCCGGGACCGGCCGGTCGGCCGAGTCGGTCGGGCGGTTCGGGGCCGGCCAAGACTCGCGCCGCCGCGTCGCGGTACTCTTTCTTGAGTTGCTCCCGGAGTTGCAGCAGGCGCGACGCCTCGGCGGCCAGCGTCTTCTGGGCCTCGGCGAGGTGGCCGGCGAGTTGCTCGTACTCGCGGACCTTCGCCTGAACGTCGGCCAGCCTCTTCTGAATGGATTCGAGCATGGGACCCCCGCGCGGTCGCCCGCGTTTACTTCGGCCTGCGCCACTTGCGTTTCTGCGCGGCGCGGTAAATCGCTTCCATGACGGAACTGCGGACGGCGGCTTCGCGCGGGGTCACGAGGGCGCCGCCCGGCCGGCCGTCCACCGCGTCGAGAAAAGCGTCTAGCGGATGCGGCCCGGCCGGCGGGAGGTCCGTCCAGGGGGTCTTCCCGTCGGCCCCGGCGACCTTCGCGCTCTGGTAGTAGAAACCGCCATCGCCGACCAGGGCGTGCCCCTCGGTGCCGCTCACGAGGAGGCTCACGGGGTTCGCGACGTCCACCCAACCGGCGGCCAGCGTGCCGACGGCGCCGCACTTGAACTTCAGGATCGCCTCGCCCGTCTCGTCGCACTCGCCGTAACGCCCGGTCACAACCTCCAGGTCGCCCGTGACGCTCTCGACGTCGCCCAAGAGCCACATCAGGAGGTCCAGGCCGTGGGTGCCGAGGTCGCCGAAGGCGCCGACGCCGGCGATCTTCGGCTCGGCCATCCACCGCCACTCCGTGTCGAACCAGCCGCCGAGCGACCCGTTGTGGCAGACGCTCGACCGGACGCGCGTCACGCGGCCGAGGTTCCCCTTGGCGATCTCGCCCCGGAGGAACAGGTGGGCCGGCGAAGTGCGCATCGCGTAACCGGTCGAAAAGAGAACGCCGGCCTGCTCGATCTTCTCGGCCATGGCGTAGCCGTCCTTGGAGCCCATGCCGAGCGGTTTCTCGACGAAGAGGTGCTTGCGCGCGGCGGTTGCCTCGGCGACAAGCCGCTTGTGCCCGTTCGTCTCCGAGCAGATGATGACGGCCGCCACCTCGGGGTCGGACCAGACCTTGCGGCGGCCGCGAACGACCTTGGCGCCCAGTTCGGCGGCCCGCTTGGCGGCTCGCTCCTTGTCGTGGTCCCAGACGTACTTGACCTTGACGTCCGGCCGGCCGGCGACCTTCTTCGCAAAGCCCGGCGTATGGATATGCGCACATCCGACAAAGGCCACCTGGATCATGCCGCTTCCTCCTCGTCCTGAACTCGGGTCCCTTTCGTGGGGCGATGCCCCCTATCATGCCCCCGGCGCTTCGCCGGAACAAGGAGATTCCGCGGGACACCCCGGCGCGCCGGGGTGGGCAAGCCGCCCCGCGGCGGCCAGGCGTAAACGGCTCTTGGCGCGGCGCGACTCGCGGCCTAGGATGGAGCAAGGTCCGACCGAGTGAACCGGAGGCCGGCCGAATGCTCTCATCGGCGAGTCGTTGCTGGATGGCGGCGGGAATCCTGCTCGTGGCGGGCGCCGTGCGCGGAGCCGAGGCCCCCGCGTCCGTCACACGGCCCGCCGAGGCGGCGGCGCCCCAGGACGCCGCCGCGATGCTCCAGGCGTTCTTGGCCGAGGAGGATGCGTCGCGGCGTGCAGACCTGGCCGGCAAGTTCGCGGCCGTCGCCCCGAAGAACTGGGGCGACCTCAAGGCCCTGCTCCACCGGACCGCGCCGCGAGCGGACCTGAAACCCGGGCGGCAGGAGTTCGTCACGCGGGGCGAAGACGGCTCCGAGCCGATCAAGTATGTCCTGCGAGTTCCTGCGGCGTACCAGGGCCATGAGCCACAAGGCTGGCCGCTCGTGATCGGCCTGCCGGGCGTCGGCGGCAACGGCGAGGGCATCCTGGGAATGGTCGAAGGGCTGCTCGGTCCCGACGTGGACCGGTACCTCGCGGTCGGCGTGACTCCGCCGGACTTGGGACTGTTCAAGGCCGACAAGGCCAACGCCGAGTGCGCCCTTTCTGTCCTGGCCGACGTGCGGCACCGCGCCAACGTGAACTCGGACCGGGCGGTACTTATGGGCGTGTCGAAGGGCGGCTACGCGACGTGGAATTGTGTGCTGTTCTCGCCGGCGGAGTGGGCGGGCGCCATACCGATCTCGTCGTTCCCGATCACCGAGGCGGGTTTGTTTCAATACCTGCTTTACCTCCCGAACGTCCTCGGGCTCTCCATCCAGGCCCACTGGGGCGCCAACGATATAGAAGCCGGCTGGAACCAGGGCATCAGCACTTATTCTCGCGAGGTGGCCGCCGAGATGAAGCGGCTGGGGGCCGGGAAGTTCGAAGGCATCGAGTATCCCGGGGAGGGGCACGGCCTCAACGTCAAGGCCGAGAAGGTCCGCGAGTTCGTCGCCGCCGCCAGGCGCGATGCGTTCCCCGAGCAGTGCCACCTGATTTTCCACCGGTTGTACCAGGGCCGGGCGGGCCTCGTCCGCGCCACCGCAGCCGTCAAAGGCGACTTCGACTTCCACGCCAGGCGCGTCGTCCACGTGACGAGCCAGGCGGGCATCATCCGGGAACTGCACGATATTTATCTGGCCGAGGCCTTCGAACTGACGGTCCGGATGCCGCCGGCCGGCAACGCCATCGCGATCCTGGCGAAAAACATCAAGGAAATCGAATTGGAACTGCCGGCCGAGAAACTCGACTTCACCAAGCCCTTCAGGATCACCCTCAACGGCCGCTCGCTCCTGGAGAGCGCTCGGAAGGTGGACTGGGCCGAGATGTTGGAGACCGCGCGGCGGACGTACGACTTCGAGCGGCTCATCGCCGGGCGGCTCCGCATCAGCGTCGCGACGGGCGTCGCGCGCTAGAGCAGTTTAAGATTGCGTGTTCTCATTATCTTCCCGCCTTTGGTACCACGCCATCTTCCCTTACCGCCGTACGCCCCAGATGGCTGAAAAGACAGTTCGTACTGGTACTTATAGTCCGTGGACTCGGCGTCATCGGCAGGCTATGCTCCGTTCATGCCAACGAATACGGAACGCGGAATAATGAAGGAATTCGGCGAGCGGATGCGTCGGCTTCGGAAGGGCCGAGGTCTGTCGCAGGAGGCGCTGGCGCTGGCATGCGAACTGGATAGGACTTATATCGGGGGTATTGAGCGCGGCGAGAGAAACGTCAGCCTGCTTAATATTCGCAAGATTGCGAAAGCCCTCGCGGTTTCACCCAAGGAGTTCTTTTAGTGGACGGTTACAGGCCGTATCTTCAAGATCTGCTCCAGCGCCTTCGCCGCCTGCGTGAAGAGGCAGGCTTGTCTCCCAACGACCTGGAAGAACGCCTCATTCTTGGTCCGGGGTGGATTGCCCGCTTTGAATCAGGCCAGAGCACGCCCAGTCTTGGGGTGCTGCTTTCGATTCTTCAAGTGCTTGGCAGAAACCTTGCGGATCTTATGAAGGGGTTGCCCGCCCGTATCCGCGATTCCGGCTTCGAGCGTCAGATATGCGCAGAGCAATCGCGAAGCGATCTGGTTGTGCACTTTCAATACGCCGACTATGACGCGAACTATGTTCTGCCAGGCGCAACCACCCAGCAATTTAACCATGTCATCAAGACTCTGCGCGATGGACTTTCAAGACTTGCTGCCTCAGACGCCGCTCTGACTGAGGCTATCAAGACGGACTCCGTGGCGGCAGCCTTTCTTGAGGCTGTACGAGTTTGGCCGCACGCGAACCCATCCGACCTATGGTGGTTCGTCATCTACCGCGCGTATTGCGACCCATTTAACCACCCCGCGCAGTTTGCCAGGTTGGATTTCAGCCAGAGTTGGAAGCGAACCGGCGGTTGGGCATTGGAGGAAGTTCTCGTTCGGCATTATGGTCCGTATCTCAAGTGCAAGGGGATCAACCTCTTCATAGCGCCAGCTGATGTCAAGGAGCGGCTGTTGCGCACTGTCAAAGTTCGGGAACGTCTCGAACCCGACAAGATCGACGTATTGCTAACCGGGAATGCAGAAGGCAATCAGGAACTATTCGGGGTTGTTCATGTGAAGGCGAGTTTCGCCGAACGCCGAACGGACGACGTTCCAATGAGCAGGGCGCTCATCAAGGCGGGGTACACTTCGCCCTTGTGGACGATGGACTGCAAGAGCACACCCGCGGCGATTCCAGTCAATAAGGGCGAACTTGGCGCAGCCCTACGGCGTGGCCCGGACGAGCGAAGTGCCAAGCGAAAGGACATTGAGAGAGACGGGTATTTCTCTGCCTGTTTCTCCTACAATGCCAACACGGAGCCGACCCCGCCAGGTCGAAAGGCCAAGGCGCGGATCTGCGTTTGTGATTTCAACAACCCCGAAGATGCGTTCTCGAAGTTCATCGTTGAGAGTTGGAAACAGCGGAAGCGACCCTGAACAGTGGCATGTGCGTCTTCTCGATGGCATCCAGTCGCTTGTTTGACGCCTCTACCTGCAAAGGGTCTATCTCAAATCCAACGTAGGAACAGTTCATTTTTCGGGCGGCGATGCCGGTTGTGCCAGAACCCGAAAACGGATCCAGCACCAAGATTTCCGGCCCTTCCTCTCCATAGGCGTCGATGCAGCGGGCAGGGAGCTCTTCCGGGAATCGCGAGTAGTGTGCTGTTCCGTCTATCTTCTCATTGCCAAACTCCCAAACGCTCTTAACGGGAGGTGCCACTCGAAAATGGTGGCTCTCGTTCTTCGCCAATAAGTAGATGGCCTCGTGCTGCCGATGTGGCCGCCGGCAACGCCCCTCGGGCATCGGATTCTTCTTGCGCCAGATGACCTCTCCCCGGAACAGATACCCCAAGTCGCACAGAGCCAATACCATGCGGTAGGGGAGGGCCAGCAGATTCCCATATTGCAGCCACGGAACAGCGGGGTCCAGGTACGCCTTGCGTTTCTGCCTAGGCTTGGTGTAGGCGGAATTAGTTGGTGAAAGGCCATTCCTATTTGGCCCCAAAGAACTGTATTTCCTTGCCTCGAAAGTCCAGTTAACTGGCGTATTGTACGCATCGCCAAGGTTGACCCAAGCAATCCCGCAAGGTTTGAGTTTGGGGAGAATAGACGCAAACACATTCTTCAGAAACTTCAGATACTCTGTCGGGTTCTCTTCGGTTCCGTTGCCGCGTGATACACGTTGCCCCCAATAAGGGGGACTCGTCACCACCACATCGACGCTTTCATCAGGCAGCGCTGGTATGAGTTTCAGGCAGTCCCCTGTGACCACTCGATTCAGTTTATATGGTCCGATTGTGGCAGCCAAGGATACCTCTCCTAAGCGGTACTCAGAGTCATCATACCGGCGTAAGGCACTCCAAGTCAATACTGTTGTAACAGGGTTGTAACAGGAGATTCCCCACGCCATTCGGTTTTCGTCATTCGTCATTTCGCCGCCGGCGGGGCGAGCGGCTTGCCGACGCACGTCAGGCGCGATGCCGTGCGGATATAGAGATGTTGATTGGCCACGGCGATGGACGCCTGGGCGGGGCCGTCGCCGAGCGCCACGCGGAAAAGGACCTTGAACTGGTCGCCGGCGGCCAGAACGGCGACTTCGCCGTCCTCGCTCAGGCACCAGATGCGGCCGTCCGCGCCCGTCGGCGAGGCCCGCCAGACCGCGCCGCCCAGACTGCCGTGCCAGCGCTCCTGGCCCGTTTTCGGGTCCAGGCAGGTCATCACCTTGGCGTCGCTGTCGAGAACGTAGAGCCAGCCGTCGTAGAGGAGCGGCGTGGCGCTGTCGCTGGTGTGGCCGGTGAAGGTCCAGGCGATGCGGTCGGCCGCCAGGGTTCCGGTCCCGAGGGGCCGGATCGCCATCAGGGCCTTGCCGCGCGGCGTGACGGCCAGCACGAGGCCGTCCCACGTGACGACAGACGGGATGAGCCGCCACATGTCGTCGCGCGAGGGGTTGTAGGCGAGGCGCCACAACTCTTTGCCGGTCGTCGGGTCGCTCGAGGTCACGCAGTCGCCGCCGGCCATCAGGATTTCCTGGCGCCCCTGCCCTTCGTAGGGAACGGGCGAGGCGTAGGACTCGTGCGACTCGTCGTTGGCCTGGGTCGGACGGGCCTCTCGCCAGATGTCCTTTCCGGTGGCGGGGTCAATGGCCAGGAGGAAAGAATCGAGCGTGGCGGCGCCGGCTTCGCCGCGGTAAGGCTGCGGCCGCCGCAGGACCGCCACGTAGAGCCGGTCGCCGAGGAGGAGCGGGCTCGAACTGTAGCCGTACTTGAGGGCGAGGTTGCCGAAGTCCTTGACGAGGTTCCGCGACCAGACGACGCGGCCGGCGAAATCCAGGGCCGCCAGGTCGCCGCTCCCGAAGAGGAAGTAGGCCAGCCGGCCGTCCGTCACGGGCGACGGGGAGGCCAGGGTGTTGCGGTCCACCTTGGCGTCGGCGCCGAGGCGCTTTCGCCAGAGGACCTGGCCGTCGGCGGCGCTCAGACACATCGCCACAAGTCCCTTGGTCGTCGGCTCGGTGGAACTCAGGAAGATGCGGTCGCCCCAGACGATGGGCGTGGCAGCGCTCGGGCCGGGGAGCGGTGCGGTCCAGGCCACGTTCTCCGACTTGCTGAACGTTTCGGGGAGGCCTTTCTCGAGGGTGGACCCGTTGAACCGCGGCCCGCGCCACTGCGGCCAGTTTTCGGCCTGGGCGACTACGGCGCCAACTGCGAGCACGGCGGCCAGCGCCACCGTCGCGGCGGCCCAGGCAAGAACCGTGATGAATCTCATGGAGCCTCCCGCGCTCGCGCGCTCCGCTTCCTTGCGGACAGCCGCGAGCGAAGCCAGAACCACGGGGCCCGCGGCAACAGCCATCCCTGGAACTGGCGGTAGGACGACCGACCGGCGGCGATTTCCAGAAACCGGCGGACCACGGGCGGCTCCGTCGCCACGCCGCTCACGAACACCGACGGCCACCCGTGCATGATCCTCATCAGCCGCTGCGAATAGCCCAGGTCCCGGCCGAACGCACGATAGCACGCGTCCTCGTAGGCCGCAAGACCGGCCCGCGAGAAATCGTTGGCGCGCGCCGCGTCGAGAGCGGCCTCGGCCGCCAGTTGGCCCGACCGGATCGCATAGGCCAGGCCTTCGCCTTGAAACGGGTCCACGAAGCCGGCCGCATCGCCGGCCAGAAGCAGGCGGTCCCCGGCCACGCGTCGCGCGAGGCCGCCGGATGGGAGGAAGTGGCCCCAGGTCCGGACGCCGTCCAGCCGGAGGCCGCGCGCCGCAACGAATTGGCGGAAGGTCTCCAACGGCGCGTCGAACATCGAACGCAGGCTCCCGACGCCCACGTTATAGTGCGACCCGTGATGGAAGACCCAGCCGTATCCATGACCGACCGCGGCGAAGTGGACATCCATGAGGCCGCCCAAGTCGGCGTACGGGTCGGGATCGGTCACGGGGATCTCGGCCTGGAGGCAAAAGCCGCGTCCGTTGGGCGGGTCGCGCCCGGCGACCGCGAGACCGAGCCGGCGGTTCGCGCCCTCGCAGATAATGGCACATTGGACCGCCAACGGACCGTCGGGCGTCGCCAGCGTCACTCCGTCCGATCGCACCTCAATGGACTTCACGTCGCGCCAGAAGACCGCGGCGCCGGCCTCCTCGGCCTTGGAGACCAGAAAATGGTCGAACGGCGCGCGGCTGACGAGGACGGCGATGCGCCGGGCGTCGCGCGCCTCGATGACGGCCCCGCCGACGTGGACCCGGATGCCGAAGATGGCCCGGTTGATGAGGCGGTCGGGCACCGGGAAGTCCAGCCACGACATGGCCTGGCGCGAGAGGGCCCCGCCGCAGGCCTTGAAGCGCGGCATGACGCGGCGTTCCAGGAGCGCGACCGAGGCGCCGGCGAGGGCCAGACGCCTGGCGGCCGACGCGCCCGCCGGTCCACCTCCGATGACGGCAAAGTCGAAAGGCATCACGCGCTAGACCTGTGTGACCGGCGACCGGACCGCCAGGTTCCTGCCCTGGCGTCTCGGGTCAACTACTCCGCCATGATCTCGATGCCGTTGATTTCGGCGTTCTGGACCTTCGGCGCGAACTCGATCAGGAGTTTGCCGTCGGTCACCGCGCCGCCGGCGAGGTCCTTCCTTGCCGCGGCCACGATCCCATATCGTTATGTCGGAAAACTTGACTGTACCTGACAGTGCGGCGCCGGTCAAGCCTTGCGCCGCCGCGGCTTGGGCGGCAGCGACTGGCCGACGTCCAGGCCCAGCCGCGACGCCACCGCGAGGTTGCGCGTGATGAGGTCCAGGCGCTGGGCCACGCATGCGGCCGACCGGAGCGGATCCTCCGGCGTGTTCATCACGTAGTCCAGAAGGCGGTCCACGGTCGACGTGACCACGCAGACCCGCGTGTCGGCCGCGCCGTAGTAGATGAAGACGCGGCCGTCGGCGAGCGCCACGGCGCCATTGGTGAACGCGATGGCCAACAGATCGCCCACCCGTTCCTGGCCCCGCGGCGCCAGGAAGTACCCGCCCGGCCGCCGGATGACGCGGCTCGGGTCGGCCCGGTCGCACAGGAATGCGTAAAGCACGTAGCGAAGTCCGGTGGCCGTTCCGCGGACGCCGTGGGCGATGTGGAGCCATCCCTGGGGTGTCCGGAGCGGTGCGGGGCCGGCGCCGTTCTTCACTTCCTTGATGGTGTGGTAGACCTTTGGGTCAATGATCTTCTCATCGCGGATGACGGCGTGCTCGATCGAGTCGGACAGGGCCCAGCCGATGCCGCCGCCTTGGCCGGCCTGGAGGAAGGAATCCTGCGGCCGCGTGTAGAAGGCGTACCGGCCGCCCACGAACTCCGGGTGGAGGACGACGTTGCGCTGCTGCGGCGACTCGGACACGAGGTCGTCCAATCGCACCCACCGGTCGAGGTCCCGCGTGCGGGCGATGCCGCACTGGGCGACGGCGCTGGAAGTGTCGCCGGGCGGGGCGGCCGGGTCCTGGCGCTCCGTGCAGAACAGGCCGTAGATCCACCCGTCCTGGTGCCGCACGAGGCGCATGTCGTAGACGTTCGTGTCGGGATGGTCGGTCTCGGGCATGACGACAGGGCGGTCGCGGAACCGGAACCCGTCCACGCCTGTCTCGCTCTCGGCCACCGCGAAGAAACTCTTGCGGTCGTACCCCTCGACGCGGGCCATCAGGCAGACCTTGCCCTCGAACTCGATGGCGCCGGCGTTGAAGACGCAGTTCACGCCCAGCCGCTCCAAGAGGCGCGGGTTGCGCTGCGGGTCGAGGTCGTACCGCCAGAAGACCGGCACGTGCGATTCCGTCAGGATCGGGTCGCGATACCGCTCGTACCAGCCGTTGGCCCAGGACCGGTCGACGGCGTTCTTTCGACGGACGACGGCCTGTTGCCGCCGCACGAGTTGCGCCAGACGCTTCCGGAAGTTTTCGCGGGTCATCGCAAGTCCTCCGCGGCCGGCGGGGCCTCCCTTGACGCACGGACAGGCCGCCGGTTCAGTACGTCCCGATCTGGCGGCCGCGATCGAGAAAGTACCGGTACGTCTCGTAACGGATCCGCGGCGAGATGCTGTGGTCCGACTGAAGGATGTAGCCGCTGCCGGCCATGGCCAGGGGGAGTTTGCGCATGAGTTCCGCCTCGACGGCCGCCCGGTCGTTCGTCTCGAGGATGCGGGTGTCCATGCCGCCGAACAGGGCGATCCGGTCGCCGAAGTTCTTCTTGAGGCGCAGGAGGTCCATGCCCGCCTTGACCTCGATCGCCTGGAGGCAGTCCATGCCGGCTTCGATCAGGCCCGGCACGAGCGGTTCGACGAACCCGCACGAATGGACGATGACCGGGAGGCCCTTGGAGTGGGCATAGTCGAATGTCCGCTGGTGCGCCGGCCAGACGATGTCCTTGTACATCGCCGGCGACATGAACGGCCGCTCCTTGAACCCCATGTCCTCGTAGAAGAAGATGCCGTCGGGCAGTCCCGCCTCGGCAAAGAGGATTTCCATCAGGTGGATCGTCAGATCGCTGTAAACCGTGCACATGTCCTTGACCCAGTCGGGGTCGAGGGCCATGCCCATGAGCATGTTCATGTGGCCGCAGAGCGGGTGCATCATCTCGAAGACGTTGACACCGGACCAGCAGAAGAAAAGGTTCCTGGCGCCGGCGTCGGCGCGCTTGCTCCGATAACTATCGAAGTTGATGCGGCGGCGGAAATCGGCGGCGCTCGTGAGGTGCGGCCGGGCGTGCTCTTCCCAGGTGGCCCGGTCCTTGACGAGGAAGTCCACGTGCTCGGGCGTGCCGTCCCTGGCCTTCCACCACCGGAGGAGCGCCCCGTTGCCGCTTCGGACCAGTTTGTGCTCGTCGGTCTCCTCGACGATCTGGTCCTTGAAGTCGAGGTTGGCGACGACGTTGAAACACCACTCCCCCCGGATCTCGAATCCGAAGTGGTCCTCGAGCGCCTCGCCTTTGGCGACGTGGCCCTCCGCGGTCCAGACCTCCTGGGTCTTGCCCCAGAACCCTTCGCTCGCGCCGATCCGGTCCACCGGCTGGCGCTTGAGGATCCGCGCGATGCGTTCCTTGCTGGTCATCTCCGCCATGGTCACTCCTTGAGTCGCGATGGCATTGGCAGTGGGTTGCACTCTCGGCCACCGAACGTCCATCCGATCATACCATCAGGCGGCTCGAAAAGATAGCGGCCATCGTCTCACGGCCGCCGTCCGGTTCCGCCGCGCGCTGAAGGTGGACCGCGCCGCTGCGCCCAGGGCAAAGCGCCGCGGCCCCGGCACAACACTAGAAGGGGACGCGAATGCTGGCGAGCGGTGTTCGGGCGGGGCTGTCGGCGAACCTATGCAAACAGATTCCGGTCGAGGCGGCGGTACTGCACCGCCTCGGCCAGGTGAGTGACCGTGACGTTCGGAGCGGCGTCGAGATCGGCGATCGTCCGGGCGACGCGGAGAATCTTGTCGTGCGCCCGGGCCGAGAGGCCCAGTTCCTGCATCGCCTGCTTCAGCAACTGTTCGCCGCCGTCATCGAGGGCGCAGAACTTCTTGACCTGGCGGTGGCTCATGCGGGCGTTCGTCATCCGGCGGCTGCCGAAGCGGGCGGCCTGAACGTCGCGGGCGCCGTTCACCTGGTCGCGGATGGCGGCGCTCGCCGTGCCGTCGGCCTGGCTGCGGAGTTCGCGATACGGCACCGCCGGAACGTCCAGGTGGATGTCAATCCGGTCCAGGAGCGGCCCGCTGATCTTCCCCATGTAATTCTGTACCTGTCGCGGCGTGCAGTGGCACTCGTGCTTCGGGTCGTTCAGGTAGCCGCAGGGGCACGGGTTCAAGGCCGCGACGAGCATGATCCGGGCCGGGAACGTGAGGCTGGCCGTCGCGCGGCTGATCGTCACGAGGCCATCCTCCAGCGGTTGCCGCAGGACCTCCAAAGTGTGCCGGTTGAACTCCGGCAGTTCATCGAGGAAGAGGACGCCGTGATGGGCGAGGCTGACTTCGCCGGGCGATGGAATCGTCCCGCCGCCTATCAATCCGGCCTCGCTCGTCGTGTGGTGCGGCGATCGGAACGGACGCGTCGCGATGATCGCCTGGCCGCGGCCCAGGAGGCCGACGCTCGAATAGACGCGCGTGGTCTCAAGCGATTCCTCCAGGTCGAGCATCGGAAGGATCGTCGGCAGCCGCCGGGCAAGCATCGTCTTGCCGCTGCCGGGCGGACCGATCATGAGGACGTTGTGTCCGCCGGCTGCCGCCACCGTCAGGGCGCGCTTGGCGTGTTCCTGGCCGCGCACGTCCGAGAAGTCCACGTCGTCGCGCCGCGACTCCTCAAAGACCGCCGCCAGGTCCACCTGGCACGGCTCAATCGGGAGGTCTCCGGCGAGGAACCCGACCGCCTGGGCAAGGGCCGTCACGGGGACCACCTCGACGTCGGCGACGACGGCGGCCTCGCGGGCGTTGTCGGCCGGGAGGATGAGGCCCTTGAGGCCCGCCTCGCGCACGGTCATCGCCATCGAGAGGGCGCCCCGGACCGGCCGCACCGAGCCGTCGAGCGCGAGTTCGCCGACCACGGCGTAATCCCTCAGCCGGTCCGAGAGCATCTGGCCGGTGGCCGAGAGGCATCCGAGCGCCAGCGGCAAGTCGAACGCGGCCCCCTCTTTCTTCGTGTCGGCGGGCGCCAGGTTGATCGTGATCCGGCCGTCGGGCCAGGAGTACCCGGAATTCTTCAGGGCCGTCGCAACGCGGTCCTTGGATTCCTTGACGGCCGCATCCGGCAGGCCGACCACGACCACAGCCGGAAAGCCGCCGCGCACGTCGAACTCGACCTCCACCAGGTATCCATCAATGCCAAAGACGCCGACCGAGAGGATTTTGCCGAGCATGTGCGCCCCCGCCGGTTTGGAATGCTGAATCCGTAGCGCAAGATGATACCGTCCTCGGCAGGCGCCGTGCAACTAAAACGCCGCGTTTCCGAAGGAAGGCCCGCCCTATTCCCAGTAGTAGTTCCAGGCGTAGCCCAGGTCGCTGCTCTTGCCGGGCTCGAGCGTGAACTTCCACGTGATCCGGCCGATGCCGTTGAAGTGGTGCCACCACCACGGCCAGGAATACCGCCCCCACCAGTACGGGTACTCGCCGGCACCGACGCCAAGGTCCTCCAGCATGTTGACCATTTCGACCGTGCCGTCATGGTCGGCCGCGGTGACGTTGCCGAGGACGTTGCGCACCACTTCCAGGTCCACGGCGTCCTTGCGGTAGTTGGTCAGGGTGATCTTGCCCTCCAAGTCCATCTTGAAGTACTGGTGCCCGTTGAACATTGCGGCGTTGGGCGTGCGCAGGGTCTGCTTCTCAGTCTTCTTGACCTTGATGTCCACGGCCGTGGTCAGGGTCAGGTCCTCTTCACCCCCGACGGCCGCATAGGTCATCAGTCCCTGGCCGAGCACCTTCTCGTCGCGGAAGATCAGCGCGGGGGCGGTGGTCAAGGGATAGTCACTCTTGTTGGTCAAGCGGATCTTGTGCATGACCTTCGGGGCGCTCATCATGCGGGCCAGTTGGGCCTGCTGGTCGCTGCCCAGGTTGCTGCGCACCTCCGGCGGCGGCGTGGCGGAGACGTCCAGGACGTACACGTCCTTGTAGGGAATCGTGAACTCCGCCACCGGCATGACCAGCCGCTGGCCCTTCTTCAGCGTCACGTGCTTGACGGTAAATACATACAAGTCCTCGCTCTTGGCGCCGCCGGTAATCTCCGGGCCAAGGTTGGCCGGACCGGCTGCCCCGGGCTCACGCGGCTGCTCTGCTCGATCCCCAGGTTGCATTTGCTGGCTCATGATCGCGTTGCTCAGCCCATAGCGAGTGCGGGCATCCTGGCTGAAATGCTGCGACAGTTGCGCCAGCACCTGCTGGAGGCCGATGGGATCCACATCGTCCTTAAACGCAAAACTTGGCACGCCGATGACCAGGTTGGCCGTCACGTCGCCGAGGTCCACCATCTCGTTGATGATCGTCGCCTCCAGTTTGATGTGGGCATGGCCCTTTCCGTCGATGGTAACCTTGTAGTTGGGAATCCAGCGGATGCCGCGCTGGAGGTACATCAGGCCCACCTCGGCTTGGCCGGCCTTCTTGCCGGCCCAATCGAGTTTGAGCGTCAAGAGGTTGCGAAACTCTTCCCCGGTGACTTTGGGCTTGATCTCATCCTTGATGGTAATATCCTGGATGCGGCCGATATCGACGACCTTCGTACCCTCGGCCGTTTTGAGGAGCACGACGCCGCCCTTGATCGGCAGTTTTTCGCCGCTGTTGGGAGGGCTGGCGGCCTCCTGCTCCACGCCGCTGCGGGTCGGCACGCCCAGGATCGTCGCCTGGTACGTCACCGGCACCTCCTTGCCGGCGGCGACCTCGGTGACCATGATCTGGGCGCCGATGTTGCCCTCGATCAGTTCCCTCAGCGACAGTGCCGTCCGCTCCACCTGCACCTTTCGCTGGCCGGCAACGACCGCCGTCAGTTTGGCGCCCTTGTCGGCCGAGAAGGGCCAGAAGGTCCCCAGCACCGGCGACGGCAGGTAGTCCATCAGCACGTTGCCGTTTTCGTCGGTGCTCATCTTGCCTTGGTGGAGCATCAGGGCGTTGCCGTCCTTGAAGACGGTGATCTCCTTGACGGGCATGTTGGCTAGCGCCGCCAGGGGAGCGGCC
>Ga0307378_10005475_pt1 | contig 17681 bp, 10 predicted proteins | sample UN1MG_FD_202238 | JGI IMG/M metagenome (GOLD analysis project Ga0307378, IMG submission 202238) | Soil microbial communities from Risofladan, Vaasa, Finland - UN-1 | ecosystem: Environmental > Terrestrial > Soil > Coastal area > Acid sulfate soil | place: Finland: Risofladan, Vaasa | collected... | reverse complement strand
GGATGGTGGCCTGCAGTTTGAGCACCACGCTGCCCGCCACCGCGCCCACGGCGTTCGCCACGTCGGCGTGGGGAGGGATGATCAGCTCGGTGCTCAATTGCTCGGCCACGCGCGGCATGTACGCCTCGACCGGCGCACCGATGGCGATCACGGGATGGCGCAACGCCAACCGGCAATCCAGGTCCGAAGTGGGCACGTTGCCCAGGGCGCGCGCCAGGAAGGCGGCCGCCGCAGGCTCCCGCTCCCAGTCGGGCACGCCGGTATTCCCCGGCGCGCTGGCACCCCCCGGCGCTGCGACTTCGTCGCTCAGCAACTTGCTGACCAGCGCCGTGGTCACCCGGCTCGAAACGTCCGCGACCACCCGTTCGCAGAAGGTCTCAGGCGGAAGGTCCAACTGGCTGGCCAGGAGTTCAGCGCCGATGCGCGACGCTTCACCGTTCCAGCGCTCGAAGCGGCCCAGGGCGTGCAGGGCGTCGGTAGGCGTAAAGCCGGCCCGCAGCACCAGCCGGCGAGCCTCCAGGCTTTCGAGTTGTCGCAACACGAGCGACCCGTAGCGCAAGCGCTCGGCCAGCCCCATCAACGACTGAGGGCCGGCGCCCAGGACCTGGAGCAGCGCCTGGTCGGACTCGGAAAGCCCATGGGCCGTGCGCGGCTGGGCCAGGACGAACTGGGCCGCCAGGCCGGCCCACCGGCGCACCCCCACCTGGCGCTGCAGTTCGTCCACCACCTGGGGGAACTGGTCAGCCAGCAGGCACAACGGCACCACCCGCCGGGGACCGATCGCCGGCAGGCCATCGCCGTCCAGAGAGACCAGGCTGTCACCGCCCAACCCGACCGTGTGCGCATCCACGGCCTCGACCATCGTGCGCCACCGGCCGACCTGCGCCCCTTCGGCGTTGAGGCGCGGACGCCCATCGCGTAGCGCGACGATGTCGGTCGTCGTGCCCCCCACGTCCACCATCCACACGTCGCGGCGGCCGGCCAGGTACCAGGCTCCCACCACGCTGGCCGCCGGTCCAGACAAGATCGTCTCAATCGGCCGCCGGACCGCCCACTCGGCCCGCACCAGCGAGCCATCTCCCTTGACGACCATCAAGGGGGCGGCGATACCGAGGTGATCCAGCGTGCGGCGGACGGTGGCGATGAGTTCGCGCAACAGCGGAATCAGCCGGGCGTTGAGGGCGGTCGTGGTCGCCCGGCGCACGGCGTTGAGGCGGGTCGTCAGTTCGTGCCCGCAGGTGACGGGCAGCGGTTGCCCGCCGTTGGCGGACACGGTCAACTCTTCGACCAGGGCCTGCAGGCGCAACTCGTGGGCGGGGTTGCGCACGCCAAAGTAGCCCGACACGGCGAACGCCTCCACCTGGTCACGGCGGGCCAGGATGGCCTCCCGCGCCGCCGGTTCGTCCAGCGGCTCGATCTCATTGCCCGCTCCATCGTGGCCACCGCGCAGGTAGACCACGTCCTGTGTCACCAGGTCCCGCTCGAACCCGTACTGGCGGATCAGGGCCGGGTCGTAGCCGGCCAGCAGCAGGCAGACCGGGCTGCCGCGCCCCTCGACGATGGCATTGGTCGCCAGCGTGGTCGAAAGGCCCACCAGGTTGACCTGGGCGGGAGGCACAGCGTGTCCCTCAAACGCGGCGGCCACGGCCTCACCGATGCCGATGGAGAGGTCGTGGTAGGTAGTGAGGGCCTTGGCGGCGGACAACACCTTGCCGCTGGTCTGGTCTACCAGCACCGCATCCGTGTACGTCCCTCCCGTGTCTATACCCAGAGCAACCGTCATCATCCATCCTTTTGGCATTCTACCTTCCCGAAAGGTTCCGAACTTTCGGGAAGGTGGCTCAATTCGACGTGCAGTCAATAGCGCCTATTTATACCTCTTTCCGGGCCTTTGTCAACCTCGAAGAAGTGCCCGGGGCATTTCGGGTTGGCCCAACACCGGCGTAAAACAGCCGGTGTTGGGCCAGCCCCACCCAGCGCTGCTTGTTCCACGGCGGCACGGCCCAGACAGCCGGTGTTGGGCCAGCCCCACCCAGCGCTGCCTGTTCCACGGCGGCACGGCCCAGACAGCCGGTGTTGGGCCAGCCTCACCTGGCGCTGCCTGCTCCACGGCGGTGCGGTCCAAACAGCTGGTGTTGGGCCAGCCTCACCTAGCGCCGCCTATTCCATGGCGGCGCGGCCCGCCGAGACGGCCGCCGTCCCAGAAGTGAAGCACGCCAAGTACCGCGCCTGAAGCTGTGAAATTCTAACCGGCCAACCGAGTTTGCATTCAACGCTGATTTGTGTATAATTGAGCGGAGCCAAGGAAGTGCCCTGTTGTTCCTTCATTGCCGCCTGGCACTTTCAGTATGTGTACCCAAATGCACCAGGCGAACCATCAAGGCTTGCGTACTGGAGATGTGCGGTCCACAGTTTTACTGCCCACCGCAGTCGCGCGTAAAGACGGCTTACATCGCCCGGTCGCCTCGCGGCGCTGTCTTCCTAGACAGGGATGGGATTATCGTGGAGGACGTGGGATATCTGACCGCCCCCTCCCAGCTCAACCTGCTGCCCGACGCAGTGGATGGCATTCAACTGCTCCAGGATCAGTTTCTAATCGTGATCGTCACGAATCAGTCGGCAATCGCACGAGGTCTGCTTGACGAAGAGGAACTCCTCCAGGTTCACCAGGCGCTGGCGCAAGCCTTGCAAAGTCAAGGCGCATTCCTGGACGCGGTATACACCTGTCCACATCATCCTCTGTTTGGTATTCCTCCGTACAGGAGGGAGTGTCGCTGCCGGAAACCGCAGCCTGGCATGCTGCTGCAGGCAATGGAGGATTTCGACATCCGGCCCAACCTATCGTTTATGATAGGCGATAAAGGCTCTGACATTCTGGCAGGACGGCTGGCAGGGGTGGCTGCAACGGTGTTGATTCAGTCACCCAAGACGGAAGCAACGATTGTGGATCACGACGTATCCACCTATGTGGCCAGCAACCTATATGAAGCGGCCAGGTTGGTGTTGGATCATTGGTCGAAAATGCAGTCGAGCGAAAACCCCTCCAGCCACGTTGCCCCAACCGATTCCGGGGTAGGAAGCCATGCCTAGAATCGAGTTTGGCACAGACGGGATCCGCGGCATCGTGGAAGAGTGGCCTTTCGTGCCGCACATCGTGGTCAGGATCGGCCAGGCGTTGGGGCAGTACGTCTCTGGCCGGCCTCGACGTGAGCGCCCATTTGTCGTGATCGGTCGCGACACACAGCCATCCGGGACGGGCATCGTACACTGCCTGGAAGCCGGGCTGAGGGACCAGGGCGTGGACGTGATAGACCTGGGAATTATGACCACACCGGGAGTGGCCTTCCTGACCAGAAGGTTGCAGGCTGACCTGGGTGTGATTGTGTCCGCATCCCACAGCCCATTCGAGTACAACGGCATCAAGCTGTTGAGGTACAATGGGTTGAGATTGCAGCGAGAAGAAGAGATCGAGATCGAGGCACTGGCCGACTACTGTATCGCCCAGGCCCCCAACCTGGCCGCCGATCCGGGCCAGCGCACTGAAGGGCAACACCTGGTCGAGAACTACATCCAGGATCACGTCGCGTGGTGCCCGGCCAGGTCGCTCGAAGGCTTCAAAATTGTTCTGGACTGCGCCGACGGGGCGGCATCGCGGGTCGCCCCCGAAGCGTTCCAGCGGCTGGGGGCCGATGCGATCGCTGTCAATTGCGCTGTAGAGGGGAGAAACATCAACTACCGCCGTGGCTCCGAGCACGTGCGAGAACATCCCCAGGACCTGATGGAAGCAATGCAACAAAACGGGGCAACATACGGGTTTGCCTTCGACGGGGATGGGGACCGCCTGGTCGTCGTGGACTCGGGTGGTCGCGTGTTCGATGGGACCGACCTGTTGTTCGTCCTGGCCATGTACTATCGTTCGCAGAATCTCCTGCGAGAGGACGCGGTGGTCACTACCTCGATCGCCAACCGGGGGTTGGAGGAAGCGCTAGGTGAATCCAGCATCCAAGCGGTGTATACCAAGAAAGGAGACAAGAACCTGGAAGCGGCCATGTGGGCCGGTGACTATCTGCTAGGGGGGGAGGTAAGTGGCAACATCATCATCAACGATGGGCATCACACGGCAGCCGATGCCATCTACACCGCATTGGTGTTGGCAGGAGTGCTGGCTCGTGATTCAGGCGTCGGCTTGAGGAACCTGGCTGCTCCCCTGCGAAAGCATCCTCAGGTCATCATCTCATTCCCTATGCCGAACACGATTGCGCTGGAACAGAGAGAGTCCCTTGAGAACCAAATCAGGGTGAAGGAAGCAGCGCTAGGGGAAGGCAGCCGGATACTCTATTGGTCAGCCAGCACCGAGCCGGGGACCTTCCGAGTAATGGTCGAGGGCAGTCGCGATAGCACGCTCGATGAAGCGTCGAAAACGGCGGATGCAATTCGGCAAGTGATCCAGCAGACTGCTGAACCGAAAGCTTAAGGTGTCACCGTACCTGGTACTGGTACAAAGAGCGGGGCTGTAATGTGAAAGCCATCGCTGAAGTGGAGGGTCAAACTGTGTCAACTGCTACCTGGCTTCACATCTCCGACCTGCACTGGCGCGAGTCCGAGGCCTATGAAGCCAATGTAGTCGCGCAGGCCCTGCTCCGCGACCTGGCCAATCGGATCGAGATCGCGCCTTGCCTCGAGCACATTGACTTCATCTTCATGACGGGCGACATTGCCTTCGCCAGTAAGCCGGAGGAGTACGCGCTTGCGCAGCGGTTCTTGAAGGATTTGCGCCGAACTACGAGAGTTCGTAAGGATCATCTGTTTGTCATCCCGGGGAACCACGATGTGGACAGGGGGGCCATATCCGACGAGGCACGCGACATTGTGAGCAAATGCGCCCAACGGTCGGCAGTCAATGAACTGCTAGGACATGAGGTACACCGTGCCGTCATCATGCAACGGTTCCATCGCTATCAAGAGTTCGTGAACTCATATTTTGGAAAAGGCCCGGTCTTTAACAGCGCACAGTACTCTTACGTAAAGCGGCGCAAAATTGCTGGCAACCGATGGGCCGCCATTCTGGGCCTCAACTCCGTCTGGGCTTCGGCTTCCGACGCGGACCGTCTCAACCTGCTCCTGGGAGAGCGACAGGTACGAGCCGCCCTCGACCAGGCCAAGCGCGCGGACGTGCGCATTGCCTTGATGCATCATCCTTTCGATTGGTTACAGGACTCCGACCACGAGGCTTGTGAGCCGTTGTTGCTTGGCAATTGTGATTTCGTGCTCCACGGTCACCTGCACCGTACTGGCCTAACACGTCTACAAGCGCCAGGAAGCGATGCAATGGTGATTGGCGCTGGAGCCTGCTACGAGACGCGCGAATATCCTAACGCGTACAACCTGGTACATCTTGACTTCGACTCGGGAAAGGGCACTGTCTACTTGCGGATGTACAGCGATCGGCAAGGCGGGTTCTGGACCAAGGATTTGCTGACCTACCACGACGCACCTGGCGAATACGCCTTCGAGCTACCCCGCAAGTGGAGCATAAGCCTACCTGTCGAACCACCTGGCGATACAGCTAGTGCCGTTGGAAAAGGGCATGAAGTCACCGCTGACACAATGGGGGCCCTGCATCCAGCGCAGCAGACACCAAGCGGAGACTCCGCCGGAGTGGGACTTGATAAATGGTGGAAAGAGCGTGGTTACAATGCTAACCCATTTACATGGTCCAATGCCGAAGACGTAGTGGAAAAGAACATACCACAACTATTTCACTTGTGGCATGTAGACCCGAATGTGAATGCGAATCTGGAAGGGTTGGGGCCAACCCCTACATTGGACAGGGTAAAGTCACCAGATACAAGCAGGCTTGTGTTGATCTTCGCGCCGGGAGGAGGGGGGAAAACCTTCTACTTCCGCTGGGCAACGCAGCAGGCCAGAGAGGGAGAACAACACGCTCTGGAAGTCTGTGACATCGGACAACACGTACGAATCCACGAGAATAGCGTGACCGCCTGGGACCTGGCCGCCTGCATCCACGATCACGTGTGTGAACGGTTCTCAATCCCAAAGGACCTCTCCCCACACGAGCATACGAGGCACATACTCAGCAAGTGCAGCGACGCACTTGGGCACCTGTTGTCGGCTTCACCAGAGCCTACACGGGTGTACGTCTTCGTTGATGATATAGATCAACTGTTCGATGAACAACCATCTGGTGCGAGCCGAAATGCCCAGGCGCTCACAGCCATTGCCGAGCTGTGCAGGGCAATTGCCAAGCGACGCGGAGGAGGGCCGCTGGCACTGAGGATATTCATACCCCAGCAACTCATGGCGCCGCTGCGGAATCGCCTGCTAGAGCTGATCCATCGCCGTCGTATTGCTGAATGTGCCATATCCTGGACCGCGGCACATTGTCAAGCGGTTATCGAGAGACGTTTAGACAGTCGCTGGAATGGTGGCCCCAATACGGGCATTAAGCATATCAGCCGTCTGCTTACGCAAGATGCGCGGGATGAGTTCCGCGAGTGGCTTCAAAATCAGGAAGGTATTTCTCCTGGACGTGTCGTAGAAATTCTCTACCACCTGGCAGATTGTGCCTACAGTAGTGGAGTTGCCACTGAACCGATAGGCATAGAACTATGGAAGCAATTCTCGATGTCAGACAAGTGTACAGCCCTATGCACGCCAGATGCACCTTATCCTGGGATCTAATCTTCATCAAGCGACTGTGAAGTACCTGGCTGCTGCTCTTGTCCGATTTTCGGAGCGAGGTTAGAGTACGAAGCGAAGTGGAAATGCGAGTGAAGTTCGGTGCTGACGGCATTCGGGGTATTGCCGGCGAGTGGCCTCTTACGCCGCAGGCTGCCCGGAGCATCGGCAGTGCGCTAGGCCAATTTCTGCGCAGGGAATCCGGGGACCTGACGGATCCACCACACGTCATAATAGGGCGGGACACCCGCCCCTCAGGTATTGGACTCGTAAGAGGCCTAATACACGGCTTGCTCAGTCAGGGTGTTGACGTGACAGATCTGGGGATTATGACGACTCCTGGCATAGCCTACCTCACCAGGCATGAACACGCCAGCCTCGGCCTGATCGTCTCGGCATCGCACAATCCGCCTGAATACAACGGGATCAAGTTTGTGGACTCAAGGGGGCTCAGGCTCAGGAGAGAAGCGGAAATCGAGGATATGATCAACGAGTCCGCCGCCGAAGAATTGGAGCCCTCTGCCAATGAGGGTCAGCAGTTCAGCGGGCAACACCTTGTAGAGCTCTACATCCAGGATCAAGTGAGACTTTGTCCGTTCAAATCACTGCAAAGGTTGAAGCTGGTCCTCGATTGTGCCAACGGTGCGGCTTCACAGACTGCACCACTGGTCTTCAAGGAGCTTCATGCCGAAGTCTGGGTTATGAATGAGAGTGCAGAACATAAGATTAACGATCGTTGCGGTTCGGAGTATGTACGCCAACATCCACAGGACCTGATTGAGGCTATTCGGCGCTGCGGCGCGGATTACGGTTTCGCCTTCGATGGGGATGGCGACCGATTGGTGATTGTGGATAAAGATGGCTGCATGTACGACGGAGATGATTTCCTATTCGTGCTGGCGAGGTACTTCCACGAACTCGGAAAGTTGCGAGATGAGACAATTGTCACGACACCCATGGCGAATACCGGGCTGAAGAAAGCGCTGAGCAGTTGGGGTATCGGGACCGTGCCCACCGAGCATGGTGACAAGCATCTAGAAGCCGAGATCTGGAACAACAACTACTTGCTGGGCTCAGAACAGGTCGGCAACGTGATCATCAACGATGGCCATCATGCCGCGGCCGATTCCTTGTACGCAGCCATGATCATCAGTGGAATCATCTGCGATCAAGGTACTCTAGGTGACCTGGTCAGACCTCTGCAAAAGCACCCTCAGGTACTGGCTTCAACTCACGTTGCCAGGATGCCGCCCCTGGAAGAAATTGGGCCTCTGCAGAGACAGAGAGAAGATATGCAGGCAGTCTTAGGCGAGAACTCCAGGGTGTTGGCGTGGTACTCTGGCACTGAGGGACGACTTTTCAAGACGATGGTGGAAGGCAGCCCAGGCAATACTCTGGAGCAGGTGCAGAGCGAGGCGGTGGCCATTTGCAGGATCATTCAACGTGCCACTGGGTCCGAAGCCCAGGAACCGACCGTACTTGACCTTTCTACCAGGAATCGCGTTAGATCTGCCGTGGCTGGCTAACCGGGTGAGTTTCCTGGCCAAACCGCAAGGGGGACGACATGGGACCTTTTGAAATAGTCAGACTTGTGATCGAGATCTTTGGTGTGCTCTGGAGCGTCGTGTTTGGACAGAAGGCACTGCGGGATGCGTTAAAGGAGTGGCAGACAAAACGACGGCAAGAGAAGCCTCCCAGTCTTCATGACAGAAACAAGGCCAATTCGGCAATGACATCCGAGAATAGATATCCGATGTCCACTGATCTGCGGTCCGGAACTGGTGGAGACACAGTGCGTCTGGACGATCTGGTGCAGGATGTGAAGGATCTCGTAACTTCGGCCAGGTATGAGGAAGCAGTGGGTACCGCAAAGAGGCACTGCGATGCCATGGTTGCCATTGGTGATAAAAATAATCCAGTGTTTCAACTGGCCTTAGGTGAACTCGACGTCTGGTATGCCCATGCCCAGATTTACGTGGGAGACACAGATGAGGCGATTGAACGGCTGAAAAGTGTAATTGCAGACCTGGGGGGGCAAGGGAGGTTCTATGGGGCCCTTCCACTTGGGACACGGCGTTGGAACCAGATACTCGGCCGCGCTCACAATCACATAGGATACGCCTGTTGGATGGATCGGGGCAACTATGAAACGGCCCTCAAGGAGTTCAGTGTAGCCATCTCCTACTTTCTTGCCGAGAAACAGTTGGAAGAGGAATTGGCTACGACTTATGACAATATGGGCCGCGTGTATGCTCAACTCGGTTACCAGACTCGTGCTGAACTACTGATTGAGCACGGCCGGCAGATTCGAGAGATTATACGGAATGACTATCGTTACGCTCTGAGCCTCAATTCCAAGGCCATTGCAGACCTGGCTTTTGGAGAGCCGTATCGCGCACTTGTGATGAGCGAAGAAGCACTGGGGCTTTTCAAACAGCAGGGGGAACAAGGCATACGCGGCGTTGGTCTGGCACTGATCACCAAAGGGCGTGCTCAGCGGTACCTGGGTGCCTATTGGAGATACAGCCGTAAGCCCACCAGGTTCGAGCATCATCTGCGCGAAGCGATAAGAACGTTAGGAGAAGCCAGGGACATCTTCCTGTCTGTCAAAGAGGACATTCGACTTTTTCAGGCATATAATGAACTGGGATGTGCCTATCGAGAACTGGTAGCATTGAGTCAGGGAGGTGATACTGAGAGCGCTCTGCAAGCCAAGCGCTATCTGGAGAAAAGCCTGGAGGCCGCTCCCAAGGACAAGTACCCTGCTCTTTACGTGGATGTCTGTGAGGACCTGGCACGAACCGATTTCATGCTCGACAGACGTAGGGAGGCGGAGCGCTATCTGAGACAAGCTGAGAAAGCGATTCCAGGGGACTACAAAATGAGAAAGAATAGTCATCCGTGTATAGTCTCGCCAGAAGAATGCGTTGAGGACTATTGGCAACAGTTGGGTAAGATCCACGTGTTGCGCGGTGACATGATGTTCGATGGGAAACAACCGCCCACGAGCATTTCACAGATGTGGCAGGCCATAGAGCACTATGTTCTTGCTGCCTGCTATTTTGGACGCTTTCTGGAACGTCCGTTCGATCCCTCATCCGTTTCTGAAGACGAGCACCTGTACCCGCTTTCTCAGCCACGGCTGACGAGTCACCGGCTCTTCATTGAACACCTCTATGGTCACCTTAGCCAGTTGGAGGCAGAGGATATACTGCGCATAGGACAAGAGCTCTTGCCTGAGTTAGAACAGAGCTACACGCTCAAACCCTCCTGGGTAGGTGTATTCCGGCAGGAGGTGCTGGAGCTTCTGGAGCACACGAAGACCACAAAGTTCGCTACAGAGTAAAGCCCTTTGAAGGATGCAAGATGGACTCTAGTGCCAGTGCCGGGCAGCCCCATACCAGCCTTGATCGCTGGTTGGCGGGAAAGGGTTTCCGCGCCAATCCGTTCGAGAGGTGGAACGCTGAGCACGATCAAGACCTGCCGAACTACTTTGTGGATATCGGTGGTTTTGACGAATTCCTCCGCCTGACTGTGCCATGCGTCATCTTTGCGCAGCGCGGCTGCGGCAAGACGGCTCAACGCCAAATGCTGGCCGCTCAGTGCCGTCCTCTCAAGCGAGATAGCCCATGGCTGGCGATAGCCTACACCTACAGCGGGTTTGAGCGGGCACTGGATAGTGCGGGCGGTGAGATACAGCAGATACGTCCCGTACACCACGTCAGCACACTTTGCTATCTCGGGTTGACTGCGCTGGCATATGAGGTCTCAAGCGATTCCAAGATACAGAGCGCGCTGGCGAGCCCAGGTGTCGCGTCGCGCCTGGCAGCCTATGTGGCCCGTTTTGCACCCCATCTGGCGGACGCTCCAGCCACTGGACTCTCGAGTGCGCTGGATGGCCTTAGTTCACCGGAACTCTTGCAGGGCTTTGCCATGCTAGTCAAGGATGCTGGGCTGGAGGCCTGTGTGGTGCTCGTGGACGGTGTGGACGAGTTTCCACCCACGGCCAATGACCCAACCCAGACCATGGCGCTATTGGCTCCTCTGCTTGGCACGCTGTCGCTGATAGAATGCCCAGGTCTGATACTCCGCTTCCTATTGCCACAGGCATTGGAGTCAGCCCTGCGCGCCTGCGGCTGGTTTCGGGCGGACCGGTTGTACATTTCTCATATATCCTGGAAAGACAGCAATCTGCTACTCGGGCTGGTCAGACAAAGGCTCATTCATTTCAGCCGTAGACAGCCGCCCTACGAGGATCTGGCACAACTATGCAAAGACGAACTAGCCCAGGTCATCAACGGCGAAATCACCGACCTTGCTGGCGGGTCGCCACGGGCAGCGCTGATTCTGGCGGATATGCTGTTGCAGGGCCATTGCCAGCAGCCCAACCCGCCAGAACTGATCGCGCTGGCAACTTGGGGAGAGGTTAAGGCCAAATGGCTTGCCCGCCGCGACGATTTCGTAGCAGAAGAAAACTATGCAACGGCATTGGACAAGCGGCGGCGAGTGGCTCGGTTCGCTGATTACGCGGTTTTGTGTGTGGAGGATGAGAAACACATTGTTCGGCTCGGCGAATATGACATCACAAGTGAGATTCCGCCGCAGGACTACCGCGTGTTGGCCTGTCTCTACCGGCACCAGGACATGGTATGCACCAAGGACCTACTGGTAGAGGAGGCCTGGCCGCAAGCCGAGAAGCAGGGGGTCGCCGATCAGGCCATCGCCGCTTCCATTGCGCGCCTGCGCCGCGTATTTAGAAAGTACTCGCAAGATGCGGAGTACATTCAGACGATCAGGGGGCGCGGATATCGCCTTCATCCCGATGGCCTCAAGGATGATCTTGGGCTCTACAGCTGAGATGGCGAGAAAGTCCGGGATAGGCTGAATTTCAGGACCTCGCCGGCTTTAGGATTGATATGATGCAATTTCCAATGATGCTTCTAATTTGCACTCACCATGAAAGATGATATCAGGGATGATTCCTTCAAGATCAAGGATAAGCAAAGCATAGGGACAGTAGAAATGGTAGGACGGGGCGATGAGCAGCAAAACGGATCAGGGAATGGTTATATACTCCTATTCCAGAGGTCAAGAAAGAGCAGAACGTAAGCAAAACAGGGCCGACAGGTTGCGACCCAAACCTTGCCTTCTGTTCGATGCAGGTGGCACACTGGTATTCCCAGATCAGTCTTTCCTTGTCCAGCAGGCTCGGAAACAGGGGATAGAGTTAACCGATACGCAGTTGTTCCATGGTTACTATTGGCTGATCTATGCGCTAGACTCTCAGGCACATCGCCAGTCTGGTAAGTTGCCGACCCCGTGGGGGCGGGGCTATGCATACGCTCTTCTCGAGACACTTGGTGTCGCTGGTCCCGCTACCGATGCCATAGCCAAGGCTTTTGAGGAACGTCACCGCCGGAAGAATATGTGGACTTTCACCTTTCCCTGGGTGCGCAAAGTGTTGTCTGACCTTGCCACGCAGGGATATCGCATGTCAGTCATCTCGAATTCTGATGGTCGAACATACCAAGTGTTCTATGACCTGGGCATGGCCCACTACTTTGAACGCATCTTTGACTCCAAGAACCTTGGCGTTGAGAAGCCCAAGCCAGCTATTTTCAGAACGGCCCTACGCGAACTGAACATGTCCCCAGCCCACACACTTTATATCGGTGATATTTTCTACGCTGACGTCATTGGTGCCAACTGGGCCGGTCTGGGTGGCATCCACCTTGATCCGTTGGGGCTATACACCGACTGGCCAGGAATCCATCTGCGCGATGTGTGTGACCTGCCGGGCTGGCTGAGCAACCATGACGTCCATTCCGTGAATTCGGATCTATTTCCGTTGAAGAATTTGCATTGTTCCTCCCCGCTCACCAAGATACTAAAGTCTCTGTTCTTGAGATACCTTGGCTTGGGAAATCTTGGTGGCCTAGAGAGAGCCACCCCGAACCTGTCAAGGAATGGTATGCCCCCACGAGCGGTGCCCTCCACAAGCCTCAGCTCGTTTTGGCAGGTTGACTGAAGCGTCACGGCAGGTCTTGTGTACGTATGCGTACATCGCGCTGTCAACACTCCGTCATATACCTGTCATACACCTGTCAAGCATTATTCCAGAGAAAGTGCTATAGTTGTACTAGCATGCCAGGGGCTGTGAGTTAGCCTCACTATGGCCAGCTGATGTTTCGTTGGCAACTCTGCTGGCTCTGGCGCGAAGTGTTGATGGTCAGGGAAGTAGGGCACAGCGACAGGCGCCCCAGCCGTTATGACGGCCAAGGCAATCTCCATGAGGTATTCGACCAGATGAGCCACATAGCAGTGGATCCTATCCATGTCACTGCATATATTCCAATTCGTATCCTTCTCCATTGCTGATGGCTCAGTACCTCGGGATTTGGGGTCTTTGGGACTTTGCGGGGTGAACACCTGTTCGACGCCATATCTGGCCATTTTGCGGTGATCTTACCCAAGATGTGGCGGCAAAACGCTGCGAACTGGACTGTTACCCCGCGAAATCCCAGAGAGCCGGGACTTTTTATCGCGTAGAGGTATATGATGAATTCAGATTCTCGACCACAACCCCGTCGGTCTCCTGAACCGGCGCGCCCTTTTGTCAATCGCGAACCTGAGCTCAGATTAGTTCAGGACAAGTTGGATCTTGGCATCCAAGGAAAACAGATGTCATCAGCGATCATCTGTTTCTGGGGCGCTTTTGGCATGGGGAAGAGTTGGCTGCTGATGGAGCTGGAGCGTCTTTACCAGCGCACCGACCCACAGGTACGTGGTCTTGGTTCCTGTCCTACTATTGCAGCGCGCCTGGATTTGAACCGGGAGACCTCACCCGCGCTGTGGCAAGAAACCCGACTCAACCGAGAGCAAGTGCTAAGGGAACTTTGGAAGCAACTGGCTTGTCAATTGGGAAATGAAGTACCCGATCTGGAGAAGGCCAATGCCGATGAATGGGCGGAGGCTTTTGTGAACGCAGTGACCACGTGGTCGGCTCGATTGGCCACCCCCTTAATTATACTAGACACCGTAGATGACTTGGTGAGACTGGATGACTTAACTTTTTTCTGGCTCGAACAGCACGTGGTAGAGCGCCTAGCGATAACCGACCGGGTGCTATTTGTCTTTACGAGTCGAGGGGAATTGCAGCGCTGGAAGCGCTTCCAGGTTCGTAGGCGCATAGATTCACACAGACTGACCGCCTTTGATGCTGAAACTGCCGGTAAGGAAGTAAAAGCGAGCATTCCCGCGAGCGAGGCACTCTATCGTCGTGCCTTTGGACATCCGCTGGTCACCGAGTTTTTGGGAACTGCATTGGAAAATCAGGGCATTAGTCTTCAGGAATCAGAGGGAGTTGAGCAATTCATTGAGCCGTCGGTGGTACAGAGCATTCTAAAGGCGGTAATCGGCGAGATCCTGGCGGCTGTGCCGGAATCGTCAGCGAAGTTGGCCAAGCCTGCGAGTGTGCTGCGCTGGGTTAGCGTTGAACCGCTGCGGGCGCTCGCGGAGCCCCTGGGCCTCATCAAGCCCGGCCATGGCGACGCCTACTATCTGGATGAGGTCATTCCAGAACTGCAGGCCCACCACCTCCTGTACTGGAACGGCGACAGAAACAGTTATGAGTTCGATCCAACCTTGCGCCGGTTGCTGGCACACTTCCTGGAATTGGACGAGCCAGCGTTGTTTTATGATGCACACCATGCCGCTTTTGGCTTTCATAACGGCCACTTGAACGAGTACCCCCAGTACCTGGCCCGATATGTGCCAGAATTGGCGTACCATCGGGCAGTTCTGGATCGCTGCGAGCGGCCGGTGCAGCAATTGCCTACCATACAAGCCTGGTGGGAGCAATTCCTGTCCGACAAGGCACCACCGAATCCCGAACCCTGGGCCGAGTTGGTCCAAGCACTGAGGCAAGACAAAGAATTGAAGGAAGTTTTGCCCAGCGCAGACTACGAACGCCTGCACTCGGAGGCGCGGAGGCGCGCGGCCGGGATGGAGAGTTGACCCGAGGAGGTAAAAGCGATGCCAGAATGGATCCCGCGCAAGATCATGCCAGAGGTTCGGGCAGCCATCGAGGCCCAGGACCGGTCCACCTGTGTCTTCTACATCACCGGCGAGGGTGGCGAGGGCAAGACGATCCTGCTGCGCCAGGTGGGGATGGAGTTGGGCAGCCCTGATGGCATGGCCTCAGGTCCTCGCTGGTCTGGTATCCTGGATCTATATCACGCGGATGTGAACTCCAGCAGTGGCCTGGAAACGCGCCTCAGCCAGGCACTGGAGACGGCCGGCCAGTTCCAACGCTATCGGAATGAGCGCGAAGCCTGGACTGCGCGACGAGAGGCCGGGATGATTGACCAGCAGTTGGAAGCTCAGCGCATCAAGCTGGCCTCGGTGTTCACCGACTGTATGAATGATGTTACGGGTAAGACCCGCATCGTCGTAGCCTTAGACACCACAGAGCGTATTCAGTACGAGGTGGATGAGATACAAAGACTGTGCCAGATGGAGGACGAAAGCACCACGGTAAGGGCCTGGCTTCTGGACCGGTTGTGTCTCTGGGAAAACTGCGTTGTGCTGCTGGTGGGGCGTCCGGAGGGAGATCCCTATCTGCGTCAGGCCCTGGAAGAGACGCTGGCTGCCAGTCCACGGGTGCGCTACAAGGCCATGACATTGGGTGGCTTCGATAGGGATGAGGCCCGGGCCTACTTCGAGCGAGAGAAGGCAGCGTTTCCAGAATTGAGCGATCTGGATCCGGCGTTCTGGGACCGGCTATGGGAGATGACTGACGGTCGCCCCATCCGGCTCGACCTGGCGATGGAGGTGGTCCAGCACGGGCTTGGCTTCGGTCAGTTCCAGGATAAGGTGATGACCGGGACAGTGGGGGAAGTCCGCGGAGAGATTGACCATCTGCTGACTGAGGCTGTGATGGGGAATGAGCCAGATAGGTCAATGCGCAGCGTCCTACGTTATCTGGCGGTCGCGCGCAAAGGGCTTGATGCCGGATTGTTGCAGCATCTGGCAGGGGAGTGGGATCTTGAAGAGTGCCAATCGCGTCTCGACCAGATCGCCAGTCGGTGCTTCGTGAAGCGGCATCCCGAAGATGAGCGTCTATTTCTGCACGATGAAATGTACTCGCTCTGTGATACCTACGTGCTGAAACCCGAAGAAGTCCAACGCCTCAGCAAGCGCATCGTGGAGTGGTACGAGGGGCAGATGCAGGCCACCAACGATGAAAAGAAGCGGCAGGATCTCCAGATCGAGTCGTTGCTGTACCGGCTGCGAGCCAACCCCCGTGAGGGATACCACTGGTATGCCGAGCAGGCCGACCTTGCGATCCGCGCGGCACAGGTAGGCTTCGACATGCGCATGCGCAGTGAAGTGATGGCGTTCCTGGCGAGCAAGAGCCCCATTGATCGGCAGTTACTGCGCGATACCCCGGGTTTGGTCGAGGAGTTTAACTGCGACTCGGCGGCTGGCTGGGTGAAGCGGGTGATGGTACGGGGCGAGAGCGAGCGAGCAGTGAGTGTTGCCGAGGCAGTGTGGGATACCGGTCCTGGCCTGTATCCTCCAGACGATGCGAGGTTTGCGTTGGCCTGGGCTGATCTCACGGTATATCACGCCCAGGCTCTGATCTACACTGGAAAGGCGCAGCAGGCCGCCGACCTGCTTCGAGAGGTGATCGCCAAACGCGAAAGCGGCTCCCCTTCTGAGCAATTGGCGCCAAGAGATGCTGGCCCATACGCTGCTTGGCGGCGCAATCTGGTGCTTGGCAGAGCGCATAACAATCTAGGATATGCCCACTGGATGCATCTGGGACACTACCGAGCGGCGCTAAAGGAATTCCGCTTGGCGCTCCCCTATTTCCGTGCCTCCGAGTTGTGGGAAGAGTTGGCCAACACCAACGACAACCTGGGTCGCGTCTACGCCTTACTTCGTCATCGCACTCGTGCCGAGACGCTGGTAGACGAGGGCCTCCGGTTGCGCAGGCAGTTGCGCCGCGACTATCACATCGGCCTGAGCCTTAACTCTCGGGCCATCGTTCACCTGGAGTTCAAAGAGCCTCACCGTGCCGAGCGGTTGAGTGCAGAAGCGCTGCGTACTCTCGAACAGTTGGGAACGCAACGTGGCATCGGGCTGGCCTTAATCACGCTGGGCCGCTCGTTGCGCCAGTTGGGCGGGCTGTGGAAAGCCGGCGAGTATCCACATCAGGAGTGCGACCAGTTCTTGAGCGACAGTGTCAGGCATCTGGAGAGGGCAGTGAACATCTTTGAGAGAGTCGTGAGAGAGCCGGTGCGTCTGGTAGAAGCCCTCAACGAATTGGGTTGCACCCATCGAGAACAGTTCAGGTTGGCCTATGAAACAGCGCCAGATAGTCCGCGAGCCAGGACGATTTCTCTGGAAGCTATTCGGTATCTAGAACGAAGTATTATGTTGGCAGGAGAGCACCAAGTACCGATGTGGTACGTGGACTCTTGTGAGGATCTGGCGCAGATTTACTTCCTCCGTCACGACTATGACAACACCAGGGCCTGGCTGGAGCGTGCCAAGACAAGTGTTCCCAAGGATTACAGGCTACGAGAGCACGGGGTAGAGAAGGAAATTCCAGAGGAAGAATGCGTCGAGGCTTATTGGCTTCAAATGGGCAAGATCGAACTGCTCCACGGGAACCTTGTGTTTGACATCGGTACAGAGGGCGGCGCCAAACCAGCGACGCTGAAAGTGTTGGAGGAAGTCGCAGAACACTATCTGCTTTCCATAGCGTACTTTGAGAGATTCTCGGCGGAAGCCGTTGGCCTCAGCGCTGCTTTCAAGCATATATATGACGGTTTCAAGTACTGCAAATTCGATGAACTACAGTACTTGCGTGAGCAAGTATTGCCATCAATAGCGAATAAGTATGCCATTGACAAGTCTCGCTTTGAGAAGTTTTTCGAAGACACCTTAGGTAGGTGATAGAGCCATTCCACCTG